>SMTZ1_10037213_pt1 | contig 10415 bp, 9 predicted proteins | sample DeeMarSWOR136_30_FD_25667 | JGI IMG/M metagenome (IMG submission 25667) | reverse complement strand
TGCTTCCGGCTTTGTGCCCGGACATTCTGGAAGAAGATCTGGGCCATCTCTTCCGGCTGTATGAGACCCGCTATGGGGTGCGCATCAGTGTGGCCGACGAGATTATCCGCGTCAGCCGGGCTTCTGAAGACGAGGCCGCTCTCCTGGAGATCGCTCCAGGCGATCCGGTCGTCATCCGCGACCGCATCTCATTGACCCAGGATGGAGGTGGACCGTGGCGACCGCTTCCAGTACCGCTACCAGATCGTCGCCGACTCTACCAGGCTCACTTGAGAGGTGCAGAATGCAGAATGTAGGAATGTACACTGTAAACCAGGGCGAAATCGCCCAATGGGTAAACCTCCTTGAAGAGAAGGGGGCTGCCCGGCTGCGCGCCCTCAGCCAGTTGGGGCGGATCGGTGTCCAGGCCCGAGGCCACCGGCCCCTGCAGCGCGGCTCCCTGCGCACCCCGGCCCGCTCTTTCCTCACCCCAGCTAGTCTGGCCCAACTCCTGGAGACCCTCTCTGACCCGGTCCCTGTGGTGCGAAGCGAGGCGGCTTTTGTCCTGGGGGAACTGGGCGGCGACGAGACGGCCAGTTCAGCCCTTGGCCGACTGACAGCCGACCCTAACGCTGACGTGCGCCTCATCGCCGTGGACGCCCTGGCCAAGATCGGTGGCCCCCAGGCTGTTCAGGCCCTCGTCCAGGCCACCCAGGATGACAACGAACTGGTCCGCGCTCGGGTCGTGCACGCCCTGGGACGATTGGCACTGGGCGAAGAAGGGCCGGAGGTCGAACCAATTCGCGAGACGCTGGCCCGCGTCCGGGAAGGGGACACCTCCGCCTACGTTCGAGACGCAGCTCGCGAGGCCCTCGTCGCTTTGGAAGGCGGCGAGGAGATCATTGAGGTCCCCACCCCCATTTCTGAGCCCCTGTGACTCTCACCGACAAACTCCGTATCCTCAGGTTGATCCAGATCGTCCTGCTGCTCAGCCAATGGCACGCCCGCTTCCGCAAGAGCCTGAGCCCCGCCCCGGGCGAGACGAGGGACCCTGCCCCTCCCCGTAGACGCGGTCTCGAACAGCGGCCCACAGTCCTCTGTGCTTTCACCTCTGTGCTGGACCGTGTAGTAGACCAGGCTGGACTGAGCCAGCTTCTCCCCTGGGCCGCCAGGCTCATGGGTCTCTCCCCTGATGAACTCCTCGACCGGGCCGCCCGGCGCGCCAGGAGCGGCCGGAATTCCCAGGGCGGGAGCCTCTCCGCCACGGTCCACGATCCGCTGGACGTGGTGGCAGCGCTCCTGTATTTTTTCCGCCACCCTCCAGCCCTCAAGCCGGTCATTGGCGATCTCACCCTGCGCCACCAACTCGAAGCCTTCCTGGCCGGGTTGCCGTCCGGGCAGTTTCGCCATGTTCTGGGTGGGGCCTCGGCTGTGGCCGCTGACATCCTGGCCGAGTTGGGGGTGGAGGCACGCTTCTACACCATGTATCATTCCCCAGCCCAGGCCCAGCGACATGGGCCTTTGGCCCGCCGGCTGGACCTGGAACCAGGACCAATCACCTATCGCCCTGCTCAGAGGGCCGGCATGTACCGCGCCGCTGGCCTGACCCTCGACCATCCCACACCCTCCAGTACCGCCTTTGTCTATCAGGCCGGCTTTACTGTGGGCAATGTCCAGGCCGACCAGGCCGATGGGGTGATCTTCCGCCGCGCCCCCCAAAGTAGGAAGGAAAAGCGCCCTTGGAATCGAATATGGCTCCACCCTATCCGAGGGCAGGCTGTGGCCCTTTCTGCCCCGGACGCTGAGGACGAGTGGCTCTGGGTGCCGGGGTTCGTGCGTTGGTGGGTGGAGGGTAACACCCTGCACCTGGCCTTTGCCGACGAGGAGACGGTGCGGCGCATCGCTGCGGACCATCGTTATCTCGTCCTCAGCGGCCTTTCGCCAGCCACTTTCGCCCCTGAGGAGGGGCTGGCGGCCAGGGAAGTGGCAGCGCAGATACACTCCCTGGCCGAGGGTGGGGCCACCCTACACCTGGAGCTAGGCGGCGCAGCCTCTGAAGAGACCCTTGCTCCCCTGGCCGAAGCCATAGGCGGCCTGGTGTCCAGCGCTGGCATCAACGACCACGAACTGGCCCTGCTCACCAGCCTCTCCGATTTCTATGTGCCCGTCAGCCCTCACAGGAGCACCATCTTCCAGCGCTACCAGCGGGCTGTCGCCTTGGCCCAAAGGCTGGGGCTCCAACGGCTCTACGTCCACGGCAACGAGGTGGACCTGATCCTACGTCAGAACGGTTCGCCGGAAGCCATGCGCTGGGAGATCGAGGCCGACCTCTTGGCTTTCAGGCCCTCATCGCCTTCGCCTGGGACCTGGTAGACCAGCGGGGGCAGGACGAGGCCCTCTTCAAGGAGTTGGTTGAGACCGGCTACGCCTTGGCCGATTCGTCCGAAGGCTATGCCGTGGCCGTGGTACCCGTGATGTGGCCGACTCTCCCGCCGGGTATCTATCCCGGTGGGGCGGGTGATATTTGCTCTAGTGTCTCGTTGGTGTACGCCGGTTTCTGAGACGAGTTGCCGACTTGTCTTACCATTTCAACGAGATGGATTCTGAGCATGGACATTCCAAACCTGGACGACATCTGGCAGGAGACCCTTGGTCTGGAAGATTTTGACGCCGGGCGTCTGGAAGCGGCCATAACCCGCAATCAGCGGCCAGCCTATGGGCTGACGCTGGTGGCCCATCCCTTGCGTGGACCTGGTTTGGAACCGCGTCGGGTCCTGGAGGCGATAGCCGAGTTGCGCCCCGCCTGGGAGCAGGCTCTGCCTTGCTCCTTCTTCCCGGAGGAGATGCTGCACTTCACCATCTACAGCCTGCGGCGCAGTCGCCCGGAGCCCTTTTCCCCAGCAGAGCTGGAGGAGCTGTGGAATCGGCTGCTGTCTGAACTGCGGCCCATCCTCGAAGCCACCCCGCCCTTCGCCATCTCGTTGCGCGGCCTGGCGGTGACTGCCGACGGAGCCATCCTGATCGGCGTTAATGACAGCCCCGTCCTGCGCCGTCTGCGCCAAGCTATTGAAGCCATCCCTGGGGTCTCGCAGCCTCGCTCGTACCCTCCTCACGTGACCATCGGCCAGGTGCTGGCTCCCTGTGGCTCCACGGAGGGCTTCCGGCAGGCGATGGGTTACCTACGGGCCTGGCGGGATGTCTCCGTGGCAGAACTGAGCGTGCCAGCCTTGAAGTTGATCTACTACGGCAGCCGGCTTCTGACCACTGTGGAGCGGTGGAAAAAGTTCGGTCTCAGAAACGATAGTACAGGACATAAATCCTATTGACAATGTTCATAGAAATGAGATACAATGATAATGTTCTATGGCAAATTCGTCGAATTCAATGCGCTGATCTGGTAAGGAGATTATTTTGAGATCCCCCAGACACTCCACTTACGCCACTGTTGCTGCCCTGCTCCTGGCTTTGGCTCTTCTGGCTGGCATGATCGTTCTGGCCTATCCCAACCTTCATCCTTCATTCTCCTTTCTTTATTGGCCTGTCTTTATTCCAACCATCGGCGGACTATGGCAGATGGAGTATCGGCAGGTCATTGCCGCCTGGGTTATCGGCCTGCTACTCCTGGCCTCGATTGGCTATTTCATCAGACGCCGCCTGAGGGACCGGCTGGCTAGGCAGCAAGAGAGCAGGGAAGCCGAGATTCAGCCCGAGACCTTGGCTATAGCCTACCGCCACAAGCTCATGGCCCAGCTTAGCCAACTGAAAGTCATGGACGTGGCCAAGCCCCTCGACCTGGAAACATCCTACATCCCTCTCAGAGTCCGAGAGAACCCCCGCCTCTACTTTGAGGGAAATGAGGCGGCTGCCCCCGCCTTTGCCTCCCCCCCACTCATAGGGGGGATAGAGGCGGGGAAGGAGACCATGTCTCCCCAGGAGGCTCTGGTCCGATTTCGCCACCTGGCTCTGCTGGGCGAACCAGGTGCTGGCAAGACCACTTTACTCAGACACTTGGCTTTCCAGGCCGCCCAGGGCAAACTGGAGGGCCTACCCGATTTCCCCATCTTTATCTCGCTGAGCCACTTTGCCGCCGCCGCCCCTCAGGCCAGCCTCCTGGACTTTGTAACTAGAGAGATAGGTGCCCTCTACAGCTCCTCAGCGATGCGCTCCTATCTGGAGGAACGCCTGGAGGAAGGCTCTGTGCTCCTTCTTTTGGATGGTCTGGACGAGATCAACAGCGGAATGTTCGCTGTTAGTCGCCCCCAGGAAACCGAGTCCGCCTATCGCCGCGTGGTTGGCCACATCAACGTCCTGACTGCCCGCTACCCCAAAACTCCTGTGGTCGTCACCTCGCGGCGGGCAGGTTGGAAAGGACTCCTGACCGCCAGCTTCCACATCCTAGAGGTGTCAAAGCTGGGGCAGGACGACATCCGACGTTTCATCGAGGACTGTTTCGGCCAGCGCGGTTCGTCCCGCTTACTGCGAGGCTCCGACCGAGCTGGGGAGCTGCAAAGGACCATCTCACAGAACCCCCAGGTCCAGGCTCTGGCCGCCAACCCTTTGTTCCTCTCCCTCATGGCCCTCGTCTTCGAGCAAGATGGGGAACTGCCGGAGGGGCAAGCTGGGCTCTACAGGCGTGGCATGGAGCTGCTGCTCGAGAAATGGGGGACCCACCGGGGTCGCAAGCGGATTTCCCGCTTCACCGCCGAACACCAGCGCGACTTGCTAGAAGAGGTAGCTTTACATTTCCACCTTCGACGGCTCCTCTGTTTCCCCGAGGAAGACTTGAGCGGGATTATGGCTGGCTATCTGTCCGCTGTGGGCCTCCCGGGCGATTGGGTTCCCACTGCTCTGGAAAGGATCAGCGCTCAGTATGGATTGCTCAGAGGACAGGCCCTGGCAGGAGTACTTTGCTGCTGCGGCTATCAGCAAAAGAGGCCAGCTTGAATTGATGCTGGAAGGCATACCTGACCCCTGGTGGGAGGGGACAGCCCTGTTTCTGGCCGAGATGCTGGAGGACGCCACTCCCCTCCTGGAGGGCATTCTGAACCAGGAGGATGACGTCTTTCGTAACAACCTCCTGCTGGCCGGGCGCTGCCTAGCCAGAAAGCCGCGTATCACGCAAGCAGGACTGCGGGAAAGCATCATTGAACGAATCCAGGATCTGGTGAAAGGAAAAGTTCACCTGCCCCTGCGGCAGCGGGCCATCAGCGTGCTGGTAGAGGTAGGCGATCCCGTCATCGCCAGTTACTTTCTGTCCCTAGTAACTGCCAAGGAGATAGATCGGACCGTACACCGATGGGTCACCGCAGCTCTGGCTTCTCTAGGCGACGAATCAACTGTTGCCAACCTCGTGGCTCTCCTGCCCGACCCGGGGGTAGACCTCACTGTAAGGACCAACGTTGCTGTCGCCCTGGGCTCCTTGGGAGATCAGTCCGTGGTCCCCCAGTTCCTGGCCCTGCTGCCCGACGAGGAGGTAGACTACAGAGTACGTATGGCGGCGGCCGAGGCCTTGAGTACCCTAGGCGATGAATCTGTCATCCCTCAAATCCTGCGCCTCCTGCCCAACGAGAAGATAGATTACAGGGTGCGCGTGAGGGTGGCCGAGGTTCTGGGTGCTCTGGGCGCTTGTCCTGAGCGCGGTCGAATGGATGACTCTATCACCTCCCAACTTTTGCGCCTTCTGCGCAACAGGAAGGTAGACTACAATGTACGTATGACCGTGGCCGAGACGTTGGGCTCCCTGGGCGACTCCTGGACATTCTGGCCAAGAAGAAAATAGATCCCGATGTGCGGGCCAGCGTCGCTGCTGCTTTGGGCTCCCTGGGCGATAAATCAGTGATCCCTCAGCTTTTGCGCTTTCTACCCGATGAGAAGGTAGACGCCTCCATACGCTGGAGGATTGTTGACGCCTTAGCTGCCTTGGGCGCTATGGATGACGAGGCCGCTGTCCCTGACCTCTTGGGTCTCCTGTCTAATGAGGAGATAGACTCTTCAGTACGGGTGACTGTGGCCGAGGCCATGGGCGAGAGGACCGTCACACCTCGACTCCCAACGCCTATACCCGTGGGAAGGGAAGCCGCCAAGGCCCTGCGTTCTCTGGGTGACAGGTCCAAGGTCCATCAGCTCTTGGCCCTCCTGCCCGACCGGGAGCTAGACCGCTCTGTGCGCTTGAAGATTGTGGAGGCCCTAGGGAGCTTGGGTGACGACCGGCTCACGGCGGAGGGCTTGGCTGCGCTGCTGGACGATGAAGAGATTGGCTCCGACGTATACAGGGCTCTCTTCCTGGTGGGCCAGAGGATTGGGGCACGCGTCTTCGCCAAAAACGGTGAAGGGTATGAGATACGCTGATCGGCTATCAGTTGTCAGCAATTCGCTGTCGGCAACCACTAGAAATCACAAAAAGCCCCCTGGCTCACCACCAGAGGGCTTTTTTATCACGTTTTACTCCACCGCCACCACCTGCGGCTGAGCCACGCTAACCTGATCCTGGAAATTACCTTGCAAACATGTCCAGTGTGAAAGCTAGCACAGCCTCTATCTGTTCCGTCGCCGCTGGGGACAGGGAGCCCAGACGTGCCGTCAGGCGCGATCTATCCACCACCCTGATCTGATGACAGAGGGCAACCGAATCCTCACGCAAGCCTCCATCGCCTTTGCGGACGAGCACACCGCTTGGGAGTTGCGCCCGCTTCAGGTTAGTAGTGAATGGGATGACGATGACCGTCCGGGTGAACTTGTTGAGGATATCTTTCTGAAAGACCAGGACTGGCCTCGTCCCGGCCTGTTCCGAACCTCGTGTGGGATCAAGGTCAGCCAAGTAGACGTCGCCTTTTCTCATTGGGTGTCCTCGTCTGCCAGACCAAGAGCGTAGTCGGCCATCCCGGCTTCGGCCAGTACCCGGTCTTCCTCCTCGCTTTCGGCATAGAGTTGAGCCAAAGCCTGTTCGTCGTATACAAGAGCTGGCCGTCCTTCGAAGCGGACGATGAGGAAACGGACAAAGTCTAAAACTTCCCACATCTTCTCTGTCGGCAGGTTGTCCAGCTCACGTATAATAGCCTCTTTTACCTCGACTTTCTCCATGATAGATCACCTCCCACCGAATTTGTCCTCCACAATGATACCACATTTCATCCATCAATTCAAACCTGATAGAGTTACCTTGTGCAAAGTAAGAAAGCCCCCTGGCTCATCACCAGAGGGCTTTTCCCTTCCTCACGCTTCACTCTTCACGTTTCACGCCTCACTCCACCGCCACCACCTCCGGCTGGGCTACGCCCACCTGTTCGGGATTGTAGTAGTCATAGGCCGTGGAGGCAGGGGTCTTGACCCGCAGCGGGTACTTGGCCCGTAGGCCGTAGTGGAAGCTGATGGGCTCGCCGTAGCTCAGGTTCTCCAAGTAGACGATAATCTGGCGGCCGGTCAGGTCAAACCGCTTGACGGTGGCCCCCGGATATTCCTCGCCCTTCTGCAAATCCTGCTGCACTCTGGCGCTCAGGTCCTCGGCCTGCACCTCGAAGCCGGGTGGGATGCCCAGGTCCAACACCACCATCTTGGCTGTGCCTTCCAGGTTCAGTTTGGCCGTTACGTCCACCCGCACGGTGTCGTCTACCTGGAGGTCGGTGCGGTCGTAGCGGACGTCTATGGTCATGGCCTCCCTCTCCTCAGGCGGCACCAGCTCCCAAGGCACATAGTAGCGGGCGGTGACCTGGTACATCAGATTGCCCTTCCCCTCGACCTCAATGCGCACGGTGTTGCGTTGTCCTGAGCCTGTCGAAGGTTCGCCCTCCACCGCCTTGTCAGAGAAGGTCACCAATTGCACCACGTCAAAGTTCTCCGGGGTGATCTGGATGGGATCGGCCTCCTCGCCGTTCAGGCTGACCCGCACGGTGACTTGCTCGGTCGGCTCGCCGGCCTTGGCCGACTCGATCAACGCCTTCAGGCTCAGGATGGTGGCCTGGGTGGTTGACCAGGTGCCAAAGCTGTCCTTGTTGCGCACCAGGTAGGTCAGGGCTTTGTTGGCCGCGTCAGGATGGGCGTCTGCCTTGAGCAGGGCGTAGGCGGCCATGGCCGTAGTCTCGATGCTGCCCATCTCGCTTTTGGCTCCCATGAAGGACTCGACCCCGCTCTGCCAGTAGACCGCGCCGTCGTCTTCCACCGCTTGGCTTACCAGATCGTCCAGCACCTTCTCGGTGAAGCTGTCATTGGGATCGCGGGCGACCAGGGCGTTGGCCACCAGGACCAGCACGTAGCCGTCTTTGACTTCGGTGTAATGTTCCTTCAGATACGTGATGCCTTTGGCCACGACAGCTTCATCGGCTACGCCCGATTCGGCCAGAGCCCAGGTGACGTAGGCGGTGGTAGCCAGTTGCTGCCCGGCCACGCGGTAATCCGTAGCAGTCCACGAGCCGTCGCCAGCCTGCTGCTTCGCCAGCCAGCGGACGGTGCGCTCGATCATGGCTTCGTCCACCGGATAGACCTCCGCCATGTCGCTGATCTCCATCAGGCCATAGGCGCTGAGGAACAGGACCGCCGGGGGTTGGCCGTACAAGGAGAAGCCGCCGCCGTCCACCTCAAAGACTACCAGGCGCTGGTAGCCCAGGTTGATGTACTCCTCGGCTTTCATCTCTAACTCGGGGGTGCTCTGGTTCGTGCTCTTCAACTCGGGGGTGCTCTGGTTCGTGCTCTTCAGGTAATCCAGCACCAGGACATTCGGGTACGTCAACGACGTAGTTTGTTCAAATCAGCCGTGGGGTAAGCGTAACAACTTTTCCAGCCCCTCGACGACCTGGCTCAGCACCCCAGGGTAGATCTTGCAGGTGATCTTGGCCGTGCCGTTGATGGCCTCCGCCGGGATGGTGACCGTCTTCTCCACCGGCCCCTCCAAGCGGTCGCGTGATGGAGCGGCGGATGGCGTCACTCATGTGCTCACCCAGGGCGGTCATGGTCAGGCTGTGGGTGCCGAACTGGACCACCCGGATGCGGAAGTAGACCACCTCCACGTCATCCGATTCGATGAACAACTCTTTCTCGGCCTCGTCCAACAGCTCGAACCAGTCCTCTTGGGTCAGGGTCAACTGCACGGTCTGAGGCTGAGGCAGATAGTTGTAGACGGCGATGGGCACCGACACCTCGTCACCCTGGGTGAAGTAGACCGGCAGGTCAATGTCCACGAAAAAGTCTTGGAAGACCCGGATGCCGGCCGTGGCCGACCCAAGCTGGCCCTCCTGGGCCGAGGCCAGGGCCGTCAGCCGCCAGGTGGTGATGGAATCGGCCATGGGTATCTCTAGGGTCAGGTGGCCGTTCTCGTCGGTGATGGCCTCCGGGTTCCAGTAGAGGGCTTCGGGGAACCACTGGCGCAGGCGGGGCATCTCCTTTTGCTCAGCTACAGCCCCAGCCTCCTTCTCTTTGATGACCTCCTCGGCCACCGCCGTGGGTGCAGGCATCGGCGTACCTAGGGCCATGGGCGCGGCCATCTCCACCATGGGGGGAGCAAAGTTGCGCTGTATTCCGGCATCGAATGCGGCGCCAGGCGCACCCATCATCGGGCCACCGGCAGCCAGCAGGGCCACTGGGAAGAGGATGAGGAAGAAGGCAAAGCCCGCTGCCAGAAAGGCTGCCACCGCCATCCCCACTCGCCTTTTCACCCCGAACCCCACACCGTGCACCACAAAGGAGGCCGAGATCAACAGATAGGCGATCAGGAAGACGATGATCCACGTTTCATCGGGCTCCCAGTTCGATTGTATCAGAACATACATCAGCAAAGGCAGCAGGACAATGTAGGCCAGCAGCAGGAGCAGCTTCCAGCCCAGGGGCCGGTCGGGCTGGCGCACGGCGTGGACAGCCAGCACGATCAACCCCACCAGGCCGGACAGCAGGGCCACCGGGGCCAGGCAGAGCAGCCCTTCGCCCGCTTCCTCCAGCAGATAGTCCAGCCTGTTGAGGGGACTGGGGCCATACCAGTCAGGGACAGGGATGATCGTCAAGAAGCAGGCAAAGAACAGGAGGAGCAGCAGGCTGATCATCAGGCTGAGGCCGATCACCCTGCCCTCCCGGATGGAGACGAGGGTCAACAGGACCATGCACAGGGGGAGCAGCAAAGTGAAGGGGAAGATACCCTTGGCCACAGCCTTGAAGTAGCCCTCCTGCTGCTTCTGGATGCGCTGTTCTTTCTCGTCGTGAGAGTTACCGCTCAGGCTAAAGCTCCGCTCGGCGGCCAGGGCCAGTGCAGCTTTGGCCGAAGTGTCTTGAGCCTCTCGCAGATCAGGCCGGCTCGGTTGAAGATTCTCGCGCATCACCTGTCCCCAGGTAAAGCCCTTGATCTGATACTTGGGCTGCTGTAGCTCTTTCTCCAGCAGGAAATAGATTTTGGCAAAGCCGGGGTCCTGCTCGGCCAGGGCGAAGAGGGCTTCATCCACCACGCTGACCCCGATGGC
>SMTZ1_10008239_pt1 | contig 10415 bp, 10 predicted proteins | sample DeeMarSWOR136_30_FD_25667 | JGI IMG/M metagenome (IMG submission 25667) | reverse complement strand
AAAAAAAGAGAGTATAGACTTCGAGGCCAGCGAGCTGAGGATTACCGGCAAGGGGAGGAAGCTGCGTGTGGTGCCGCTGCTGCCCCAAGTGGCAGGCGCCTTGAAGGAGTACATAGAAAAGAGGCCAAGCGACTCCCCATTCGTCTTCCCCGGGGGGACTAGGACGGGCTACGCAGAGATATACAATATAGAGAAGACCTTGAAGAGGGCGTGCGTCAGGACGGGGGAGATGCACGAGGAGGCGAGGAGGTGCGCGCCGATGAATAGTTAGTGAGTTATAGCTTTAGGTATTAATAACCATTGATAATCAGCAATACAGAGTAAACTAATAATAAATGACTATATTTACCTCTGCTTAACTACCATTCTGTATCATTATATTTCTAACAGTTTGACATGACAATCAATATGTTACATACTTACAGAGTACTTTGCATTACAAAGTTTATATTTGGAGGCATAGAAATGACTAATAATATCAATCTTAAAGAAGTTGAGAGGAAAATTTTTGCATCATATTTTCACGATGGTATGTGGGATTTATATGGAGGTTTAGTACTCTTTGGTTTTGGACTTACTATGCTTACCGATTTAGATTATCTTATAATTGCCTTTGTAGCAGTGGCTATGGTCCCATTATTAATCAGGAAACGTATCGTAATACCTCGCTTAGGGATTGTAAAGTTCTCACCGGAACGTCAGTATAAAACCAAGAAGTCTAAACTAGCTGCGATGATAACCCTAACGTTTACTTCGCTTCTAGGCATGGTGTTCTTTATATTATTCTCTACTAACACAGTGCCACAATGGCTTGAAATATGGATGCATGATTACTTTCTGATTTTCTTTGGTGGCATGATATCTATATTAATAACCGCAGCTGCCTTTCTCGTTAGTGTTAAACGATTTTATGCCTATGCTGCGCTAGTATTTATTGCCTTCGTAATAGCATCAATATTACGCCCACAAGACATGGAAGGGATACCAATTGCGGTAGCAGGTAGTTTAGTTCTGCTCTTGGGTACTGTTATACTTATCCGTTTCTTACGCAATAATCCACTATCCAAAGAGGAAATAACTTAATGGCGAGAGATAAGGATATTAGCACTCGTAACCAAATGCTGGGCATTGATAAGTTAATACATGAGCCATCCAGGTTTAATATCATGGCTCTTTTATATGTAGTACAGAGCGCTGATTTCTTATTCCTGCAAAGGCAAACTGGATTGACATGGGGTAATCTATCTTCACATTTATCCAAGCTGGAAAAAGCGAGTTATATAGCCGTTGAGAAAGAGTTTATTGGCAAAAAACCGCATACAATGCTTCACCTTACCAGTGATGGACGAAATGCTTTTGAGGATTATCGCAAAAGTATGAAGCAGGTATTAAAGGATTCACCTAAAACCGAGTAAATCTACTCCCCGACACGGGCGCTGTCAATACCTAAGAGGTAAACGAGGAGGCCAAGCAGTGCGCGCTGATTAACGGGAGTTGAGGGGATATTCAAATAAAAAGTAGCAGCGATTTTCAGATTATAAGTCAATACCGCTTAAGTTCCAACTGACTACTACCTCGTTGCTTATTATTAAGTAATAGAATAAACCCATTTCACCACGTCTTTTAGGCTTACCAAGGTGACTGTTATTCAGTTGCTACCCTATTTGGAAGTCAGGAATCATCCATTCCGTATACGTTTCTGGGTCCCAGGTACTCCGGAAACCGCTCTAAAAGGGACTTACGGCACTCATAGCAAAGGTGACAGGCATCTATATAGAACCTGTTATGCTTGAAGCCAAACGCTTTAGCCAGGCCGGTGGGGCCATCTTTCAGAATCAAGCTGGCAATCGGGTGCTTATCGCCTTTATAACCGTAGAGTAATTCAGATAGAGGTGTTTGCCACATATTGCCCATCAGTAATCCCTGGCAGATATGAACGCATCCGTATGAATCTAGGTGAATGCGCTTCGGGTTTTTAAGGTCTTCGTACGGGCAATCGTGGAATTCCTGCCAGTATAACCTGGGCAGCCCTGATATCAACGAATCTACCGCCCTACCCCTGAACATGACACCCCCGCCCACGATTGGTTCTCCCTTCATTGTTTCGTGGTTTTCTGCCCCGATTACCTTCGGTTCCTCTATGGAAATGATATCAACGGGAATGCCGAGTTTTTTAGACGCCTTCAGCGCACTGGCAACGGATTCGGACTCACCATGCTCGGAGTGGAAGCTATCATCACTCAAGCTAAAGTCGTCAATGCCCATTTTAGCAAGCGGTTCCAACCATAATTCGGCCGTTTCTTCGGAAGTAGCCCAATAGGCATTGGTAATGATACCTACTGATAAGCCCCGGTCTTTAGCCAGTTTTACTCCTTCAAGCATTAACGGAAAAAATAAAAAAGGTTCACCACCCTCGAAATATACTGATTTTACTGTTTCAATCTTATCTATCTCATCGAAGACGGATCTAAGCTGCGTCGGTGTAAAGGTACCTTTAGCTTTAGGACTACTAAAAACAAAACAATGGTCGCACTCTGAATTACACATATAGGTGAGGATAAAATGTATGCCGGTAATCATTGCCCACCCCTGATTTCGAGATAATTACAGGAGTAGTATATCACCTGAAACATCGTCTGCTAAGTACTTATACGAGGTTAGTCCAGTTATATTAAAAGGATTTATTGTTACCGCCATCATCCCAGGATAGCGTTCACGTCGATATTGTAAGATGCTGGCTCATAAAATACCACTCTTTCTCATCCAGTATCCACCTGGCTATGAGATTACTGTGCTTCTTTTCTATCTCAAATCCCATTTTATTATATAGAGAGTAAGCCGATTTATTAGCTACATCTACACTGAGCGTGTACTTTTCAAGACCATTAGCCAGGGCTATTTGCCTCCCATAGTCTAACAGCATCGTAGCAATGCCTTGTTTACGGGCTTTCTCCGACACGGCTATTACGACAACGTGACAGGTACCCTTTTTCGGTTTTTCGGGAAACAGGTATCTCATAATAAGCAGTTTCGCGGCTGTAACCCAACCGTAGCGGAATATCTTCGATATCTTTGTTGCCACCTTCGGCTTCTCCTGTTTAGGCCAATTGAGCATTATTACCCCCATAACCCGGCCGTTCTTCTCGGCAACTATATACCCCGAATGAGCACATGTCGGCACTTCGCCGGTCTCTACAACAAAGGTTGCCATTTCCTCTTCCGATAACCTGACGATCTTGAGATACATCTCCCTGAATGAGCTTGCCAGTATACTGGCAACCTGGGATAAATCCTGTTGCCTAAAATCCCTAATAACCAGACTGTCTGTATTTTCCATAATTTATATCACCTATGTTATATGAATCAGTATACGATACGCAGCTATCATAAGCCAGTTGTTTTATACCTTTTACCCCACAGATAATAGCCAGCGGCAGCGGCGATTCCCAACAAAGCCAATGGTCCCCATATCATTAAGTGCTCGGACGGGAATACATCAATCAGGATTCCACCTAATAACGGACTGACGGATATACCGAGAATCTGGGTAAGCCCGAAAACGCCCATATATCTCCCCCTGTATTTCTGTGGCGCAATCTCTCCGACCACTGCCAGTGATGCCGGCGCATAGATAATCTCGCCCAGGGTTATTACTATCATAGCCACGATGCTCATCATAAAAGCCCCGGAAAAGCCGAAGATAAAGAATCCGATAGCCTGCAGCAGGCAGCCGATAATCAATAGCCTTGACTTTGAGAAGCCTCCCAGTTTGTAAGCCACCGGATACTGCAAGAAGACGACGATAAGCCCGTTGGTGGTCAACAGCAAGCCGTATTGCGCCGTGGACAGCCCGATTATATCAACGGTATAGATAGATAACGTGCTCATCATCTGCCCCATAAGCAGAAAGAACAGCAGGCTGACGGCGGAGAATATCACAAAGGAGCTGTCTTTTAATACTGACGATATGCCTGTCAGGTCTTGCCTGCTTGTTGGAGTTATATAGGTCTCTCTGAAGAAGAACGACACGATTATAAAGGCAAGGGCGGTCAATAAGGCAGCCACACCGAAAAGCCAGCTGTAGGCTACAGAAATAGCCAGATAACCGCCTATCGCCGGGCCAGCCGCCCAGCCGAGATTCACTCCGACACGCACTAAGCCGTATGCCTCGGTGAGTTTCTTCTTGGGAGACAGGTCTGCTACAATCGCCGAAGCGGCCGGTCTTTCCATCATGCCTATAGCCTGCCCTATGAAATAACAGGTCACGATACTCCATACCGGCGCCGTTAAACCGACCAGCACAGCCATGACCGCATACATTAACACCCTTACACTCAACGCAACCATCATAACCGGACGCCTGCCGAAACGGTCCGATATTTCCCCGCCGCTAATGTGGGCAAAAGCGGCAAAGAGACCGGAAGCCATCATTATGATGCCGACGACGGTCATCGAAAGCCCACGGTCCTGAAAGAGATATAGCGAAAGGAAGGGAATGGTGATGGAGAAACCGGAAGCCGTCAGCAGGGACTGCAGGGTAACAATCCATATGCCTGCTTTATGTCGGCCTATTGCATTTCGGTAAAAGTTGTTTATTATGGACATTGGTTCTTTTCCATCACTTTGGTTATTAAAGGATAATACGACTAAATAATGATAAATGTAAACGGCTTGACGGATAGTGTATCATACGGGAGGGGTATTGATATATCATATCATTTTATATCGAATTATAAAAGGCATTATAGCAGTAAACCATGAGGTTTAAGACAGGGAGCCTATGAAGAGCGCAAGGCTATATCTTTCTCTGGTTTTTGGCGTTGTTTCGGTTTCATTTGCCGCTATCTTCATTCGCCTGGCGGATGCCCCATCGCTTGTAATTGCCGCCTACCGGATGTCAATAGCCGCCGCCGTGATTACCCCCTTTTATCTGGCACGCTCCAGAGGCCTACCCAAGGGATTAAGGCGGCGTGACATATTGCTGGTTCTGCTATCGGCGGTATTACTGGCCTTCCATTTCGGGATGTGGATAACCTCGCTGGAGTATACTTCCATCGCCAGCTCCGTGGTGCTGGCAACATCTCACCCGGTGTTCGTAGCCGTGTTATCCTATTTCCTGTGGCGGGAGAGACTCAACAGAAAGGCGATATTGGGGATAGCCATCGCTCTGGGCGGGGTGGTCACCATTAACTACGGTGGCTTCGCCTTGAGCCCGGAGACAATATTCGGGGATATGCTGGCGCTTGTTTCCGCCGCTGCCATCGGCATTTATTTGATTATAGGGCGTCATTTAAAAGAGAGGATAAGGTTGCTGCCGTACCTTTCCGCAGTCTACGGCGGAGCGGCGCTGATACTGCTGACGGCGGCACTGATTTCCGGACACTCGCTTGCCGGCTATTCGGCAAACACCTATCTTATGTTCCTGTTGCTGGCACTGATACCGCAGCTTGCGGGACATACATTTCTCAATCAGGCGGTGCGTTTGATGCCGGCGACCATCGTATCGGTGGCTATCCTGGGGGAGCCTATCGGTGCTATTATCCTGGGTTACATGATACTGGGGGAGGGAATAACCATAATTGAAGCAATAGGCAGCATATTGACTCTGGGCGGCATATCAATGGTGATGCTGTATCAGCCTAAAACGGATATAATAAAGGTGTAAGGAGGAAAAAAATGGCAGATATAAGGGTTGAAAAACTGGCTGACCTGCTGGTCAATTACTCAATAGGGGTAAGGAATGGAGATAGAGTGGTTATTGAAGGTAGCACATTATCAGAGCCGTTGGTGAAGGCGGTCTATGCCAAGGTGTTACAAGCCGGCGGTAACCCGTTGTTGATGATGCAGCCATCGGGTATCGAAGAGATATATTACAGGTACGCGTCCGAAGAGCAGTTACAGCACGTGCCGGAGCCGTCAAAGCTTATTATTGAGACCTATGACGCCCGTATCGTCGCCTGGGGGATAGAGAACACCAAGGCACTAACCAGTGTGGATCCAATCAAAACAGTAATGTATAGCCGCTCGAGGCGGGATCTTTTTAAAACCGCCTTAAAGCGCGAAGCCAGTGGGGAGTTGCGCTGGGTGGTGACACTTTATCCTACCAACGCTCCGGCGCAGGATGCTGAAATGAGCCTATCCGAGTACGAAGACTTCGTCTACGGAGCCTGCCTGCCCGATATGGATGATCCGATTGGTTACTGGCAGCGGTTTTCGGCAAGACAGCAGAAAATAGTTGAATGGCTGAAAGGTAAAAAGCGCGTCCATGTTACCGGACCGGAGACCAATCTTAAACTCAGCATAGAAGGCAGGAAGTTCATCAACTGCGATGGACATGAAAATATGCCGGACGGGGAGGTGTTTACCGGGCCGGTAGAAGATAGCATGCAGGGGCATGTATATTTCTCTTATCCGGCAATCTATGATGACAGGGAGGTTACCGGCGTAAGGTTGTGGTTTGAAAACGGCAAGGTGGTCAGGGCTAGCGCCGAGAAGAACGAGGAGTTTTTGTTAAAGACACTGGATACTGATGAAGGAGCAAGGTACGTCGGCGAGTTTGCCATCGGCACCAACGAGGGCATAACCAGGTTCACCCGCCAGATACTGTTTGATGAGAAAATTAACGGCAGTTTTCACATGGCACTGGGAACCGGTTTCCCGGAGACTGGCAGCTGCAATGAATCGTCTATACACTGGGATATGGTGTGTGACCTGCGCCAGGGAGGCGAAATACGGGTGGATAACGAACTGCTATACAAGAACGGCAGGTTCGCCATCGATTTTTAGATATTAGGCACCGGAGCAATGGTATGTCCACGCTTTTACTGACCCGCAGCCAGGTTGAGAGCCTGCTTGATATGAAAGAGGTGATAGAGGCCATCGAGGGTGCTTTCAAGGCACTGGCAGAGGGCAAAGCGACTATGCCACCCAAGACATACGTCATCCTTGAGAAGGGAGACTTCAGGGTGATGCCATCCGTTCTGCCGGGTGCAATCGGTTTGAAGTGGGTGAACGTTCATCCCAATAACAAGTCCGGCGGCTTACCTACGGTCATGGCGATGATGATATACAATGACCCACAGACAGGCTACCCGCTGGCGGTGATGGACGCTACCGTTATAACATCCTATCGCACCGGGGCAGCAGCGGCGGCGGCTTCTAAATACCTGGCGCTTCCGGAATCGAAAAGCCTGGGTATAATAGGCGCCGGCGACCAGGCATACACTCAGATAGAGGCGCATATGGCGCTTTTTAATATAGAAGAAATCAGGGTTTATGATATAGCGTCGGCTGCTGTTGACGCTCTTGCTAAGAGCCTGCCGCATCACCCATTGAAAAGCTGCTCACTGGAGGCGGCGGCGGCTTCCGATATAGTCTGCACGTTGACACCGGTGCGGACACCGTTTCTAAAAAAGGAGTGGATTAAGCCCGGCGCCCATATCAATGCAGTGGGGGCGGACGCCGAAGGCAAGCAGGAGCTGGAGCTTTCCATACTGAAGGAAGCCGTTGTCGTCGTCGATGACATGATGCAAGCAAAGAAATCTGGTGAGATAAATGTGCCTGTCAGCCGGGGGGAATATTCAACAGATGAGGTATGTGCTACATTGGATGAGATAATTGTTGGACGGAAGAAGGGTAGGACGAATGATAGAACCGTAACCGTTTTCGATTCAACGGGTATAGCCATAGAGGACCTGGCGGTGGCAAAGTTGATTTACGAAAAGGCGCGGACGGGTGGAGATTACAGTAGCATAGACTTTATTAAAGGCTAGTCTTTAGCTTAAAGCCGTCTGGATGCCGGAAGAAACAAACCAGATGCCGAAAGTGACAAGAAAAAGGCTGCATATGATAAACAGCCACTGCTTTATCACCCAGCCACGGCTTGTAGTTCCGGTCTTGTAAGCCATCAGCGATGCCAGGGGATACCACAATAGATTGGGTATCTCCGCAGAGATTATAAGCGCCAGCAAGCCGGTGATACCGAACTGGCGGAACTGCATTACGAACATGCTGCCGATGGTCAACCACCAGGGCAGGAAAGCCGGATTGAAAAGCGTGGTGAGAATACCGAGCAGAAAGGCGCTGTGATGCAAACCCTTCTTTTCACCCCGGATAATTGCCGTCCGCGAACGGAACATATAAACACCCAGCCAGACAATAAGCAAGCCGCCGACGATGTTGAGGGATGACTGCAGGGGTTTTACCTGCAGGAAGTCGCCCAGACCGAAGTAGAGAATGACGATTATGGAGATGTCTATCAGCACGTGAGCCAGAGCTATCTGAAGACCTGCCCAAGGTGACTTAATTCCCTTGGCAATGGTGACCGCCAGAATAGGTCCTGGGGATACAGCGCCGGCAAGCGATACCAGGAAAGCACTTACTATCAGGGGCAGCATTTCAAACCTTAATCCAGCGGGTGATAACAGGCGACCTTGCGTTCCCCACCCTCTGCCTGCAAAGTAGGTTCAATAGCCTTGCATTCATCGGTAGCCCTGTCGCACCTCGGGTGGAATCGGCAACCCGGAGGCGGATCGGCTGGGCTGGGCACTTCACCCGGTAGAACCAGCCGTCCCCTTTTCCTGGTCGGGTCGGCTATGGGGGTGGAGAGCACCAAGGCTTTGGAATAGGGATGCCTCGGCGTCTTGAATATATCGGTTGGGTCACCCATCTCCACAATCTTGCCGAGGTACATCACAGCTATGGTATCGCAGACGGTTTCGGCGACACTGAGGTCGTGGGTGATATACAGATAGGTGAGGTTTTGCTCCTGCTTCAGCTTTTCCAGCAGGGTGAGGACCTGCGCCTGCACCGATACGTCGAGGGCCGAGGTCGGCTCGTCAAATACTATGAACTGGGGACTGGTAACAAGGGTGCGGGCAATGGCGATTCTCTGCCTCTGCCCGCCGCTGAACTGGTGAGGGTATCTGGGCAGGTGCTTCGGGGTAAGACCGACCATATCCATAACCTCAACGATACGTTCCCGGGCTGATGCACGGTTCATCAACCTGTGAACGGAGATCGGCTCCAGAAGCGTATTGCTGATTTTCATTCTGGGGTCCAGAGAGGTAAACGGGTCCTGATAGACCAGCTGCATCAGCTTTCTGAGATTCTTCAGTTTCCTGCCGGAGAAGGTTGCCAGGTCATACTGTGAGCGAAGGTTCTTATATGCCTTTGAGGTCGGCTCTGACACCTCAAGCTCACTGATCTTATCCCTGATTTCCTCGGCAATGTCCAGATAGATGTGACCGGATGTAGGCTTGAGCAAACGCAGGATGGTTTTACCGAGCGTTGTCTTGCCACAGCCCGACTCTCCCACCAGCCCCACCCATTGCCTGTATTTTATAGACAGGCTAATTCCATCGACAGCCCTGACATCAGCGACATGCCTCCTGAAAACACCCCTTAGAATCGGGAACAGTGTTTTTAGATCGCGGGTTTCAACCAGAGTTTTCAAGTTTCTCTCCATCATATAAATGACAGGCAACGAAGTGCCCCGGGGTAATTTCTACAGGAATTGGTTCCTTTACCTTGCAGATATCCCTGGCATTCTTACATCTGGGATGAAAACAACAACCTGTTGGCAGGTCCAGTGGATCCGGCACGAAACCCTTGATGGCAGATAGCTTCTTACCCGGCTTGGGAACGGCAGCTAATAAAGCCCTGGTGTATGGATGAAGGGGATTTTTGTAAATCTCAACCACATCGGCTATCTCACAGATACTACCGGAATACATTACCGCCACTCTATCGCATATTTCAGCGGCTACCGCCAGGTCGTGGGTGATGTAGAGAATAGACGTCTGGATTTCATCCTTCAGCCTTTTTAAGAGTTCAAGTATCTGTGCCTGTATAGTGACATCCAGTGCCGTGGTGGGTTCGTCGGCTATCAGCAGCCTTGTGCGGCAGGCAAGAGACATCGCGATAACAGCACGCTGTTTCATGCCGCCGCTCAGCTGGTGTGGATGCTGCTTTATCACCCTGTACGGGTCGGCGATTTCCACCTCTTTCAGCAGTGAAATCGCAATCTGCTCGGCTTCTTTTTCAAGGCGCCACAAAAACCGCCTGATAATCGGAGTCCGCTCGACAAATCCGAGCAGTCTGGTGCCGGGATTATCGCTCATCCTTTGATAGAGCCGCCTTTGAATTATCCTTGCCGGTCTGAAGAGTCTGGCAGACAGACTATCACGCTCAACCAGCAGTTTATCCAGCGTAATCAGGGCTTTGCCGGCAAGCTCCTGCTTGCGGTGAAGCAGAATCACCTCTGTTATCTGGTCGCCGATGGTGTATACCGGATTAAGAGCGGCACCCGGCTCCTGGAAGACCATCGAAATCTGGCTGCCACGGATTGTGCGAATCTTACTCTCTGCTATGGCAAGCAGGTCGGTCGGCTTGTCGCCGTTGCTGTAGAAGATGAT
>SMTZ1_10008238_pt1 | contig 10415 bp, 10 predicted proteins | sample DeeMarSWOR136_30_FD_25667 | JGI IMG/M metagenome (IMG submission 25667) | reverse complement strand
TAAAATCATTATTAATATTATTAACAAACCGACTGAACATGGTATTGAATACTTATTGAAGTCTTCTCCAGAAAAATCGATAATTTCCTCTTTCTCTTGCACCATTTCCCTAAATTAACATTAATTTGTGTTACATTTAAACTTTAATAAAACTTTATCTGAAATTCTTAATTTGATGGATAATGGAAGTAATTTAAATTTTTAAAAAATAAATAATATATCACACCTATATAAAAAATTCGGTAATCTAGATGTATCTTAATGAAGAAATAAGAATTTTTCAGAATAATAGGCCTAAATCCAAGGAATTATGGGAAAGAGCACTTAAAGTACTGCCTGGAGGGATTTCTCATAATATTAGAACATTCGGACTGCCTTTAATTGGCACTTTTCCTATTTTTATTAGTTCTAGTAATGGGCCATACCTTACAGATATTGATGGCAATAGATATATCGATTTTTGGAATGGGCATTTTGCTATGATCTTAGGACATAATCCTCCTGAAATTCAAAAGGTTATAAAGGAATACTTATCATATGGTTGGCATTTTGGAACAAATACAGAATATCAAGTAAAATTGGCCGAAACAATTATTCAAGGCAATCAAGGTATTGAAAAAATGAGATTTTGTACTAGTGGCACTGAAGCGACAATGTATGCTTCACGATTAGCTCGCGCTTTCACTAAAAGGCAACTTATAGCAAAAGCTCAATTAGGTTGGCATGGGGCAAATGATACTTTATATTACGATGTAGGAGGGATTTTTGGAGGAGAAGGACCTCCAGGTCTTCCAAATGCACAAAAAGCAGGTATTATTACTTTTGAAATTAATAATGAAAAAGTATTTGATTTAATCAAACAAAATTCACATAACTTAGCTGCTATAATTTTAGAACCTGTACTGGGAGGAGGTGGAGGTTTCCCAGTTGAAATAGAGTTTTTGAAAAGATTGAGAGAAGAAACTGAGAAATATGATATTATCCTTATTTTTGACGAAATTATAACGGGTTATCGATTTAATTATTCATTATTCCAAAATGAAACAAATATTATTCCTGATTTAACTACTATGGGTAAAATCATCGGTGGTGGAATGCCAATAGGAGCTATAGGTGGTCGAAAAGATATTATTGAGCAATCTAAGCCTGAAGTAAAGAATCAGGTATTAATAGGGGGTGGAACTTTTTCTGGATATCCTCTAAGTATGATCGCAGGACTAAAGACATTGGAAATATTAAAGACTTCTAAACAAGGTTATTCTCGAATTAATCAAGAAGGTAATAATTTATTAAAAAGTCTTAACCAATATTTTAATGATGAAAAATTACCAATCATCGCAAAAGGTTATAAATCTATGATAATGCTGCACGCTATTTCAAAATGGATTGAAAAACCTTCAATTCTGGAAATAATTAAATATAAAGATAAAAAAAGAGAGGCTTTAATCCAATTATCACTCTTTAATAGAAAAATCTCAGGATTGCATGGCTTGGGGTCTATTTCTATGGCTCATAATCATGAACACATTATTAAAGTCCAAGATGTTATAGAAGAAATTGCACAACCTGTCTGTAAAACGATATTCAGTTAATTTATTAAAAAGAATAAAATCATTTTAAAAATATATCAATTAAATTACTAAAAATATTAAAATAAGGTAAAATTCATGAATAAAAAATTTACTGTTGTTCAAGTAGGGTTTGGTTCAATGGGTAAATTAATAACAACACTATTACTTAAACGTAAGAATATCCATTTAAAAGGATTAGTTGATATTGATCCAAGGTTTAAAGGGAAAAAATTGAGTAATTTTTTTGATTTAAAAGATGAACAGGATCTAATTATCAAATCCAATTTTGCAAATATTATCGCAAAACAAAAAGCTGATGTTGTTATTATTGCTACTTCTTCTTCTTTAGAGAAGATTTCACTAATAATTAAAGAGGCAGTTAAATCAGGAAGTAATGTAATTTCCATATGCGAGGAATTATCTTATCCTTTTCAATACTATCCCAATCTTTCTGAAGAGTTACATCACCTAGCAAAATCCCAAAATGTATCAATAGTTGGATCAGGTATTAATCCAGGGTATCTTATGGATCTTTTACCTATTGTTATTACAGCACCTTGTCAATCTGTTGAATCAATTAGGGTCACTAGGATGATGAACTCGGGAAAAAGAAGAGAATCTTTCCAACGTAAAATAGGGACAGGTTTAACGAAAGAAGAATTTAATCAAAAAATGAAGGAGAAAAGTATTACTGGTCATGTCGGTTTAACCCAATCGATACAAATGATTATAGCTGCTCTTGGTATTGAATATGATGAGATATTAGAGCTTACACCAAAACCTATAATTTCTGAAAACGAATTCACAACTTCCTATGGGGATTATGTTCCGAAAGGTAATGTATGTGGTTTGCACAGTAAAGCAATTGCTAAAAAACAAGGCAAGAATATAATTATTTTGGATTTTATTGCTTTTGCTAGTGAACATGAAGAATTTGATAGCGTAACAATAGAGGGAAACCCTGATATCCATCAAAAAATTATTGGTGGCATTCACGGAGATGTGGGTACCGCTGCTATAGTTGTTAACTTAATTCCCATCTTAATTGATGCAAAGCCTGGACTATTAACTATGAAGGATCTACCTATACCTTGTTATACTGAAAATAAATGGAAAAATAAATAATTAAAAATAATCGCATTAAGGTATAAGGAAAGCACTAATAGGGAAATATAGAATGATTGAAAGAATTCCTGCCATAGGAAAGGTCAAAAGCCATATTAAGACTATTTTCCACAGTCCTTTCTTAATAGGGCTATGGCTTGCCTTAGATAATCCAACTAGAGAAGCAACTAACATATGAGATCCAGATAAGGGAATTCCTAGTGCTGTTCCAAGAAATAAAATCACAGCTGTAGGAATTTGTGTAGCAAAAGCAGTACTAGGATATAATTCTGTAATCCTTCCAACATTTTTAATAACCCCTCGTCCTAATACTAATAATCCTCCAGCTAGACTTAAGCCAGTTAATAAAAGAAGGAGATTTATTTGTATACCGCCTTTCCCAACAACAATTCCTACTGCATTTGAGCAATCATTTCCAGCTCTTGAAAAGGCTGTTATGAAAATGACTATTAGAACTATATATGAAAATAATTTTTCTGTTTTTTCATAGCTTTGGAAACCTTTAAGATGTTTCAATTTGTAATAACGCATAAGCTTATAGACAAAAAACGAGACAAAAAAACCTATAATCGGAGATAATACCCACCACAAGCTTAATTCAACAATCACTTCCCATCTTATACTAACAATAGGAGTTATACCAAGACCTATAATAGCTCCAATTGTCGCATGAGTGGTTGATATTGGCAATCCTAATGCAGATGATAATATCAACCATATTGCAGTAGAAATTAAAATTGTTATAACAATTCCATCGTCAATACTTAATAAAATATCATTACCCACAGTTTTACTAACAGCCTCTCCCAAAATAAAGGCTCCTGTTATTGCCAAAATGGATGCTAAGATCATTATTTGTTTCATATTAAGAATTCGTGAACCATAAAGCCCAGCAAAAGTTTCATCATTTGCTCCTATTCCAAATGCGATAATAATTGCTATAACTAAAAATATAGTTAAAATAATTGAAAAAGCCATTCAATCACCCTCAATTATTTACTTGGATATTTCACTATTAAACTTCTAAGAAAATCACTAATCTCTTCAGCCCTTAGAATCATATCAAAAATTTTTATGCATATTTTAGAGGTTAAATATATTCGAAGAGATTTTTCTTTAGGTTTTTGGTAAATTACTTCTAGGATTCTAAATTTTGCTTCACGAGCATTTCTTTTTAGCGTTTCGATATGAAAGCTTTTGTTGTAAGCAGTCTTAAAATCAGTTTCCATAAGGTTTACCATATCAATTAACGTATCAATAGTTTCTTGATACAAGTCATTGATTATTTTTATATCTTCTTTAATCTCATCAAAAAGTTCAAAGGGGTAAACTTTAAGTCCCATTGCTAGGTCTTCTGAGTTATCTGAAATAATATCTAAATACTTAATTAACCTATAACGATCTTCCACCAGAAAGGGGAGGGCTCGTTGATCCTTATAAAGCAAATTAATATAATTTTCTTTAGCACGGTCTGCATTATGTTCACATTGTATAATTTCATCTAACTTTTTCTCATCTAATTCCTCATTTACCAGATCATTGATACAATCATGGAGTAATAGTGAACCGTTTAAAACTTCGCCATTAAATTCTCTAGCAGCATTTAACAACTGATTTCTCTTATCACTTTTTAAATTTAATTTCATTCGTTTCACATCAAGAATCTTTTAATAATTTAACTAATAGAATATAATAGTCACACATATCATTTATTTCTTAAAAAAAATTTCTATTTTTTCTTTAGTAATAAAGACATTCAAATTAAAAATAATATTATAATTATTTACAATAATAATAAAATAAATACAATAAAACTTATCTTGCCCTTTCTTGAAATACGATTTAAAGATATTATATTTGATCCAAAGGTGCAGACATATTGTATAAATTCTAATTTTAAGTGCCCTAGTTATGCTCATTCTTGGGCTTGTCCGCCTGAAGCGCCTTATTTAGAACATGAACTCTCTCAATATATTAAATTTTACCTTATTTATATTAATTTTAATTTAGCTAGCTATGTTGAAAAACTAAAACTAAAAAACCCTAAACGAAATGAAAGAAGCATAAAAAATACTCTTTTAATAAAAAATTTTCCACGAGACGAATTGGAACAAGAAATGAAGTGGTTTATTGATAGATATCAAAATTCTTATGATGTACAACTTATATTATGGGATGGGTTTTGTAGATTATGTTTTAATGAAAAAAATGAAGGTTGTACTTATGATGAAGGTGATCCTTGTCGATATCCAGACAAAATAAGATATTCTATGGAAGCTGTTGGTATTGATGTAAATCAAACTGTAAAGAATTTAAATTTCAATTTAGAATGGCCTCCTAATGAATTTGTTTATCGTTTTGGATTAGTATGTTTTAAATAAAAAGGATGAAAAGATAACTCTTAAAAATTAATTTCTTCTAAGATAATAGTTTCCTTTCTGTCTGGTCCAATCGAAACCATTGCAATATCAGTTTTAAGAAAATCTCTAATTGCTTGAATATATATTTTCATCGCTTCTGGAAGGGCATCATACCCTTTTTCAGCAATATCCAACCATTCTTCTCGAGTCTTTTCTTCCCAACCTTCATAAGTTTTATAAATTGGTTTACAATTTTCAATTATTTCTGATTGAATTGGCCAACTTTCAAGTGATTTACCATCTAATTCATAACCAGTACAGATCTTAATTGGATTAATCCCTTCTAATGCATCCAACAGAGTGATAACAACTTTATCAACACCATTAATCATTATTCCATAATTGATGTTAAAAAGATCTATCCATCCAACTCTTCTGGGTCTTCCTGTCACAGTACCATATTCATTACCTTGATCTCTAATTTTCTGGGCTGTTTCATCGAATAATTCTGTTGGAAATTTACCCTCACCAACACGTGAAGTATATGCTTTTACTATTCCAATAATTTTATTTATTTTATTAGGTGGGATTCCAGTACCTGCAGAAATACCTAACGCATTTGCATTTGAGGATGTGCCAAAAGGATAGAATCCATGGTCTATACAGAGCAAACTACCCTGTGCTGCTTCAAACAGAACTTTTTTTCCGGAATCAATAACTTTATTCAAATAATAAGCTGTATCAATTACATAAGGTTTTAGTTGTTCACCATAAAATTTGTAATCCTCATAAGTAGTTTCTAAATCAATATCTATAGTTGGATCATATACAGCAATTAGATCTTTTTTAATTTTATATAATTTTCCTAACTTTAATTTTAAAATACCAGGATTTATTAAATCAAACATTCTTAAACCCCAACGAGCTGCCTTATCTGAATAAGCAGGACCGATTCCTCTCTTAGTAGTACCTGCGGCATAATCTCCTTTTGTTTTTTCTTCTAATCCATCTAAAATACGATGAAAAGGAAGAATTACATGAGCAGTAGAACTCACTTTTAAACTAATTTTTTTGTTCAATTTCTTTAAATTTTCAATTTCTTCAATCAAAACCTTTGGATCAATAACGCATCCGTTAGCTATTATTCCTTCTTTTTCTAAAGGAGCTCCAGATGGCACTAGTTTAAATTTATATTCAACCCCATTTGCCTTTATAGTATGACCTGCATTATTCCCTCCATTATATCTAACAACAATATCAGCCTTTTGTGCTAAAAAATCAACAAATTTCCCTTTTCCCTCATCCCCCCATGAAAGACCTATAACGGCAATAGTTTTGCTCATAAATAATATTCCTTTTGATTTTTTTGTATAATTAAAACCATAATCAAATCCAAAATAAGTTATTATATTAACTTTAAAAAATTTTTGGTTAATAAGAACAGAAATAAAATAGATATGTAATAATTTTTATATTCGAATTTTCTTGTAAGTCATAAATTTATTTTATTAATAGATAATTAAGAAAAACGCTTCCTTCTAAAGAATCTTGCCTACTTTAAAGAAAACTGCTCTAATTGATCTTGCTCATAATGAAATGTTGAATATTAATGAAGAAGAATTTAGTGAATTCTTAGATCTCCTTAAAAAACTAGATCTTAAAATAAAAAAAAATGAGAACGGACATATAACGAAAGAGGTTTTGGAAAACATTGATCTCGTAATTCTTGGTAATCCGATTGATGATTTCTTTTCAAGTTTAGAAATTAAGAATGTTGTTGATCATGTAAGAAATGGTGGTGGATTATTATTGATAAGCGAATATGGGGCAGATTATCTCCAGAAAACTAATTTAAATGATATCTCCGGGAAATTTGGGATCATTTTTGAAAAAAATATAATCAAAGAGATGAATAGTAATAATCATAATTGTACGAGTATATTACATATTCAAGATTTTTTAGAGCATGAACTTACAAAAAATTTAAGAGAAGTCATTATTGGAGGGACTTGTTCTTTATTTTTGAGTAAAGAGGTAAAACCACTATTACAAACTAATATTAAATCGGTCTGGTCAGAAATTTATAATAATAAATCTGAGGAATGGACTAAAGAGGAAGAAAAACAACAAATTGTTGCGGCGTTTACAGAATTTGGTCAAGGGAAAGTTGTAGCAATTGGAGATATTGACATATTTACTTCAAATTCAAGATTAGGTATAAATACGTTCGATAATCGAAAATTCTTACAAAATATCATTAGTTGGTTAATAGAACCTGTAAGAGAATCGAAGGTTTTGGCATTTATTCTTAATCAACTTGGTGATCTCCAATATGAAATCAGAGAAACTAACAAAATACTCAATAACATTATTGAAACAATAACTATTTTAGAAAAACGGATAAGCCATTTAGAAAAAGATCCAAAATTACAATTGAAATCATCAGATTCTGAAGAAAATTTTGAAAATTAATTCCTTAGAGAGAAAAAAGAATTATTTGTAATATCGAAAATTGATCAAGGATCAGGAAAGTGTTTTTCATCTAAATATCAATAAATTTAAAAGATGCGAAAAAATCTTAGACTTTACATGATTAATCCCAATTTTGGTTTAATTTTTTTAAATTACAGTCATATCTCAATTTTTATAAAAAGAAATTTAAATATCTAAATTACTTATCTTTTCTTGTCCAATTTCAAATTAGAAATAAATCAAAGAATATGTGATAAAAATGGGTAAAAAGCTTAAAAAAGAGGCTGCAAAATTAGGGATAACTAGCCAGCCTAAATATACATTTTATGCACGACCAAGGAAATTAAAAATGAAATTTTCAAAATATAAACCCGATATTGCATATAAAATAGAAAATTTTATGATGAGTATAGATCCATCAACTATGTCAACTGAATCTGGGGGAGGAAGAAACAACACCTTTTATTTTTTATCTACTCAAATGAATATGTATGCTGAAATAGCTGACAGAATGGCAGGAATGATTGTACCTAATCCAATAAATCATGCAATACAAATAGATATTTATACAAATAACCAAGACTATATAAAGAGTATCGTTAGAGATATTAATAACATTTGGGATGATGGAATTTTAGCTCATCTTGATATACATAAACTTGCAAAAAAATATAAAGTTAGGGAAGAAGATATTATTAATGCGTGGAAATCATTTCTTTAAAGAAGCCTTTATTTCGATTGGAAATAAAATATATTACTTTTTTTCTTTTTTTTCGATTTTTACCTCTATTAAATTATAATCTCTTGATCCTAAACCAATTCCTTCTGCCAATTTCAATTGTAATTCCCAGTGTTTTGATACCTTTCCGTCTGGATTGAAATCCATCTCACCCGATTCAGGATTAAAACGAGGAGTATGGGAAAGCCATTCAAAAGGTCCTTTAATTGGGATATTATGCACTTCGGAAAGAATAGAATGAGGATTAATTGAAGATTTATGAATGAGATCTACTGTTGCTTGATCTAAAGCTACAGGATCTAATGAAACTAAAACTCCAATGTCAGGAACAAAGGGGATGTCTGAACCGCCAGTACAGTCACATTGGTAAGTGATATCAATGGCATAATTTATGAAAAATATTTTATCTTGTCCGAAATATTCAATGACTCCTTTAGCATTATCGACCATCTGAGTAATAAATTCATCGCGAGAAGAACTCCCTATAGAAATTACACTATTTTTACAAACCGAAGCACACATATAACAAAATTTACATTTTTCTTCATTGAAAATTAATTTGCTCTCTTTTTCTTTAGATAAAGCATTTGTGGGACATATATTAATACACCTCATACATCCTGAATCGCAATTTTCTAAATTAAATTCAAAAGTCTTTCCTGTATGAGCTTCTACTTTCCCACCCTTCGAGACACAGCCAATTCCAAGGTTTTTTATGGCTCCTCCAAAACCAGCACCAGTATGTCCTTTAAAGTGAGTAGCGAGTATCATATAATTAAATTCTCTTAGACGTCCAGCCACTAAAACTTCCTTGAATCGATTTCCATTGATTCTTTGTATTTCTATATCAGCCCCAACTTTTCCATCTAACATTAGAATTGGAGCACCCATTGTTTCTTCTGTAAATCCATGCTTTAAAGCATTTTCTAAATATTCTGCTTCAGTAGCTCTGCCTGAGTACTCTGTATGAATACCAGAAACACTTTCTGGAATCCCCCATCCACATGATTCTGCAACAGATGGTATACCACCTAAATCTTTAACATAATCACATAAAAATCGCAAGTAGCTAGGACGAAGGTATCTAGTATTTTCTAATGCTCCAAAATGTGTTTTAATTACTATTTTATCGCCATTTTTAATCTTTTCCTTAAATCCAAGTTTCTCTAATCCTAAAATACCCTTAAATTTGCTCATACTTTGCTCATGCGTGTGTGTTCGAGCAGTAAAATAAAATACATCTGATTTCATTTCTCAACACATTAAAAATATGTTATGTAATTCATACAAATAATTAGAGTTTATATTTTTTGTCAAAAAATATTTTAACACTAATTAATTCTATTAATATAATATATAAACAAAAAATGACTCTGAATAAAAAATAGGATGGTATTTTAATGGCTCGCTGCCCAGAAAGTATTTGGTTCGTTGCCTAAACCTGAAATGCGGAGGCTTTATGAAATATCATTCTGCCATAAAACAAATAGTTTGCCAATCATGTGGGCTATCGCTTACAAGGCATGAGTTAGACAGATATTGGCAAAAAGTGCGGAGTGAAAATATTAACGATACCGATGATGTACAACAAAAGAAAAATCGACGTAAAGAATGGTTAGAATGGTACTCATCCTCCAAATCTGATAAAGAAAAATATTAAAAGTAGAAAAACTAAAGAAATTCTACAGAATTAATGAAATAAATTTAGAGTCAATTTAAAAAAGAGTCATATTGATAAAGTATACAAAATTTTGAATTAACTGCGAAAGGTTTTATCCAAAATATCTTCTAATAATTCTAATAGTTTCACAGCGGGTATATCTAACAGAGTAATTTCTAAATGTCTTCCACGTGTAGCATCTTCAATTCTAACTGTTTTAGATGCCACAATCTTTAATTGAGTAAGTTGGCGGACATACTTTCTAAAACTCATTTTAACATGAGGTTCTATCGAATAATTCTCACTTATAGCAATATATTCATCGAACGCATCATCAACTAACGTAAATGGTTCACCTTTATTAATTAATGATCGCACAATTCCGTACAATGCTAATAATTCTTGATCTTTTAATTGGTCCACGATGTCGTTTCTAAAAGTAGGATATACATCATTAGACGCTTCTCTAATTATATCTGCTGTGATTC
>SMTZ1_10018143_pt1 | contig 10416 bp, 10 predicted proteins | sample DeeMarSWOR136_30_FD_25667 | JGI IMG/M metagenome (IMG submission 25667) | reverse complement strand
ATCCGATTGCACAGATTTTAGCTGCAAAAATGATGCTAGATTGGTTAAATGAAAAAGAAATGGCACAGAACATTGATAATGCAGTCGCAGAGGTTATTAAAGAAGGAAAAGCAAGAACTTATGACATGGGAGGTAACACTTCCACGACGGGAATGGCAAATGCTATTTGTAGTAGGATTGAGAAGTCATAATGATCATTGATATCATTCTAATGATTAATTCGCACTTAAAACTTCGTGATTCGGTCTTGGAACTTCGGAAATCCATTAAAAACTAAAGAGTTATTAATTAGAGAAGAGTATACTAAATTTCAGTTGAGTTAGGCTCCACATGATTTTTAGGGGGAGCGTTTTTGCGTCTGTACGAATATGAAGCTAAAAAAATATTTGAACATGAAGGTATACCAATCCCACGTCAATTCGGAACAATTCAATCTTCGGAAGAAGTTGAAAAAATTAGTCATCTTAATTTTCCAATAATGGGCAAGGCTATGGCGTTAATAGGAGGTAGGGGCAAAGCTGGAGGCATCAAGAAAATCAATGGTTTAAATGAAGCAAAAATTGCAGTTAATGATCTCCTAAGACTTAAAATCCATGGATATCCTGTTAATAAGGTTTTGCTTGAAGAAGCGATTGATGTTCAAGGAGAAATTTACTTAGGCGTTACTACAGATCCTATTTCTTTTGATGTTGTTCTAATAACCTCGGCTTTAGGGGGAATAGATATCGAGGAGGTTGCCAAAAGTAATCCAGATGCCATATGGAAAAAATCTTTACCAGATAATCCTGTTTTTCTTCCTGAAAATATTGTAATTGATGCCACTGCGTTTCTTATTTCTCAATTTCCGAAATTAAATAACGTTAAGGAAATACTGCAATCAGTTATTTCAAATCTGTATGCTACTTTTCAGAAATATGATACGAGAATTTGTGAAATAAATCCCTTAATCGTTTCAAATGATTCAAAACTAATAGCTGTGGATGCAAAAATTGTATTGGATGATAATGCCTTGTATCGCCAAAGTGCCTTGTTTTCTAATCTTGGGATTGATCCTGAAAGTAAAAGACACGATGTTGCTGAACAAACAAGATTTGAAGTACATGCACATAAAGAGGGGATTATTGGTTATTTAGATCTTCTTGCTGAGCCTGAAAATTTTGAAAAAGATCCAGAAAAATTATATATTGGATTAGTTCCTGGAGGTGCGGGATATGGGATCTTTTCCATCGATGAAGTTGTAAATATAGGAAAAAAGTACTTTGATGGAAAAATAGTACCTATTAACTTCATGGATTCAGGTGGTGGTCCAACACTTTCTACAGTTGCTGAAATGTTTCATCTGCTAATGGATCATCCTGTTCCTGACTTAATTATTACTTCACGCTTCGGTGGAATCAGCAGCTGTGATGTTTTCATACGTGGTTTGATTAAAGCACTTCGTGACAGATTTGCAGCTGGAAAACGAATAGTTCCCGTGTTCGGGCGAATGGTCGGAACAGATTTACCTAATGCACGTGTCTATTTAGAAAAAGCAAAAAAAGAGACCCCTGAAATCCTGAAATATCTACACATTGTTGTCGGAAATCAAAAAATTATGGCCGATATCATCAAAGACGGTATTGAGTGGTTTAGACGTCATGTCCAAAAGAGAAGGAATGACTATGAGCTTAAAGCGAATAACTCCTGATCAAGGATTATTATTCTATTTGATTAAAAGTATCCGTACCGACTTAGCAGAGCATATTTCTCAAACTAAGACAATTGAAACTGTGGTAGTTGGACTAGGACGACAGGGGACTCGTCATGCTAAGTTAATGCAGGAGTACGGTACAACAATTACTTGTGGTGTCGCTCCTGGGAAAGGCAGCACAAGAGTCCATGAAACTATTCCTGTTTATGAAACAGTTAAGGAAGCGTTGAAATTTCATCCGAACATTGCTGTGGCAAGTATCTGGCGTCATTATTCAACAGCAAAAGATGCTACAATTGAAGTCATAGAAGCAGGAATTCCAATTGTCGTTTTAATCACCGAAGGGATTCCATTACGGGACGTACGGGACATAATAGTCGCTGTTCGAAAACATGATACTATTTTATTCGGAGGCAATACCCCAGGTATCATATTTCCTCCCGAAGGAATAAAAGTGGGCATGTTACCAGATATTTTTCATCCTGAAGAAGTTAAACTTGGTCAAGCTGGACCAAAAGGCGCGACAATAATTTCAAGAAGCGGTGCAATTCTTTATCATCTATCCGATGCGTTATCAAGTGCTGGCATAGCTCAAAACGCAGTCTTGGGAATTGGTGGTGATGGTGCTATTGGTTCTCGTTTTATTGATCTTGTTTCATTAATTATGAACTATAAAAACACAGATTTAGTAGTAATCGCAGGCGAAATTGGAGGAATGCAAGAAGAATCTTTAGCCCAAGATATTCAGCAAAATCCTGAAAAATACATAAAACCTATAGTAGCTCTAATATCAGGTGCTAATGCCCCTGCAGGTAAAACAATGGGCCATGCAGGTGCTGTTGTCGCTCCAGGACAAAGTTATGGCACCTTTGAATCCAAAAAAACAAGCTTAGAACGAGCAGGAGTAGTAGTAGTTAATTCTCAACGGGATTTAATTCAAGAGGTTAAACGACTTCTAAATAATAGAAGTTATTTTCGAGTAGAGGATTATTATAAACGAATGCAACAAATATGGGATGCTAAACCACCTGAACCAACATGGAGCACCCTTATTACCAAAGTTGTTCCAAATAACCTGTTAATCAGGGGGTATCCACTTCACGAACTTGTTGAGAAAAAAACGTTACTCGAAATTTCTTTCCTTGTTATTCAAGGAAAATTTCCAACAACAAATGAACTTAAAGAACTCGAAAAGTTAGCTTTACGAGCAATTAGAGAAGAATTTACGAAAATCGATCTAACTATAGATCTAGGCTCTCAAGATATCTCTAAAACTATTGGAACATATCTCTTGTTAGATAATAAGTTACTGACAGAGGAAACTCGTAAATTACAACCGATTAACAAGTTAATTTACACATTAGGTCGTGTGACAAAATATCTTGCAATAATACTCAATAATCATAAGTCTCTGGGCAATCTTCAAGAAAATGCCCAATTTTTAAATGTAATTTATCGTGCGTTTGTTGGTGAAGAAAATCCCGACCCTAGGAAAGTTAGATTATTAGAGGCTTTGATTTCTGCATGTGTTGATCATGGAGTTACGCCTCCTTCAACCCAAACAACTCTTTTGTTAGCCTCTGCTAGAGCCCCATTTGAAGTTGCTTTAGCAGGCGGAGTTCAGGCAATAACAGATGTTCATGGAGGTGCAGGTGCTAAAGCTGCAGAATTTTTTTTGGACATAATTAAAAATGCTAAAGAAAAGAACTTTACATTAGAAGAATCCGCATTTGAATTGGTAGATAAAATTAGTCGTTCTGGTCAACGTATTCAAGGATTAGGTCATAGGATACACACCCAAGATCCGCGTCGAGACATTCTCTGGAAAGCATGAGCTTACCTATTAATGTGGATGGAGTAATAGGAGCAATCACTGCAGATATGAAATTATCGCCGCTATTAGCCAAAGCAATCTTTATATTCGGTAGAATAGTCGGGCTTGCGGCGCATTATTTTGAAGAAGTCCAGACACAAGCTCCTATGAGAAGAATTGTATTTGAACAAGTTGTATATAAAGGAAAAGACAATAGACATTTTAAGTAAAGTATTTTCATTGTTCTGTAAATTTTTATCGATCTTCTGGCCAACAATAAAGTCCTTCGGTGGCAGAGGCAATCTTAATTGCCAACTCCGCGTCAAATAAATCCCTGCGAATTATCTCCCCCCAAAATTCAGGACCTCCGTTAGCTTCAGTTGGAATAACATAACTTTCTAGTCGTTTATAAGTGAAAATATAGAGTTCATCCGACACCCAAAGATCCCCTATCTGGAAACATACGCGAATTATATCGTTCCATTGAAATTGATCTTTCCATCCTTCGCCACCTGGTGGATTAACATCCAAAAAAACTGTATTTTCATCAAACGAAACATGATACCAAATCAACAAAACACCCCTAATTAATTCAATTTAGTAAAAAACAAATTTGCAAAGCAGAATTTAGATTATATTTTACTCTATTAATTCTTGAACTGTTCTTAGACCCTGAACAATTAGTTCCATTTCCTCTTCTGAATAGTCGTCTTTCAACTGTCTTATTAGTAATTCTGCTTCATAGAATTTCCCCATATCTTTGTTAAAGCTAGCCAGAATAAGGGAACGTGCAATAATAAAGATCGATTCTTTTTTTACAGCTTGTCTTTCCCCTTTACTCTCTTTAAGAAGCTTATTTAATGTTATGAGTCCTTCCTGAGGATGTCCTGCAAGTATCCATGAAATTGAAGATAAAGCAGTATATTTTGCAGCCTTGTCAAAAGATCCTTCTGAAATTTGTTTTTTTGAAAGCTTTTCATAATTTTCTGCCTTTTCTATATAATGAGGCAAGAAACCCATACTGGAGTCAGCTTCTTCTATTGTCTCAACTGATTCAATAATACCACCGGCTTCCGTAGTAGGTGTTTCTGTTGTAGTAACATTTTCTACTTTAGGGATTTCTTCTGTAGCGCCATCTACTTCTATCGTAGTATCACTCACTTCAACTGCAGGGCTCGTCTCTGTAAGTTCAGAGAGTGGTTCGGGAGTAACTTCACCTGTAACCTCTTTTTCAATCACGTTTTCAATTTCTTTCGTAAGATCGTCTTCTATGGAATAATGCTTAGCATGACCAACTGCTGCTTCAACGTGCATTTCTGAAATAGTTTGAAGCACAGCACTTGGTCTAACTAAACCTCCACTTTCTTTGGATTGATTATATGCGACTTGGAGTGATTGTTCTAAGGATGAAATCTTATCACCAATATCTGAACTTCTTAAGGAAGGCGTAGATTTCAAAGCATTGTTATATAACTCTTTTACTTCTTTAGCTTCGAAAATCGCCTTTTCATAATAATTCTGCTTTTTTAAGAACATAATTAATTTTATTCTACTGAGAATACTTTGTAAAAAGTCTGTAACTTCAGCGAAATATTCACTCGCTTGCCTGTAAAGTGCAGTACAGGAAATATTATTGTTTTGTGATAGATGTTCTGCCTCTTGAAATGCTTCCACTGCTTTAGTACAAGTTGTTGAGTCTTCATTCTGTATGCAAATACGTCTTGTATACCTTTTCGTAATCTGAGAGTTCTTTAACTGACAAAATAATCTTTCCTCTTCCCGTTTAAGATATCTGCAATCCATAATATCATCCATAGGTCAATTCTTATGACATTTATGCTTAATTTAATTAAAAAGTACATCTTTTTCTGTATTTCTGTTTTTTAAAGTTTGATATTTTTCGAAAATAATAGAATAGAATACAGGGTTGATTGTTGCTTGAAGTCAAGTAGAAATAACTAAGCAGAACAAATTAGATTGCTTTTGCTGCTATCTTTTCAACAACGTATATGGCAAAATCAGGACAATACCATTCACAGAGCCTGCATCCGTTACAGCGTTCCATATTAACAACTGGCACATTTTTACCAGTTTCTACCTCAATCTGCATTTGAAGAGCGTCTCTTCCACAAAATGCAACACAGAGGCCACAACCTTTACAAAACTCGGGTTTAACTCGGATAAAAAACTCAGGTTTGTCTTTTGGCATATACAATCATCACCTGTGATAGGATGAACATTTAATTGCACTTTTTTGCCTAATAATTAGTTTTTTTAATCTTTTCGTTCATCTTTTGCCCTGACTTTAACCAATCCTTTATGCACAGCACATGATACGCAAGCAGTTTTTGTGACCCGTCTTCGAGGTATAAAAGCTCCTTGTTGCCTTAATTCCTTCGAAATACGCGGATCGACCAATGTTACGTATTTTGTAACTTTCTTAGCTTTATCTCTAGGAACTAGTTTACCACAGAAACTACATTGAACCCTAGTGGACGCCCCTTTTTTACCTTTTGATCTCCCGCCTGACTTTCTCTTTTTACCCATTTTTTTCACTCATCTGTTTTTTGCTTTTCAGAGAATTAAACTCTGACTTTTGACTTGCAAGTAAAGTCTAAAGAGTATACTTTTAAATATTATGTTATTAGACAGTTTTCGCTCTTTACGATTAACTCTATCAATATCTAATATTCGTAGAAGATATAGAATAATCTACAACACCAAGAGTTTTTAAAATAAGCACATTACTCTTTCCTTTTTCTAAGCTTGTCCATTCTTGTAAGATGGTCAGATAGCATCATTTTAATAGCCTCTCTATCAAAAATCATGTCCCCTTGCAAACCTAAAAGTTCGTCCTTGATATTTGTTTCCACCCGCGCATATATCCAATCTCTTACGGCAGTTCGGACACAGTCACTGAAGCTGGTAAATACACCTTGGTTAACTAAATGTTCAATAATACGCACATCAACACGGCTAAAGGGAATCGTTTTAGTTACGTATGGTTTAATATTCTTCTCATTCTTAGTGTCTTTTTTTGTTCTAGGCATTAAATCGCCTTAACTCTTTACTTAAGATTCAGAATTATTCAAATCGAGTGTGAGAATATTGTCGATTAATATTTTCCATCGAATACCTAATGTGAGTAGCACACGAATAATTCTAACTTTGTGCACCAATTTCTTATTTTAAAATGATATTTATTTAAATCAATATTTATAGCTACTGTCGAGAAAAAACCAATTTTTGGAGAGAGAGAGAAGACAACTAGACAGATTCAACCCGTTTTGCTTGTCCATCATCTGCAATAACAAAGGGAACTAATTTAATAATACCCTGTGGACATATTGCAGTACATCTTAGACACTCATCGCTCGATAAAACGTATTCTGCACAACTTTTACGATCAACTTCAATGCCTAATACGGTCTTCTTTAGTGCTTTGACTGGACAGACATTTACGCAGATTTTACAGTTATGACAAAAATCAAGATTGGTCAATTCAGGTGAATAGAAGACTTTTTCAGGCACAGAAATCCCATCGATCCCAATTTTGTGCTATTAGTTGTTTAGTCACCTTATTAGTTTATTTAAAGTGACATTTTAATCTAATCTAATAATTCAACTCCGTCTGGCCTCTGTAAATTTAGCTTATTTTATTGGTATGTAGTAATAAAATTAGAAAAACAAAAATTGACTTTAGGAAAATCCTATAAGAACTTCAAATAGCTTTTATTTTCATTTAAAACTAATTCGCGTTCTATATAGCGGGATTTTTAGTTCTGTAGTGGATGTCCTTATCAAAAATAACAAGATAATAGTGTTCGTCATATAGAAGTGGTTTTTGGAAACCTTCAGCAATCAATCTTAGTTCTTCCAGTGAATCAACCTCGATAATTACCATATCTGGATCTTCTTCAGGATGAAAAATTGAGGTAATTTTGATTGGATAAATGAGGCAACGCTCATATGTGGTTTCAATAAGCTCGGTAAAAGCTATCACTTCCTTTCTTATTTTGTTCTTTTCGTGTTAATTAGTACTAATGTTTATAATCCTAGACAGACCGATGTAAAAATGAAAGCTAAAAGAGATATCCGACTAAAACTAATAATTAGCCACATTTATCCGACTAAATTATGTTTTGTAAACAAGAGACTGAGAGAGGTCAGTGAAAGTAATACTAGATTTCATTAAAACATCTATAAGATACGAATAGGGTTTTACAAAAACCAAAATCAATACTAAACTAACTTTAAAGTAGAATTCAATATTAAACTAATATATTTTTGTATATGATGATTCTCTGAAAAATAAGGTTTTTCAAAGCGTTTCAGGTAGAATAACGAATTGTCTCGGATTTTTGGTTATATCCATATTGCAGCAAAGAACTGAATTGACCCTCCTCGATATTTTTTGTTTTCCTAAAAAATGTTAATAATAAATAATGAACAAATAAAGTTTTATACGACAAGTAAGCATACACGATAACATTCACGCATGTGTAAGTATTCTGTAAATTCAACTATATGCATAATAAAAGATGTTGTTATTCAAACCGACTTCAAAATCTGGGGAGATAGATTCTTTTTATCTAGGGGGCACTTATGTGAAGTTTAGAAGTCTTCAATCCGTCTTTTCTATTCTACAGTCAAAAATAATTTGTTCAAATAAGAAACCTGTGAAAATTGCAAGCCTTACGCTCTTCTTAATTCTGTTTATGGGCTGTTTTTCATATCTTTCTGCGTATGATATTCGCACTCCTGAAGCAATAATTATAGCACCTTCAATACTACAAAGCGAGCTTAGCAGTTAAAAGGATCAGAACTCAGAAATTCACCTAATTTCCTCCTCCTTTTTTTAATTAATTATTTTAGCCTAATTCGTCAGATTTATCGAGACTTCTAATGGCTTTTCAGAAGTTTTCATAAAGTCAGGATAGAAACGCTTTTTTAGCATCCTGAGCATAGGAAAAATAGACTAGGGCACTAAAGGTAAGCATCATGGCAGTAAAAGGGATAATAATACGTCCTCCAGTTGAAGCACACTCTATTCTCATTGGAGTAACGGAGGGCTGCACTTGGAATAAGTGTCGATTTTGCAGTGTTTATAAAGGAATTCAAGACTATCGAATCCGATCCAAAGATGATATTTTTAATGACATTGAATTATGGGCACAAAATTATGGATGGATTGAAAAAATATTTTTAGCAGGCGGAAATGCTTTATCAGCACCAACTAACTTACTATTGGAAGTGATCGATCGATTAAAGCACAGATTCACAAAGATTTCACATATCTCTTGTTACGTAAAGAACCAAGATTTGCTAAAGAAAACGCCCGAGGAATTAAAAAGACTAAGAGAAGCAGGACTAGAAACGCTGTATATGGGCTTAGAATCTGGGAGTAAATTAGTGTTAAAGCTCATGAAAAAAGGGACTACACCGAGAATGATGATTAAGGCTGCGAAAAAGGCAATGAATGCGGGATTTCGGCTATCCGTATACGTCATTTTGGGTCTTGGGGGTAAAGATTATACTGAAATTCATGCGAATGAAACCGCAGCCATACTGAATATAATGAACCCAACGGTTCTTAGATTCAGAACTCTCAATCTTTTTCCTGGGGCCCCCTTATACGACGATTGGAAAGCAGGTAAATTCCAAACACTAACTCCTTTTGAAATCTTACAGGAACAATACAATATTATGAAAAGGATAGATTCGCACGTCACTAGTGAAGTATTCAATGATCATATCTCCAACTATGAAAATTTTGAAGGTAAGCTTCCCGAAGATCTTCCTGGCATGCTTAAATTATTAGAAGACCGGCTGAAAGATCCAATAACCAAAAAACTCCGAGCGAAAAATATTAATTCTATGTGACTTTTGTTTATTCAATAAGTCTACTGGGTTCATCTTTGATCAGAAAATGATTTCTTAGAGAGTGTGATGTCTTGGATTCAAACTTAACTGGAGAAGAACTCATGGAACGTGCAAATCATTATTTGAAAGACGATGACTTTGAAAATGCAGCGGAAAACTACTTCCAAGCAGCAAAGGCGTTCATTGAAAACGGAAAGTATTATTTTTCAAGAGAAGCGTTTATTTCCATGTCAGTCCTTCTCGAAAAAGGAACAAAATATCTTTACTACATCCTAGAGAAAGCAAATGAACTGGCAAATGATTTAAATGACGCGAATGTACCAGAAATCTCTGGCGAAGTTCTTATGTTCTGTGCAAATTCGGCGTATGACATGAACGACATTGAACAGAGTGCATATTACTATGAGAAGGCATTTCAACACTATGCAATGTCAAATCTTGAAGAATATCGCGATGTCTCTGTGGCATGCCTTCTTAAGGCTGCATATTCATATTATACTTCTACTTTGTCAGAACTCGATAAAGAAGAACAATTAATTTTGAAGGCAGTTGAGCTTCACCATAAAATGGAGAAATCAGTTCTCGAAATAGAAAGCAAACTCTCCGATTTCGTGAGAAGAAATCAATTTGAAAAAGCCTCTGAAGGATATACACAGTTGGCTGAAATATTACTTTCGGAGATCGATAGTTTAAGGGATCTTATGACCGACTTCAAAGATTTTGATGCAGTTGCTGTAAACGTAAAAGCAAGGCTTATTCACATGGCGGCTGAAAATTTCTTAAAAGCTACACTTTTGAGCACCTCAGAACAGGGCGAATTATTAAAAATAACTTCACAATTATTTGAGCAAGCAACAAACTTAATGTTCGGCTTAATTAATGTTGAGCAAGTAGATCCTGAGGATATGCAACGCTTTGGTTTTGATTTTCTGCTAGCAGTTCTTCTTAAAGATAAAATAAATGGCAAGAAAGAAGCTAAAAAGTTTTACGATGAGATTTTATTCGAAATGATTGACGAAGATCTTAGACT
>SMTZ1_10010675_pt1 | contig 10417 bp, 10 predicted proteins | sample DeeMarSWOR136_30_FD_25667 | JGI IMG/M metagenome (IMG submission 25667) | reverse complement strand
TAAATATTGATTTTTTTACAAAAAAAGGCATTTTTCTTTGACAAAATAGTGATGTGCCGTTAAGTTTTTACCGATTTTAACCCAAAAATAGCGATTTTAATCCGAAAATAGAAATCTTAACCTTCGATGTGGAGGAAAGTTTAATGCAAGAGTATGAAGACTTGAAACAACATGTTGCTGAAATTGAAGCTGATATCAGCAAAGCCGAAGGTGGCAATAAGGCAGCAGGGACACGAGTCCGCAAGCAAATGCAGAAAATAAAGCAGGCTGCTCAGGTTGTTCGCAACCGCGTTCTTGAAATCAGATCGGCCCAGTAAACCATCCCAAGCATTTTTACGCTTGTTCAGTTGCGCATCGTGTGTTGCGCGTCGTGCGTATTGAAATATTGTGTACAAGGGATGGAAACACAATAGACAATACGAGAGCGCAGAATGTTTCTTTCGAGGTCAATAATGCCCCCTCCTTTATTGTTTGATTTGTCGCAAATAGACCTTAAAGCGGAGCCTGTATTCGACAGGGAAGCGATTGGTGAAGTAAATCCACAGCGGTTTGAGATGCAGCAGCTCGACGGCATCCTTTGGTATGATAAGGAAAAACGCCTGATTTTGGGCTACAAGGATGTAAGAGAGGACGAATTCTGGGTTCGCGGCCACATCCCGGGTCGGCCGGTGATGCCTGGGGTAATAATGGTCGAGGCGGCAGCTCAGATGTTGAGCTTTTTTATGAAGCGGATTTATGAAGAGAAGGGATTTGTTGGTTTTGCAGGTATAGATGCGGCGAAGTTCCGCTCCATCGTCGAGCCGGGGCAAAGATTATATCTGCTTGGGCATATTACAAAATACAAGCACCGGAAAAACACCACCCATGTTACAACAAGTGTACAAGGAATCGTTGACGATACCATGGTATTTGAAGCGGTTATATCCGGTATGCGAATTTGAGCGCCGAGACAGTCGGAGGGCTCAGAACTTCAGCGTATGGCGAATAGCCCCAAGGGGATTCGAACCCCTGTTGCCGGGTTGAAAACCCGGTGTCCTAGACCTACCTAGACGATGGGGCCAACCAGATTTAATCCATAGTGATTGCTTCCTCAGGACAGGCATCAACACAAACCCCGCAATCAACGCACTCTTCGACGTCAATCGTTGCTTTATCGGCAACTATGCTTATAGCCTCGCTGGGGCACTCTTCTACACAAGTTTCACAACCAGTGCATTTTTCCTCATCTACTTTAGCCGGCATTTACGCAACCCTTTCAAAAAACCTTAAAACTTACTACTGCTTTGTAACAAATGAAGTTTTGCAAAAGTCTTGTTACCAAATAGAATACGGAATGTTACAAAATTATGACGATATTACAACCTATTTTTGGGTAAATTTTACAGGGCAGCCCGAAAGTGTGACTTATGCCCCGTCGCCCGAGCGACGAGCGACGAGCAACGAACTATCTGCTCAAGGCAATTGCCATATCGCGAACAAGCTCGCTTGAGTCATTTTTTGCCGTCCAGTCCAGTACCTTATCGAAGCTGCGGTCAGCGTTTTTGCTCAGCAGGTAAACAGCCATCATACGAACCGGCCAATTAGTGTTGTTCAGATTCTTTGCCACCGCACTTATTAGTTCGTAATCCAGCGGCAAAGAAAGCATCTCAGCCATAGTATGCACCTTAACAATCCACTGGTTGTTGGAGGAGTTATGCAACAGTCCGGATTCATGTAACAGTGCAGACCTCAACAAAGGCTCCATCCAATTGGCAGACTTAAATCTGTAAAGTGGCTTACGTTTTAACATCTCATTTTGTTCTGTCAAAAGGCCGGTGAAAAGCTGGGCAGTTTGAATTTGTTGGCCTACGGAGCCTTTTGAGATTAAGTTAAACCGGCTTCTCATATATTTTCCAGTAAGTTCGATGCCAGGACGTTTTATCCGCACCCTGATCGGCTCAAGATAAGTGAGTCTGTTAGTAATCTTGCCTTCATCAGTGTTTACAGGGTCAAGATAGAGCGTAAATTCTATATCCAGAGATGCCTGTGGATAGGTAAGAAGCGTATTTCTAAGCTCGCCGGTAATAAGCCTCAGAGGGATGAGGATACTTCGGCCAGGCTCGATAAGCAAGGCCGTCCGAATTTTTGCAGAGACTAGGTTCGGTATCGTTTTATTAAGGTCTCCACTAACGTCGGCGTCAATTCGAATATTGCCCTTAAATAAGGCGTCATCGCTAATTACAAAAGGCTCGGCAGAGTTATTTATTATTGTGACATTGCCGCCGAATTCACTGCCGTATGGAAACTCATTTCCCCGAATATTAAGCTGGACCGAGAATATCTTCTCCGGGGGAATAAATATAGGAACAAGTGTTCGTCCGAAGACATTCTCCAACATAGTTAAAACAGCATTAGGGTCAATGGGCGGGGTATATTTTTCGCCCTGTTGAGTCAGAATTTCTTTGGCACGTTCGGCTGCAAACGACCCGGGGTCTTTGATGATTGCGGCCTTTAGAGTTTCGATTGCCGAATCCTTTTGTCCTTCAGCTAATTGAATCTGAGCTAAGGTTAAATCTGCGATTTGAATTTGCTGGGAATTTTTGATAAGAGGCTTGACCCATTCCGTTTGATTATTCATCACGAGCGCATAAGCCAAAATAGCGGCTGCCGACGGCGAATTACGTTCAGTTTCATAGGCTTTGTTAGCACAGTCTAATGCCTTGTTTGGAAACGGTAGAACAAAACAATAAAACCAGGCAAGCTGCATGGTGCTAACTTGTTCTGAATCGCTGTTATCCAAGGTCTCTGAAGAGTCGCGAAGCGTCCCAACTTTCGAGGCTTGCATAAGTAGCTGTTGGGCTTTTTTTTCAGCGGCATGAAATATCTGGGTTGCCAGCTCACCATTGCCGATTTTCGTCGCTGCTTTGCCGGCTATGGCCTCTAAACGCAGGTCAAATCGGCCTTCTCGCTGGATACGCTGGGCAATTTGGAGGCATTTGGACTGATTTCCTTGCGTGTTGTAGCTGCTAATCGCCCAAGGCAGATAAATGCGGGCAGGAAGAGCTTCAGAGGGGTAAAGATAAGTAAACAAATCGGCACAGTATTCATAAACGCCAGCGGCTGTCTCATACAGTTGTAACTGTTCAGCCTGTTGTGCAAAGGTAAGAGCAGCTTCGATATCCGATGGGTTCTCACGCAATGCTAATCTTAACCGTTCAAGATATATTGCCGGCCCAATCCGCTCGGGCTTAAGCTCCGCCAGCTTTGCAAAGGCCAGCTTATTGTATCTATTCCTTTTGTAGGCCTGCATAAGGTAAAATTCAGCAGCTTCCGAATCCGCTTTTTCAGCCTTCAACAGGCCAAGCAAGGTGGACAGCTCGGAACCGAGAATAACGTTCTTACCGCCCAGAGTCCCCAACATCTGCTCGAGGAGCTTCTCCCGCTGCTCACGGGTGTTCAGGTGAGCCAGTAAATACACGACTGCTTTTTTTGCAATCTCAACGTCAGCGGACTCATCTACATAATCCATAAGTAAATTATACATCAAGTTGCCCGCTTCTTGCTTTCGCAAGAAAGCAGGTGGCTGCTCCGGGTCCCGACAGGCAAGCTTAATCAATAAGGCACGAGCATCCCTGGCGTTATTATCGAGCTTCATCGCGGCGGTTAAGAATACAATCGCTTGGTCGAGCTGTGGTCCGTTAACATCTTCAGAGTGAGCCGGCTCGGCTGCCGGGCTGCGGCGGGCTTCGCCCAGACGAGAGCTTGCCGAAGTCAGCTCGTAAGCTATTTCATAAAACTTTTGGCTGACAGACGATGAAAACAACTTTTGATCCTCGATGCTGGATGCTCGACCCAGCAGTGCTGGATTCCGATCAAAACCCGCCTTTGGCGGATCGGTCCTCGACGAGCCGCGAGTATCAAGAATCGGGTATCGAGAATCGGGTTGAGCCTGGGCCGAGGTAGGACAGAAAAGGAAAAGAAGCGCCCAAAAAACGACTCGACAGAGCTCGCCGAAGTCTAAAAAAGACGCTATCTTGCGCATTTGTTTCTCCATTACTCCCGCACTTATTAGGCACGACAAAATACCTTTTCGTTTAAGGTTATCGATGCTCTACCGCAAGGCATCCTGTGGAGTATCGAAGCTTGTCTTGGAAACTCGACCCAGCAATGCTGGGTTCCGAACAAAACCCGCCAGTGGGGGGTCGTTTTTATCCAGTATCCGGCTTCCAGTCTCCAGCTTCGATACCAGCTTCGACAACGCTAAACCAGCTTCTATTCGCGGGACAAAAAATGTTCTTTGTTTTATTATACTTCATACTTCGGACAATTGCCATTTTTGCTTTAGATATAACGATAAACAGCTATTTTGGGTAGTTCACCTGCTGCCGGTGAATAGAGAAAGCATTTCGATATGCAGGAATTTTGCGGCCAGCACATACGTTGCTGCCGCAGATGGCACAACCACAGCGAGTCTGAGGATATCAAACCAGAAACCACTGGGCAAATCACGGCACAGGTACAGAAGACCTGCCCCAACAATCCACATCAAAACTGTTGCGGCAATGGTTTTTGTTATCGCTGAAACCGTTCCGTGCAATATGTCTGCTCCGAGTCGCTGTCGAAGGGCCGTAACAAGAATAACGACCTGCAAATACGAACACAGTGCCGTTGAACATGCCAATCCTCCCGTACCCCAAATCCAAATCAGAGTCAAATTCAATACGATATTGGCGCAGACAGCTATCAATGCACTGCGCATTGGTATTTTAGAATCGTGCATGGCATAGAATGCCCTTGTAACAATCTGTTGAATGAAGAATCCGTTCAATCCCAGCGCGTAAAACAGGAGCGTTCTCGTGGCCGCTTGGGTATCGGCGGCAGAAAATCTTCCATGCTCGAACAATGCTGAGACCAAAGGTCTGGCTACCAGAAAGATTCCGACAGTCGCGGGAATACCAATGAAGACAGCGCCTTTAATACCCTGGGAAATCGTTCTTGTAAGAGCTTTAAGATCTTTTTCAGCAGCACGGGCACTCATCACCGGGAAAATTGCGATAGCCAATGATATTCCAAAAACACCCAGTGGCATTTGATAAAGCCTCTGGGCGGCATTGAGATGTGAAACGCAGCCGCGACGTAAAGGATATGTTATCTGATTGCCCATCAGAAAAAAAACATCACCCTTTTCTATCGAACTGGAAAACCACCACGCTATAACATCATCGAGCAGTGTATTTATCTGCGTTGCCGTCAGGCCCAATATCATTGGCCCCATCATCACAATAATTTTTCTGAATGCATCGGAATGAATCTCCCATGCAGGCCTGATTGAAACAGCATAGGCTCGCAAAGGTGGAATCTGTATTGCTATTTGTACCAGGCCCGCAATTAAGACGGCCACCGCCACCGTAAAAAGCTGTTCCTTTGCCTCTATCTTAAAAATTGAGCCGGTTACCACAACGGTGCTGATAATGAAGATATTCAGCACAATTGGTGCAGCCGCCGGACAGGCAAAGTGCCTGTGCACATTGAGGATGCCAGCTAATATCGCGACCATACAAACCAGCAGCATATAAGGCAGCATGATAGAGGTCAGCGACAAAATAAGTCGAGTCTCGGAATTCGTTTCGAAGAGTTTGTAATAAGCTGCAATACCCACCCAGCCAAGTAATGTCAGTGCCGCCAATAATACAAACAAGGCCGTTACCACAGTATCCACCAATCGCGTTGCTTTTTGAGGGTCTTTCTGAAGCAGTTGGCTATAGACGGGAATAAACGAGGCAGATGCTGCCCCCTCACCAAATAGTCTTCTGCTGAGATTTGGGATCTTAAAAGCAATAAACCACGCGTCCATAAGCGTTCCGGCACCGAAAAAATAAAAGTAACAGACATCACGTATCAAGCCAAACACTCTCGAAAGTGCTGTAAGAGAAGCAATTTGTCTGAAACCTTTTATCATTTCGTATCTTGCATCTCAGTAATCCAGAGCGCCTAAAGTGAACTAAAGTGCCTAAAGTGAGCTAAAGTGACAGATTTGTTGTCATTCTGAACGCAGCGCAGCGAAGTGAAGAATCTCTTTTTCGTTGACCAGATCCTTCGGCTTCGCCTCAGAGTCTGTCTTGAGCTTGTCGAAAGAATGGCACTTACGTGTCACTTTAGGCACTCCAAACTTTAGTTCACTTATTCCGCTCACCACTCACTAATTAGTTCCTGTTGCGGAAACAGTATTTGTCATTCCCGCAGAAGCGGGAATCCAGCTTTTTCGCTCTGGACCCCTGCTTTCGCAGGGGTGACATCGTCGGTTTTCGCGTTACGCAACAAATACTAATTAACAAATTACGCCTTTGGTGCTACGCTAAAAGGCCTGCACCGGCCGACGTTATTTAATAAACCTATTGAGGCCATACTAACCAGCAGGCTTGAGCCGCCATAGCTTACCAGTGGTAAAGTCAAGCCCGTGATTGGCATCAGGCCAACGGTCATGCTCACATTGATGATAACCTCAACGACAAACATTGCGATAATACCGACAGCTAACAATTTGCCAAAGGGATTGGTATTGTGCGCTGCGATTTCCAGCCCACAGCCGATGATAATAATATAAAGCGCAAGCAAGCCCAGGCAGCCCCAGAAGCCCCATTGCTGGGCAATGATGGCAAAAATAAAGTCGTTGTGTCTCTCTCTTAGAAAGTTGTATTTGACAAAGGGCCCCCGCCGAAAACCGTACCCTTTGGCACCACCGGATGCAACGGCGTATTTTGAGCGAATCAGATGCCAACCCCAATCACTCTTCCATAGTTTTTCACTGAATCTTGTGCCGACGAGCACTTTACCCAGCCAGGGGTGCTTCTCGGCCTTTTCACGAACCCAGGCGTTTTGCAATACGACACTACTAATTCTGATTCGCTGATAAGACCTCATTTTATACCATAGCAGCGGACTTATCAGTAGCGCCATAAGTATTATTATCAGCAGATGCTTAACCTTTGCACCCGCCACAAACAGCATTGTGAACAAGATTGGCATCATTAACAGCACAGTACCCAGGTCCGGTTCAAGGAGAATCAGGACTATCGGCAGAAGGGTTAAAACAAAAGGGCCGATTAGGGAGCTAAGATTGTCGTAATTGCTGCGGTATCGCAGGTACCAGGCCAGCGCCAGGATATATGCCAGTTTGCAAATTTCCGACGGCTGCAGGGTAATAGAATATCCTGCTATTGCGAGTTCTATCCATCTCCGTGTACCCCTTCTCTGTGGCACAGTAAGTACATTGCCGATCCCAATATCTACAAACTTATCGAGCAGTAACACGCCCAATAGCAGCAGCACAAGTGCATATATCCAATAGCTTGCCGCTCCAAAGCGTCTGTAATTGACTGCGTTAACCACTATAAAGCCGACTATAGCGACTCCGGCGAAAATGACCTGCTTTTTCCAGAGATTGCTCAGGTTACCGATCTCGGTGGCCGGGCTGGGCTCTGCGGGGTGGCCGACAGAATAGATAGTAGCTATGCCGATGCCAACCAGGATTAAAGTAGCCGCCAGCAGGCATAGTCTTACAATTATTAATCGTCCCTTTAGAAAGTTGAACATAAACGGCAACATGTGTTAAATCGGGTAATTATGTCTCAAATGCTGATTTTTTTCGTTTTCTTTTACGTTTATCTTCGATTCTTGCACAAACCTGTGGTGTTTTCCACTTAATTTTCGCCAACAACACCGTGGATACTTTATTTTTTATGTGATTTTTGCCGGTTGGCAGGAAAGAAGGAGAAGCAGACAATGAAGTTTTTGGCTCAATTTTTCGTTATTTTTGCAAATTTTTCTTGAAATACATAAAAACTTGTGTTAGGATATAATCGATCTTCACCAAGATAAAACTTGTAAAAGTATTGTAGGACACGTATTTCGCTGATCAGCGAGAAAGGAGGATGTCTAAGGTAAGTTTTTTTTGTATTTCCGGCTGCTTCTGCCGGCCGGAGCACGATGTTCAATAATTCAAACGTGCTAAGTGTCATAATGAACAAGCGTGCCTTTTCTGCAGCAGGAAATAAAACCGAGAGCGCAGAGTATGTGGCTCTGTGTAGACGAGAAGAAAGGAGTTATATTATGAGAAAGTTGTTTTTTGCTCTGGTGGTGGCGATGCTTGCTACGCCGATGTGGGCAAGCGTTACCATTACTGCCACCGACCTGGGCGAAGGAGTAGTTGCCATCGACTATTCGTCGGATGATTCTGAGCTGGTCAGAGCGTTTGCTCTGGACATCACGGTTGACGCCGGCACTATTGAGGCCGTGGGTGACTTCAACGTGGGGGACGACAACCACGGCTACGGCATTTTCCCGGGCAATTTCAGTCGGTACATTACCGTCGACCCTGTGACTGGTGAAGTCAGTGACTGGGGCGTGGACGGTTATACACCCGTGGCTGATGGTAATGACCCGGGTGCACTGGGTGGCCTGGGCACGAATGGTATCACCATCGAGATGGGGTCACTCTATGACACTAAAGCTCCACCCAAGCAGGGAAGACTTTGCACGGTTACGTGCAGCGAAACCTGCCTACTGACTGTTACTACCAATGCGACCCGGGGCAATGTCGTACTCGAAGATGCTTCAGAAGCAACCGTGGATTTGACCGGTGCAACCAATTATCCAGTCAACGTTGGTGCACCAGAGTCCTACACCGGTCCGCAAATGGACGAATGGGTTGCTGTCGGTAAGCCAGACTGCTGGTGTGCCAGTATTAACCCGAGGCAGTGCCATGGTGACGCAGATGGTCAGTCTCAGGGTAAAAACAAATACTGGGTATCAACCAATGACCTGAACATTCTGATTGAAGCCTGGAATAAACCGCTGGAATCACTGACCGGCAATCAGATTTGTGCTGACTTCGACCACCTACCTCAGGGTAAGAACAAGTATCGCGTTTCGACTAATGACCTGAACATTTTGATTGCCAACTGGCAGCTTGCCGATGCTCCATCTCCTGACTGTCCGTAATGTGGACCCAGGGAAGTTGTAGTAATTGGCGAATTTGCGCTAAAAGTTTGTTGTTTCGAAGAGATTGTATCCTCGAAACGAAAGGAGAGGATGATGAAAAGACTACTAATGCTGATGTTGGTTCTTGGGATGGCATCGGTAGCGAACGCTGTGCTTATTCAAGTCGATGGCCAAGATCCTGGTCAAACCGTTGATATCGCTGAAGGTATCACATCGGTAATCAGCGTTGTAAGCGAGGACACTTCCGGTTGGCTGGGTTATATAATCATCGAAGATGGTGGTACAGGAGCCTTAAGTGATGCAACCAGGCTGGATGCGGCAGGTGATATAGGTTCTGTTTCAGCTTATACGGAGGCCGGCTGGGGTGTCGGTTATGAGCTTACGAGGCCGGCTGGGGTGTCGGTTATGAGCTTACAGTGGCAATGGGGCAGGGAGGTGTTCCTGCTATTGCCGTCGGGCCGCAGTTTACGATGAATTACTCAGGAGGTGTCTTAGGTGATACTGCTACGATTTCGTTGTTCCTTGACCCGGAGTATGGGGTTCCGGCCGATTCGGTAGCTATTACTATTGTTCCTGAGCCAATGACCGTTATACTGCAATAAGAAATTTAGCCTTGGCCAAGGCCAACAAGTTGGTTTGCAAAGAGGCGAGTCTTCTGACTTGCCTCTTTTTTTTGTCTTGCAGGGCGTGTAAAGGTTTCTTAATATTTATAAGCGGGCTTTGAACTATGAAAAAACTATTTGTCTTATCGATTTGTGGTTTATCCGTTTTTCTGCTTGGCAGCTGCCGGAGTTCCGGTGGGAATGAAAGTGGCGTTGAAGTCGTCATTGACGGCGATGGACGATTCCCTGGATTTCTTGTTGGCAAATGGAAAGCAGATAAAGGCGGCTGGGAAATTGTCTTTGAGCCGGATGGAACAATTTCCTCAGCAGTAGTCAGTCTCGGCAGGGTGAGAATGAAGCCCGGGCAGGTAACTACCACGAACATGATATTGGGTGGTAAAGGACTGTTCGAGCCGGGCCGGTGGACAGTTCAATACTCACAGGAAAAACGCGAATTAGCTGTTGAGATTGCAATAGAGCATTTTCGTGTCGAACTTGGCGATAATGTGGTGCGAGGTCAAACTTGGGATTTTTTCGTTGGTTTGGTTTCCAGTGATGGCCAATTGTGGTGGGCCGACCGGTTCGGTTTTCCCGAGTACATTGTAGATACGAAGAAATTTCCGAATTATAAGCTGCCTTTTGACCCTGATGGCAAACCGCAGGAGAGCTTAATTTTCCGAAAGGTTACAGAATTAAAATAGACTATTTTTCTGCTTTATTTTGTATGAGGGTTCCCGGTGCACTTGTCAAGGGCCAATAGTACCACGTGACATTTAGTCTAACCTTTTACAAAATAGACGTTTATGCCCTTGGGCTCCTCGCTCGCCATTTTACCC
>SMTZ1_10012213_pt1 | contig 10418 bp, 10 predicted proteins | sample DeeMarSWOR136_30_FD_25667 | JGI IMG/M metagenome (IMG submission 25667) | reverse complement strand
CGCTGGTCAGCTCCGATTTCAAGGGTAATCCGGCAAGCTCCATCGTTGATGCACCCAGTACCATGGTTATCGGTGGTAATATGGTCAAGATACTCTCCTGGTACGATAACGAGTGGGGCTATTGCTGCCGCTTGGCTGACCTCGCCCTCTACATTGCCAGCAAGGGACTATAAAGTCTCTTTTCAATGTTGACATTAACTATAAAGTGTGGTTACAATAACGAGTCATCTAAATTACGGAGGTAGGAAATGAAGCTAGTGGTTATCGGTTTCGGGCAGTGCGGTAGTCGTATTGCCGATGAGTTTGCCCGATTAAATAGGAAAGCACGCAGCAACCGAGGGATAGAGATAACCCCCGGTATTTTTGCTGTTAATACGGATGCCGCCGATTTGAGTGGATTGACCACGGTAAAGGCCGATTATCAGCATCGAATCCTCATTGGTGGACGGAAGACCGGTGGTCATGGCGTTGGCAAGATAAACGAGCTAGGCGCCGAGATAGCCAGGGAGGATGCCGATAAGGTTGTCGATGCCCTGAGGGCAACCAAGCGCTTCTATGAAACGGACGGCTTTCTACTGGTCGCCGCCGCTGCTGGTGGCACCGGCTCCGGCGCAATACCAATTATGGCACAGCATATAAAGGAGCGCTATACGGATAAACCACTATATGCACTCGTTGTTCTCCCCTTCGAGCATGAAGAGGAAAATGAGGAACGCACTGTCTATAACACAGCCGTATGCCTCAAGTCCACCTATTCGGTGGCTGATGCGGTAATACTGGTCGATAACCAGCGCTACGTCAGAAAGGACTTTTCCTTGAAAGACAACCTGTCAAAAATCAATTCCCTCATCGTTGATCCCTTCTACAACCTGCTCTGCGCCGGCGAGGAGAAAAAGGCAAGGAATGTCGGCGCCAAGACGCTTGATGCCGGCGATATTATCCAGACACTACTTGGCTGGACGGTTATTGGCTACGGCGAGTCAAAGTTGAAATGGTTCAAGTTACCCTTTGGCACCAGCACCTTCCGTGACAAGAGTTCCGAAACCCATACGGGAATACAGGCAATGGACGAAGCCATAAGCGAGCTATCAACGCATTGTAATCCCAAAGACGCCAGCAGAGCTCTCTACCTGCTATCAGCGCCAGCCAAGGAAATAAATATGGACCTGGTAAAGGAGCTGGGCGATTGGCTGAAAGACCTGGCGCCCAACGCTATCATAAGGAACGGCGACTACCCCAGGGAAAGCGGCGTTATGAACGTAACCCTTATCCTGTCCGAGCTCAGTGATGTGGAGAAGGTCAGAAAGTACTACAACGAATCAACAGACCTGATACCGGTAATAAAACAGCGGCAAAAAGAGGTAAAGAGCAAACTCCAAAATATAGATGACGTGGGCAAAGACATACCCTCACTGCTACAGCAATAGAAGCTTTTTTATATCGTAACCTATCATCCCCCTCTCATTTAAAGAGGGGGATTTTCTTACCCTTATTCATAATAAAATCCCGCACTAGGCTACCAAATCGACAAGGTGTTTAGATACTAACTACTTACGTATTAAAATTATATCAGGAAATGATATTTTTTAGACGAATTCTAAGTCAGCTAAAACTAATGCCCCGGCCCTTCCCTTAATAAGAGCCTTAATACTACTATGAGGTATATAAAGATAGGGGATAGGGAGCAGGCTGAAGCTCCAACACCTTAATATATGAAACAGTTCTTGCAATCGGTTTAGTAGAGCCTGTTATGTTTGGATTTTTAACTAAGCGATTTCATACAGAGTTGCAATATTAAAGTGGTAAATATGGTCGAAGTTAGTTGCCGGGACAATATTGGTTTGATGGGGTACTACTTTACCATTACTATCTTCTCATAGTAATAGCCCATTTAGGTGATTTATCTTTATTACTAGTACTGCTAGTTAATATCTATATATTGAAGAATAGTTGACATACCGATATAGAAGGGAAGCGATGATCCAGAGACTGTACATGGTCACCTGGTCCCTGGTGAGTGAATGGTGAAACCGGCCCCTAGTAAAGGCCGGTTTTTATTAACATTAGACGACAAATCTCATGGTACAGAGGCTAATTAAAAGATCCGCCAAACCTGACAGAAGATACAAATAAACGTTAAACATAATACCTCTGATAAAGTAAAAACTTAATAAGGATTGCATATTAGTCACAAAGATAGAGTAATAAATAGGAGGCCAAGTGAAGAATGAAAAAGAGCGCAAAGCAATCGTCTTTGAAAAACGAAACAAATGGTTACTATGAATTCTTTGAGTTAATGGTGGAAAAACAGGCTTCAGACCTGCATCTATGGGTTCCAAGCCCACCAGTGCTTCGAATCGATGGGGCTCTCACTCCCCTTAAACAGTTCCCTGCTATTGATCCAAAGAAGGTTGAGATGGTATTCGATAGCATTACCACACCAGAACAAAAGAGAACTTTCCTAGAAGAAAAGGAACTTGATTTTGCCTACAGTATTCCTGGACTGGCCAGACTGCGGGTTAACGCCATGAGTCAAAGGGGAACAATCAGCCTTGCCTTCCGTCTGGTACCATTTGAAGTCCCCTCCATTGATGAACTGGGATTACCACAAATCTGCAAGAAGCTGGCTCTTAAGCCAAGAGGACTTATTTTGGTTACCGGTCCCACCGGTTGTGGCAAGTCCACCACCCTGGCTGCTATGATAAATCATATCAATGAAAACGATTATCGAACCATAATCAGCATTGAGGATCCCATAGAGTACTTACACTCGAACAAAAAGTGTCTCATTGCACAAAGGGAGCTTGGTGACGATACGATGTCCTTTGCCAAGGCCTTAGTACACGCTCTGCGCCATGACCCTGATGTACTGGTTGTTGGGGAGATGCGTGATGCGGAAACGATGAGAACAGCCCTTACAGCTGCGGAGACGGGGCATCTGGTTCTTGGCACGTTACACACTGTCGATGCTGTGCAATCAATCCATCGTATAGTCGATATGTTTCCACATGCTGAACAAGAACAGATAATAACTCAGCTATCGCAGGTATTAGAGGCAATCTTATCACAAACGCTCTTACCCCGTATTGATGGAGGGCGAGTCGCTGCTTTTGAAGTTATGATTGCCAACAGTGCCATCAGAAAGATTATCCGCGAGCAGAGTGTTTTTGAATTGCCCCGTAATATGGAGTTCAGTACCAAAGAAGAGGGTATGCATACCCTCGATCAAACATTGGCTGAGTTAGTAAAATGCGGCCTGGTGTCAGCTGAAGATGCAATGATGAAAAGCTCCAATCCAGCCAAGTTCAGCCAGGCAATCCAGTTCCAGGGTAATCACTCACGATTTGAATCATTAAATGGCTGCAAAGCACAATAGAGCGGATTGTAAGTTAAAGTGCATCAACAATCCTTCATTCACGTGTCATTGAAAGCTCTTACTCCTCTCGTCGTAATGTCCCACTAGCCTATTCAGAATAGGAACTGATAACGTCCCCTTCCAGGTCCTCATCAGATTCCTGATGAGCTAAGGAAGTGAATTACAAATCATTTTTCTAAACCATAATTATAATAAATCGCTTTGGAAATGAAGCGATATGGTTTATAATAGAGATACAAAATATGGACTCACAGGTCTTCTATCGTAAGTGGCGGCCGCAAATCCTTGCCGAGGTTGTCGGCCAGGAGCAGGTTACCAGAACGTTGCTCAATGCCCTAGAAGGCTCGCGCGTCTCTCACGCCTACCTCTTCTTCGGTCCCAGGGGAACCGGCAAGACCAGCACCGGCCGCATACTGGCTAAGGCGGTCAACTGCCTCAACAGCGGCAAGGGCGAGCCATGTAATGAATGTGATATATGCCGAGCTATAACCGAAGGCAGAGCACTGGACATTATCGAAATCGACGCCGCCAGCAACCGCGGTATCGACGAAATCCGCGAGCTTCGTGAGCGGGTCAACTACGCTCCCAGCCAGGCGAATTATAAGGTCTATATCATAGACGAGGTTCACATGCTGACCAAGGAGGCGTCCAATGCCCTGCTCAAGACTCTGGAAGAACCGCCACCGAGCGTGATATTCGTTCTGGCTACCACCGAAGCCCACAAAGTTTTACCGACCATTATTTCACGTTGCCAGCGTTTTGACTTCCGGCGCGTCAGCCAGGACGATATAATATCCAAGCTGAACCGCATATGTAGCACCGAGGGTATAAAGATGGAGCCGGAAGCATTGCGTCTGGTTGCCCGTAGCTCCGCTGGCAGTCTAAGGGACGCCGAAAACCTGCTGGAACAGCTCTCTACCTACTACGGCTCGGATATAGGTCTTAACCAGGTTCAAGCTATCCTTGGCATAACCGGCGATAAGCGAGCTAGAGAGCTAGCGGTTCATATTATAAAAAACGACATCTCCTCTGGCATGAAGACCATCAACACCGTCAGCAGTGATGGGCTTGACCTAAAGCAGTTCAACCGCGAACTGGTTGCCTACCTTAGGGGATTGCTTTTAATAAAGAACGGCTGCCAGAAAGACCTTGACTTTACTGCCGAAGAGATAGCTGAGCTAAACGAATTATCCACTACTGCTTCGCTGGAGCACATATTAAAGGCGGTCAAGCTCTTCGGTCAGCTTGAGCTAGGCCCTGATAACTATGCCACCCTGCCCCTAGAGCTGGCGCTGGTTGACTGCGCGCTGGTTTCGTCAGGAAAGATTTCACCACCCTCCGAGCCAGCGGAATCCGTTGCACCAGCGATAAAATCCGCTCCATTGGTAAAATCAGCCTCCCAGACTACAACTCCATCTCGTAAGAAAAAAGCAGAGGCCAAAGCGGAACTGCCTGAAGCCCCTCCGTCGCCAGCAGAGACAGCAGAGGTTACCTCACCGGAGAAGGTCAGCCGTCTGGAGCAACTGGAGGCAAACTGGAAACAGGTTATCGAGCAGGCTCCGGAAAGTACCAAAAGAACGCCGGCTCTAGCCATCTTAAGAAGCGCCGGCGTCAAGCCAGTAGCCGGTGAAGACGGCACTGTCATCCTGACTTTCAAATACCCTTATCTTAAGGATAAGATAGAGGAGCCAGAAAATATGAAGGTAACCGCCGAAATTATAAGTAGTTTTTTGGGTTATTCCTGCCGTGTTCGCTGTGTCTATGAATCCGAGAACAATCATCTTGTTCAGGAAGCACAGCGGTTAGGCGCAAAAATTATCGAAACGGAGGAAAAATGAACCTTTCTATGATTAAGCAAGCCCTGGAGCTCAAGTCCAAGCTGCAGAAGACGCAGAAGGAGCTGGCCAAGATGACCGTCGAGGCGGAGTCCAGCAACGGCGCCGTCAAGGTAACCGCCAGCGGCAGCCAGAAAATCCTTTCCATTAAGATCTCGCCGGAAGTTATCGATCCTGGCAATCCAAAACAACTGGAAAAGCTGGTATTCAAAGCGGTAACCGACGCCCTGGATAAAGCCAAAAAACTTGCCGAGAAGCACCTCGGCGAGCTTACCGGTGGTATGAAAATCCCGGGTATAACCGATTAAGGTCAGGGGGGAGCCAAAGTTGGACATAGATCCGGAAAATAATACCACCGATTCGATAAGCAGACTTATACAGGAGCTTTCAATGCTACCGGGCATCGGTCCCAAGAGCGCCCAGCGACTAACCTACTACCTGCTCCGCGCTCCCGATGAACAAACCAAATCACTTGCCGACGCCCTGCTTTCCCTGAGACAAAACACCAGGCTATGCTCAATCTGTTTCAACATCTCTGATGCCAACCAGTGCCCTATTTGCCGCAGTAATGAAAGAGATGGCGGAATAATCTGCATTGTTGAGCAGCCGCAAGATATTCTGGCGCTGGAGCACGTCGGCGCTTACCACGGGCTATATCACGTCCTTCACGGCGCCTTATCACCCACCGAAGGGGTCGGTACCGAGGATATAAGAATCAAAGAACTTCTTTCAAGGTTGCAGGGTAATCAGGTGGATGAGGTTATTATCGGCACCAATCCCACCCTTGAGGGAGAGACCACAGCTATGTACCTCAATAAAATAATCACCCCCCTGGGCATCAGAGTTACCCGCCTGGCGAGGGGGCTTCCCTTCGGCACCGAGCTTGAATACGCCGACGATGTCACCCTGACCCGCGCCCTTGAGGGCAGGCAGGAGTTTTAATACTTCTCGAGCTAAATGCACCGTGAAGGAGGTATTAATATGCAAGGAATCTTCAGGAGAGTATCAAAAAAGCCGGGGCTCCCCCCGGGAACACTCGTCTATACCGGTGAGGAGAGGATTGAGAAGGTCAGGATTAGCTTTATCGACTACGACGAAGCCCAGTTACAGGAGAAAGAAGTTGAAACTATCGAGGAATGTTTCCCCTTCAAAGATACCCCGACCGTAACCTGGATAAACATAAATGGCGTCCATGATATAGTCTTGATAGAAAAACTGGGCAAGCATTTCAATCTGCACCCTCTCATAATGGAAGACATCGTCAATACGCAACAGCGCCCCAAGATGGAGGACTCCGCAAGCTACATCTTCATCGTCTTAAGGATGCTTCGCTATGATGAAAAGCATAACGAGGTAAAGTCGGAGCAGATAAGCCTAGTGCTCGGTTCCAACTTCGTTATCTCCTTCCAAGAAAGTAAGGGAGACGTTTTCGAGCCGGTTAGAGAAAGGATTAGAAAAGGCAAGGGTCGCATCAGGAAGATGGGCTCCGACTATCTCACCTATGCACTGGTGGACGCTATAGTCGATAACTATTTCATAGCCCTAGAGAAGCTGGGGGAAATAATTGAGAGCACCGAAGACCATCTGGTGCAGAAACCCACCCCGGAAACACTGCAGACCATTCACAACCTAAAAAGGGAAGCCATAACACTGCGCAAATCGGTATGGCCGTTGAGAGAGGTTATCAGCAATATGACCCGTGCGGAAACGCCCCTTATTCACGAAGACGTAAATATATACCTCAGGGACGTCTACGACCATACCATCCAGGTGATTGACACCATCGAAAGCTTCAGGGATATGGTGTCCGGCATGCTAGATATATATCTTTCCAGCATAAGCAACAAAATGAACGAGGTTATGAAGGTGTTAACCATCTTCGCCTCCATATTTATACCGCTTACTTTCGTTGCCGGAGTCTACGGCATGAACTTCGCCTTCATGCCGGAGCTTAACTGGCGTTGGGGTTACCCTGTCATCTTGATTATTATGGCTCTCGCCGGTATCTCAATGCTTTTTTATTTCAGAAGAAAAAAGTGGCTGTAATATGAGAACTTTATAAATGTCAAAGCCGCGCAATTATCAGACGGAAGCCTTCATTATTAGAAAGACCAAGTTAGGTGAGGCGGATAGAATCCTCACACTGTATACCCCACATCTGGGCAAGATACAGGCATTTGCTAAGGGGGTGCGTCGCCCGAGAAGCAAGCTATCGGGGCACCTGGAACTGCTTACCCACAGCATGGTATCACTAGTCAGGGGGAAGAACCTGGATACCATAATCGGCAGCCAGACCATCAACAGCTTCCTGTCGCTCAAGAGTGACCTTGAGCTTACATCCTACGCCCTTTATATTACCGAACTGGTCAACCAGTTCACCGCCGACCACATCGAGGATAAATCCCTGTTTGACCTGCTGCTCGAAACGATGCATCGTCTATGCCAGGGCGGTAATGAAGAGCTGCTATTGCGATACTTCGAACTGCACCTACTAAAAGAGGTCGGTTACCGCCCCCAGCTTTATAATTGTGTCTTATGCCAGTTACCGCTTAAAGATAGCGATGGCTACTTCCGCCCCAGCTCCGGCGGTGTCCTGTGTCCAAGGTGCATTCGCAGCCAATCTTCCAGCTTCCATGTTTCTGTTAACGGTCTGGAGGTTTTGAGACTGCTGCAGAGAGACATACAGAATATCCCGAACAACCTAAGTATAAGCGACAATCTCTCCGCCGAGCTTAAGAGAATAATGAAACGCTATATTAAATACCTCCTAGACAGAGATATAAAGTCAGCCGCCTGGCTGGACAGCCTGAAACATCAAACCATATCTTCTGACACAAAACAATAGTTATACTGGCAAGTTATTGAGTGATAAAATATATTATCATTTCACAAAAGCTGAATTACCCCCATTTCGAGAGGTTATTAAAAGCAAAGAGCACCTCAAGCCACTACTCAAATGTAAATGTCTCAGTTAATCCATGTCTTTAGATTAGGCTAAGCATTAAGATAATAGTAATACTACAAAATACACATAATGTAGCATTTACCTTATAGGGATATAGGGGAAGGGGCAGCGATTGGATTCGAACCAACGACCAAGAGGGTCAATAGGGTCTTCAATTAATGCCAAGTACTAACTATTCTAACGGAATAACTTCACCACACTTTGGGCAGGTTACCGTTGTACTGAAGAAAGCTTGGTATTCAGCCACATAGCTACTGACTTGGAATACAGCATATCTAGTTCCTATGTTCTGTCTAGCCAGTTCGTCAGCCTTCTTCTTGGCTTCCTCAAGGTTTCCCTTGAAATCTAGTTTGGTTTTTAACTTGGGGCTGTATTTAGTTTCCTCAATCTCGTAGAGTGCTTCGTTCACTTCAGATCACCTCTTTCTTTTGCTGGCTTTATTATAATACATAACTTTCCCACTTAGTAGACATTATTGAAAATTTGTTGATCATATTTCTGAAGTTTGATTTTTAAGATGTATAATATCAACATCGAATTATATAGGAGGTCACAATGGCACAGCTTGGCATTACTGTTTCAAAGGCGGAGTCCTATGGTGGACCAATTGATGGCGTAAGAAGTATAAGAATATTTAGAGGGCAGTATAAGTTCAAAGACCTTAAGGATGATGAGCAGTATATAACCATTTCAATTAGTGGTAAGAAAACCATTAAAGGTTTTTGGGAGGGTGAGCTTTCTATGCCAAAGTCAGTAGCTAAACTACTTGGCCAGTCGCTGCTGGATGTTGCTAGTAATCTGTCTTCGGTAGAGGTACAGATGGATTAAGCATATCTATAGTTTTAAGCAGAATAGTTAGTTGATTGGAATCCTATACGCACTACCAATTAATAAAATGTTAAAGACCATATATGCAATATTCAAATTAAATCTTTTATATTAGATATACGTCAGATATAAGTGTTATTAACATGTTATATCTCGGGGTGAAACGCTAATAATCTAAAGTTGATTGTAATGCTAACCTATATATTATTTATCTTGGGATTTATTATCCTTATCAAAGGTGCAGACTTTCTTGTAAAAGGCGGCTCTGCTTTAGGTCTTAGATTACGAATCTCCGGACTAATTATTGGTCTAACCGTTGTTGCCTTCGGAACATCTGCACCAGAGCTTGTAGTCAACCTATTTGCCAGCTCAGGCAATGCTTCTCAAATAGCCATTGGTAATATTATAGGAAGTAATATAGCGAATATATTATTAATTCTTGGGGTCTCAGCTATTATTTTTCCACTTGTTGTCAGTGAAGATACGGTTTGGGTTCAGATACCCCTGAGCTTATTAGCCGTTGTTGTTTTAGGTGTTTTAGCAAGCGATACACTAATAGATAATACTACTGATTCAGTTCTATCAAGAATAGATGGCATAATACTCATACTGTTTTTTACTATATTCTTATATTACATAGTCGATAGGGCTAGAAAGCAGCGTTCTACTATTTATTTAATTGAAACAAAAGGTGAGAAGAACTATGATTCTTGGTTAAGGATATTCAGTTATATTGTCATCGGACTAACTGGTTTGTTCCTTGGCGGGCAATGGATTGTAAACGGGGCAATTAAAATATCTGAAGCTTTAGGTGCGAGTCAATCATTGATTGGGCTAACTGTAGTGGCTGTTGGTACATCCCTTCCAGAACTGGCTACTTCCGCAATTGCAGCATATAAGAAGAACGCGGATTTGGCAGTTGGCAACATCGTTGGTTCAAACATTTTTAACGTCTTCTTTGTATTAGGAATAAGTTCAATTATTAGGCCATTGCCTTTCGATACCACAGAGAATATCAGTTTAATCATTGTGATTGCATCCTCATTACTGTTATTCATTGCCATGTTCACTGGCAGAAAGAAGCATTTATTAGAGAGGTGGGAAGGATTACTCTTTATACTCTTGTATATTGGTTTTATCATCTACTCTATCCTACAAGCCTAATTAGCCAGTTTAAAGTTATAAAAAAGTGGCAGCGGCGGGATTTTAACCAACGACCAAGGGCTTATGAGTTCCAGGGTCGGGATTGAAAAGGCGTGGTCAAACTAAAAGTAATTTATATTATATATTCCAAGGTGGGCATGAAAAGGAAGGGGGGTCAATTTGGCCCCCAAGTTTTATCACATATAAACATATATTATGGTATGCCTTAGCTAGCTATACTATAAGTTCGCAGCTTCGACCGCTATGGTAG
>SMTZ1_10008236_pt1 | contig 10418 bp, 6 predicted proteins | sample DeeMarSWOR136_30_FD_25667 | JGI IMG/M metagenome (IMG submission 25667) | reverse complement strand
GATGTGGTTGTGGAAGAAAAGGTAAGTTTAGGTTGTTAAGTAAAGAGCTTGTTGACGCGCAAGGATTGGTTTTAGAAGAGGCGCCCGAAAATTTAGAAGGAGGAGAACAGCCAAAAAGAATGAGTGTCTTGCTAAAAGATGATTTAGTCAGCCCTTTAAGTGAAAGAAAAACAAATCCAGGAAGTCATATTCAGGTTGTTGGTCAGGTCAAGGAAGTGCCTATCATCTTAAGAACAGGAACAAAAAGTACAAGATTTGATTTATTAATTGAAGCAAATTATGTTGAAGCTGCTGAAGAAAGCTTTTATGAAATTGAAATAACAGAAGAAGAGGAAAAACAGATATTAGAGCTTTCGAAGGATAAAAATGTATATAAAAAATTAATAAACTCGATTGCTCCTTCAATTTATGGTTATGAAAAAGTCAAAGAAGCCTTGCTTTTACAATTGATGGGAGGAATACAAAAAGAAAGAAAAGATGGAGTTATAATAAGAGGAGATATGCATGTTCTTTTAGTAGGAGATCCTGGGTGTGGAAAATCTCAATTATTAAAAAGAATTGGAATAGTGGCGCCAAAAGGAAGATATGTCAGTGGAAAAGGTGTTTCAGGGGCTGGATTAACTGCTACTGTTGTTAAAGATGAGTTCTTAAGGGGATGGAGTCTGGAAGCAGGAGCCCTGGTTCTGGCAAGCAATGGTATTTGTTGTATTGATGAGATGGATAAAATGAGTCATGAAGACAGAGGAGCAATGCACGAAGCGCTTGAACAGCAAACAGTCAGTATAAGCAAAGCGAATATTCAGGCTACATTATTGGCAAGAACAACTGTGCTTGCAGCTGCTAATCCTAAATTTGGAAGGTTTGATCCTTATGATATTTTGGCAAAACAAATTGACCTCCCTCCAACGCTAATAAACAGATTTGATTTAATCTTTCCTATAAAAGATGTACCTAATAAAAATAAAGACGAAGAAATGGCTAGCCATATTTTAAACTTGCATATCAGTCCTAATTTTGATAAACCAGAAGTTTCAACAGAACTACTAAGAAAATATATTGCTTATGCAAGACAAAAGATTAAGCCTAAATTAACACAGGAAGCAGAACAAGAGATAAGAAAATATTATGTAGATATGAGAAATAAAGAAAGCGGCGAAGAAAGTGCTGTTAAAAGTATTCCAATTTCAGCAAGGCAGTTAGAAGCGCTGGTAAGGCTTGCAGAAGCATCTGCAAAAGTTAGATTGGATAATAAAGTTACTAGAAAAGACGCTGTAAAATCAATAAATCTGTTGCAATATTGTTTAAGTCAGGTTGGTGTTGATCCAGAAACAGGTAAAATTGATATTGATAGGATTACTACAGGAGTTACTGCATCACAAAGAAGCAAGATAATCATAGTTAAAGAGATTATTAATGAGCTTGAAAATAAAATAGGAAAAACAATTCCAATTGATGATTTAATAAAAGAAGGAAGCAACCAAGGAGTTGAAGAAGGAGATATTGAGGATGCGCTTGAAAAATTAAAAAGAAGTGGGGATATCTTTGAACCGAAAAGGGGATTTATCCAAAAGATTTAACTTTAGGCTAGGGGTTTTGTATGGCTGAAAAAGCTCAAAAAAGGCAAATTGCCTATAAAATAAGAATTAAGGATTTATTGGCTGGAAAATATACCAAAGAAGAAGGCTGGTCGCCTAACTATATTGAAACTGAAGATGGGAGAAATATTTCTAGAATAAATTTAATTGGTGTTGTTGTTTCAAAACAGCCTGAAGAAGTTAATTATCAGTCAATAGTTCTAGACGATGGAACAGGAAGAATTACTGTAAGAACATTTGACGAAAAAAATAGATTTGATATAGTTAATATTGGAGACATCATCCTTGTGATTGGAAGGCCTAGAGAATATGGTGGAGAAAGATATGTTTTACTTGAAATTTTAAGAAAAATAGAAAATGAAAAATGGATGCAGCTAAGAAAATTAGAATTAGGAAAAGAACCAATTAAAAAACAAAATGAAGAAAAACCTAAAGACATTGATAATGATATAGTTGAAGAAGTTGTTGAAGAAGAGGTAATTGAGGATAAATATCAAAAAACCATGGAAAAAATTAAAGATTTGGATAAAGGTGAAGGAGCAGATTTTGAAGAAGTTGTTAAAGATATTGAAGATGGAGAAAAATTGATTGAAAGTTTATTGCAGCGAGGAGAGGTTTTTGAAGTTAGTCCTGGAAAATTAAAGGTTCTGGAATAGTAAATTCCAGAATGCTGAATAATTTGTTATTCATAAATATTAGAATAAAAGAGGAGTAATATAAACTTCTATTAATGCTGCTATTACTAATAAAAGCACAGATATAAGAATAAGATCTGAAGAATCTAAAATTATTTTTTCAAACTTCTTTGTTCCAAATTTTTCTTTTATGACTGCTACAGAGATTATGCCCCCTGCTAATCCTGCAATAAAATAAGCAGCAATCTCTGGAATCCCATGTACAGCATATCTTAAAAGGCCCAGGGAGATTATATGTAAATAAGATGCTAATTTTACAAAACCAGCTTTTGCAGCAACATTTTCAAAATTTAACCTGATAAAATTGCCTATGGCAGCCGCTATAACTGAAGCATTCCAGCTTAAAATAAATATTGCCCCTGCCCCATAAATAAAACTAAATAATATACAAAAGATTAAAACCTTTATATTGTTTAAAAGAATTATAGAAAAGGTCTTAATTCCTGTAGCATCCCCTGTTATTCTGGAATTGATTGTTTTGATTGTTTGTGTTTGTGTCTGAAAACTGTTTTGGATAAACCCAGATGGAAGAATAACATACCAAAAAGCTAGTGCCAAAACAAATCCAATAAAAAGAAAAACCAAAAAAGAAAGTGCTTTGCTGTGTTCTTTTAATCTTCTTGTTTCTGTGCTGATTACTTTATCCTTCATCTCTTCAAAACGAAGAGTGTTATAAATAAGAGGAATAGAAGCCATTGCTGTTAAAAACACCATAATCAAGCTTGCATATTCTCGAAAAATCCAGTTACTCAGGAACAAAGCAGCTGTTGCATATAAAAACCCAATTAAAAGAAGCTCCCATGGTTTTTTCTCTGCTTTTAAAGGATTGATTAAAGATTCTAAGACCATTAAATATTTAAATTAATGGTTGAATTTATATATTTTGTGTTAAACAAAAACAATTAACTTTATAAATTTCTAAAAATATCTCCTAAAAATGGATTATAAAGAATTATTGCAAAAAGCTAGAAAAGAACTTCCTGAAAGTGTGAAAAAAGTAGAAAGATTTGAAATGCCTAAAGTTAAAGGGCATATTGAAGGAAATAAAACAATAATAAGTAATTTCCAGCAGATTGCTGATACGCTAGGAAGGCCTGTTGAACATTTATTAAAATTTGTTTCAAGAGAATTAGCAACTCCAGGAGAACTGAGAAAAGGGGCAGTTATAATCGGAAGAAAAGTCAGTGCAGCTAGAGTCAATGAAAAGATTCAGCAGTACGCAGACGAATTCGTTATCTGCCCTGAATGCAAAAGACCTGATACAAAAATGGTTAAAAAAGACAAAATAACATTCATTCAGTGTCTGGCTTGTGGCGCATGGCATCCTGTTAAAGCAAAAATATAAATGTTAGTTAAAAAACATAAAACAAACGATGGAAGAATAATTCTTGCTGTTTGTGATTCTGATTTGATTGATAAAAAATTTGTTGAAGGAGATTTACAATTAGATCTTTGCTCTGATTTCTATAAAGGTGAAGAAAGAACAGACCAAGAAATCTGTGAACTCTTCAAACAAGCTTATATTGTAAATCTGGTAGGAGAAAAATCAATAGGCTTAGGATTAAAGGAAAAAATCATTGACAAGGCACACATCATAAAAATTAAAAATATCCCTCACGCACAGGCTGTGATATTTACAGAAGGCTAATTTTAACCAAACCATGCCCCTAATCCAGTCTGTTTTTCTTTTTCCTTTCCAAATACAGCTTCTATTCTTCTCTTGACTAGTTCCAAGCTTTGTTTTAGATAAGGGGGGAGATCATATTTCTTTGCTAAAGAAATGCTTGGTTCAAGATATTTTATTATAGATCCTTCTGATATTGTAAATATAATCCTGCCGCCGCAACCAGCAACAGTGCATTTTCCTATTAAAGGTGGTCTTCTGTAAATTTCATTGCATTTAACACATCTAAATTGTTGCATTGAAAACTTCCTTAGATTTCCTTTTATATCACGAAGAAAGTGCCTCTCAATAACTAGTCTTGCAACATCAGATGTATCAACTGCCCTTATTTTTTCTGCCAAATCCATCTGCCCTTTAAGTTTGTCTTCCATAGAAGGCAGGGTCTTGTATAAAGAGCATCTAACACCATTATTAATATTTGAAGTATCGTGAGTAAATCCAATTCCCTCATATTGTTTAGGCGTGTTTACAACTGATTTATAAGTTGGAAGTTCAGTTTCCCAGGGTTTTTTATATTCCAAGCAGGCATTATAAAACTCTAAAGGATATTCCCATGAAGTGTCCAAATCAAATATCATATCATCTACCTCAGAAGGTTTAACAATTGTTGTCATAACAAAAGGCGCGTCTTGTGTCGAGCCCCTATGGGCTGGAAGATATTTTTTTGAAAAATTGATTAAACCATCCAAAAGCAAAAAGACGCTGGCCTCGTCCCCATCACAATCTCTTCTGGTTGCTGCATGTATCATCGGGTGGGCTAAAAAACCCTGTGTTTGGGAAAAACCAATGATCCTTACAGTTATTGCTGCTGAGGTATGGGGCGCTAAGGCAAGAGCCAAATGACCAACCAAATCTTGTTCTGTCTTTAAATTATAAAAAGGTTCCATCCCATAAAGACTAACTAAAAGATCATCTATAAATTTGGCTACTCTAAAGATTACCTTGTCTGCTCCTTCATCAGGAGACTCTGAACAAGCTGGTAAAATAATATCCTGGGGTTTTAATTCAAGGATTTGGTCAGGGTTTTCTAAAGATTTGTTATGAATATCTTTTGTATAACCCAGCTCTTTCAGTTTTTCTATAAGGGTTCCAATTTCTTTTGGTTTAAAATGTGTTAATGGCATTTGGGTCATATCAAATCTTGTAGTGCCGTCCTTATTAACATAAATATTATGTTTTGCTCTTAGAATCCCTTTTATTAAATGTTCAGGAACGTGTTCTTTATTTGACGTCCCCCTCACCCCTTTTATTAAATCAGGGTATGATTTTGTTTTTAATTTCTTCAAAAATTGAGAAAAATAATCATTGATATTGATGCTTTTTGCAGAAAATAAACTTGCTTTGCTGTGTTTAGGGCATTCTTCGGTGTCTATTAGGCCGCAAACACTGCATAAATATTTTCTTTTTGTCTTCTTATCACAATAAGGGCATACAGAAAGTATTACTTCTTTTTTGCAATGTTCGCAATAATAAATAGCAAAATCTCCTGTTATTTCTCCAACTTCTAATGCTTCTTGAAACGATCTTAATCTTCCGCCTTCTTTTCCTACTGGAAATAGCACATGGGGGCTGCCAGTAAGCTTTCTTTGTTTTGCTTTTTCTGGCCTGCCCATTCTTGCGCCTATAAAAATTCCTGACTTATCCCTTAGTTTTACAGAAGAGGTTTGGTTAATTATTTCAAGAGGATTTTTATTTTTAAAAGAAGATATTGCAGATTTAATTTTTTCAAGGCCATTATCATCTATTGCTAATACCTCAAACAAAACCTGTGCATCTTGTTTTTCAATAACCACATTCTCATTTGCAACAACTAGGTGAGGAACTCCAATCAGCTCTAGAACCCTTTTTGGTTCTTGTTCAAGAGGGATAATAATCTTTATTACTTGATTGTCTTGTTTTTTGACCTTCGCCTTGTCAAACCAGTTTATTAACTTTACAAATTCTTCATAAGAAATTGTTTTCCAATGATAGGTATAATATGGATGCAAAGGAATTTTAAGTTTTTTTGAAAACAATAATGCCGCATGGGCTGTTATTTTTGATTTTATTGGTTTTTTTAATAGCAAATCCAGCTCATTTGAAGAAACTTCTGTCAATTCAGAGAGTTTATCTAAATCTAATGTTCCAAAAAGATTTACTGTTGCTTTTTCAAGCTCCTGTACCCACCATTCTTCACAATAACCAGGAGGAATTAATGAATGTGCCCTATTAAGAAAATCACCATAATTTATTAACATATCACCAACAAATAAAATTTCCTGGATATTTTCTAAATTTTCTTTGGCTTTTTGTACAGAATCTACCCTTATAACAGAACCGTCAATAAGTTTTGCTATTGGGCCTTCTAATGAATCGCATGAAGACAACACAGTTGCTTTTCCTGGCCTTTCAACTTTCAGCTGAGTGCCAATTGCTATATAATTATTTAAAATAAACATTGTTGCAGGATGAATAGCCTCTGCAGAATAACCAGAAGTTCTTGCTCTCCCATACCTTAACCTGAATCCGCCAATTCTCAAAGGGTGTGTTAAAATTGGTCTTCCAGCAACAAGATCTTTAATGTAAGTTAAATCAGGAGTTATTTTTTGTTTCTCTTCTTTTTCCTGCTTTGCTCCTGCTGCTTTTACGTTTTTTTGAATCTTTAAGAATTCTTCAAGAAAAAACCAATGACCCATATCAAATTCTTTTCCCCATTTTGATAGTTGCTTCCATAATTTTGGTGCTTTTTGTGCGAGGCATTCTCCTACAACCAAGCAAGGGCCATTTCTGATAAAATTTGTTGGTATTCTCTCAAGGTCTTTATATTGTGAAACTTCAACTTTTTCAGAAGGGTCTCCTGCTATCTGAACTGGGAGGTTTTTGATCAAAAATTTTATTTCTTCTTTGCTTGGTAGATATTGTAGGTTAGTAACACGTTCATGATAATCATAAAGTTCTGTTGCCATTCTGTTGATTTCTTCATTAGATGGATCATAAACATCATAACCCATCTTCTTCCTTACATAATCTGCTATAAGAACAGATACTGAGGCGCCAGTGCCTCCTGCGCTTCTTATAGGGCCGGAGTATTGTAAAGAAAAGTAGTCTTTTCCGTCTTTTCTTTTTTCAATTTTTATGTTAGTCAGCCCTTCTAAAGGTGAAGCAACTGTTCCTAATGTATGATAAGCAAACCCAACCCTGATTCCTGTTTCTATTGCCTCTTTCTTATCTTTAAACTTGCAAAACTTTTCTTGGGCAATTTCCAGGGCAATTATTAGTGAAATTCTCCAATCAAGAACACCATATTGTTTTTCTAATTCTTGTATCCTTTGTGGAATTTTTGTTTCTTTTATTTGGGGGGCTATTGCTGATATTAGGCCAATAACTCTTTCTGCCATATTTCTTGCGATAGGGATTCCTGGTTCCGTCTCAGGATCATATCCTTTTAACCTTGCTTTTTTTGCTGTGTGGTTAGCTTGTTCTACTGATTTTTCTATTTGATCAAAATAATTTTTCATTTCAGGTGTTGCTTGAATTTCTTTTTTCATTTTTTAAAATCTAAGGATCTTTATTTGTCTTGTCTGAAGATTAACAATTGGAATTCTCGCTGGCTCTGGACTATGACCAACCTTTTCCTGGAAAGTTGTTTTTGATTGCCAGCAGCTGCCGCTTATTATTGTGATGTTCCTGTAGTGTGATGCTATTGACTTATGTATGTGGCCCGTCACAAAAAAATCAGGTATTTTATCAATAACTAAGGGGTCTTGTTCATGGTCAGGTATGCAAAGTGTAGAGGTGTATGTTGGCGCAAGATGCCTTCTTTGAAGCAAAAAACTCATTATCAAATCTGCTCTGTCATACCCTCCTCTATTTCTTATTGAATCTACATTTGCAACATAATAATCAAAAGAATAACCATGATATATTAAGACATCAAATCCCATAAATTTTTCAGATGAATGAATATTAACAATAGAGGGGTTACTCACCATGGTTGTGTTTGGCAATTCCCAAATTGATTTTGCAAAGTCTTTGTATAATTCTAATTGTGGTTCTGCAATTCTCATTGCGTCGTGATTCCCTGGACAGATAATAAGCTGGATATGAGAAGGAATTTGTTTTAACAAAGATGCGCATTCTTCATATTGTTTATAGATATCTTTAATCACCAATTCTGTATCTTGTTCAGGGTATATTCCGCAGCCGTCAACCAAGTCGCCTATAATAAAAATATATTTAACTTTTGAAGCAATTTCTTTTTGTTGGGGCGTGCCTGTTTCAGCGTTTATCCATTGTAAGAAATGGTTAAATTCTTTTGGTAAAAATTGTTTTGAGCCAACATGAAGATCAGACAAAAAAAGAGCATAAACCTCCTCAGAAGATTTTTTAATTTCTTTGATGGGGATATCAGGCCAGATGATATTATTTGCAAACACAATATTTTGGCCGTTGGCTCCAACTATCCCTATAACCTCATCTAATACTATATCTTTTGTTTTGTTTAACAACTCTGGTTTATTTTTATTAATAAGAACCTTTATACAACCAGTTGTATCTTCCAAGACCAGCACTAAATTGCCATTCTTTGTGTATCTTTTGTCTTGGACCATACCTATAATAGAAATTGTTTCTTTGTTTGTTTTATTTAATACTCTATTTATTGATATAATGTTCTGAAGCTCTTGTCTGTTTCTGAGTAATCTTTCCAAGGCCCTGTACCTCTCATTAAAATAAGAAATAAAATCTTGAACATCTCTTTTTTTGCTTTCTTTGTTATAAGAAGTAATAACTTTTACAGTATAATCAGAAGAAACTTTCATCTCTGGTTTTATTGGGGCTTCTTTCTTTTTTTCTTCTATGTATTTTATGAATCTAGAATAAACTTTTTGGTCCTTCCCTTTCTCTGATAAAACTTTTGATTTTTCTAATTCCAGCCAATTAACATCATCTTTTATTTCTTTTGTTAATTTATTTATTTCATTGTTAACAACTAAAAGATCCTCAGAAGAAAGTTTTGATTGAATTTGTTTTAGAAAAGATTGGGCATTTTGATTTTTTAATTGTTCTAGAAGTTCTGGACTGATCAAAATATTTTTCTGTAAAAGAATCTTTACAATTTCCTTTTTGGTTGACTCTTCCATTTTAGTTTGAAGGACAAAACTTGAAGATTATCAAGCTAAGGTTAGCCCTTCTGCTAAGATTTGTTTGATTTGTGGTTGTGTTATTGATGGCACAGTAATATTAATTTCCCTGGTTCTGCCATAACGCCCTTTTGAAATGATTTTGGTGTCTATCACACCAAGCATATTAAATTCTGCAATAATATCAGAGACTCTTCTTTGGGTCAATGGCCTTAAACCAGTTTTAAGGCAAATATCTTTGTAAAGTATGTAAACTTCCCCTGTGAATATTTGATCATTTTTCTGTAGAGTAAGTATAGAATAAAGTATTGCTTGGTGTTGTTTTGGTTGTATCTTGATTATATCCAAGATTCTATCATTATCAATTTTTTCTTCAGCTTTATCTAAATGTTTAATCTCTATCTTTTCAGCTGCCTCTCTTTCAGCAATTTCTCCAGCTACTCTTAATAATTCAATCGCCCTTCTTGCATCTCCATGTTCTCTTGCTGCATATGCAGCACATTTCTCAATTAGCCCTTGGGATAATATGCCTTTTCTAAATGCCTTTTTAGCCCGTTGTAATAGAATATCCTTAATTTGAAGGGCGTTATATGGTGGGAAGATTATTTCTTCCTCTGACAAGGAAGACTTAACTCTTGGGTCTAAGTAATCTCTAAAAAGAATATTATTGGATATTCCTACAATTGTTAATTGAGATTTTTCTAATTCAGAATTTATTCTAGTCAGGTTATATAAAATTTCATCACCTGTTTTCTTGATTAATTGATCAATTTCATCTAAGATGATGATAATCAATTGTTTTTTTTGTTCAATAATATTATAAAAAGCTTTGTAAACTTCATCTGTCGGAAGGCCTGTCGGAGGCACTGTTTTGCCAAATTCCCTCACAAGTTGTGCAATTAACCTATATTCTGTGTCAGCTATTTTTTTTAGCTTACAGTTAATATATATTATTTTTATTGGAATGTTTTTTTGTTGTATAACACAATTCATTTGGTTTGTTATATATTTAATAGATGCTGTTTTTCCTGTCCCTGTTTTTCCATAAACAAATATGTTTGATGGTTTGTCTAAGCGTAAAGAAGGAGCAAGGATATTTGCTAATTGTTTGATTTGTTCATCTCTATGATGAATAAGAGTAGGTGTGAAGTTTGCTTGTAAAACTTTTTTATTAAGAAAGAGTGGTTTTTTATTTAGATAGTCTTCAAAAAAATTTGTCAGCCCTTTTTGTTGCAAAATAACACCCCCTCTGATTCTCCAAATGAACAACAGGTATTTAAATTTTATTATTATCAACCCATACACCACTATTTCTCCTGGAAAT
>SMTZ1_10031950_pt1 | contig 10420 bp, 10 predicted proteins | sample DeeMarSWOR136_30_FD_25667 | JGI IMG/M metagenome (IMG submission 25667) | reverse complement strand
TCGCCGCCTAACGAGTTTTTTAATCTGTTTATTCTAATTCTTGCCTTAGAAAAATCTATATCACTTAATTTTATCAGTCCCAACTCAGAAGCGCGTAATCCATGATAGTAGGCTAAAGTAAAAATGGCTCTATCCCTTTTACGATAGATAGAATTATTTTTCGGACTATCGATAGCTTTTAATAATCTTTCTTATATTAGTCAATCTAATTAGTAGTCGTATATTTTAGTATTTTCCCTTGTATTATAGTCTAAATTACTTTTGGTAACACATTAAACATTTTGTATCCTTTTGTTTAGTTTTGTGATATAATGATTTTATGTCAGAGATAGATCGACAACTATATCCGGCAACGGCGGTCATTGTCGACGCCGTAAAGTTAAACAAAACTGGCCAGCAGTTAGCTGTAAGGAAAGCCGTTGCTGTAGCGGCTACAGAGCGCTATGTACCTCATATCTCGCTAGATGATATACAGAGGCTATGTAGTATCGCTGCCAGTACCGGCTATTATGCTACGCGAGAGCGTAACGTACTGATAATACAGGCGCTTTTCGACTCATGCCTCAGAGTATCGGAACTGTTAGCGCTGCGGCCTAAAGACATCGAACTGGTATACAATGCCTACTATCTCCGAGTCTGGACGGCAAAGCGCAAGCGCTACGATACATGTAGTATATCGTCGACTATGGCGGCCAAGCTACAAAGCTACGCCTACAGGCATAAGATCGAGCCAGACGAGAGGCTGTTTACAATAAACAGAACTCGCGTTTTCCAGATAGTATCTGCGGCTTTTAAACAGGCCGGCATTGTCAAGCCGGACGGAGTAGGCACCGTACATATACTAAGGCACTCCGGCGCGCTCTACCGGCTACGCCATACCCAAAGTCCGCCAGCGTTACAAGAGCAATTACGGCATAGTTCGATGGCTATGACTCTGCGCTACATGCGGACGCTAGGCCATGACGAAGCTATGGCGATACAGTCAGAGGTAGCGTATGACTGGTAGAGGTAAATAGTGAAAGGCACCGGCGAGTATAGTCCAGACTTTAAAGAGATAGCCTTAGCGTTAAAAGAGCGTTGGCGCTGGCGTTGTGAACGCTGCGGCCATATCCACGACGTAGAGGCCGGCTATACTTTAACAATACATCATTTAGACGGCGATAAAAGTAATAATGCCGACTGGAACTTGGCCTGTTTATGCCAGCGCTGCCATTTACAAGTACAGAATAAAGTATTTATGCCGCAGTTCTATATGTTTGTACATAGCGACTGGCTAAAGCCGCATTTAGAAGGCTATTACAAGGCTGTAACGACATGACTATAAATAAAGCGCTCATATTCGCGTTAATCCCCTTCGGCGTTGGTATGCTGGTAATAGGCTTACTATTCGGCGTAGGCTACTGGACGGCTGACAGTCCGGCTGCTAGGTGGCTCTTATTTGCTGCCGGAATAGGCGGCGCCTCGTATATATTCGTTTTTGTATACCGCGCTCTGAGAGGTTTAGTATGAGAGATAGCCTAACAAAATGCTGGCTGTATAGCGTTATGGCAATACGGAAAACTTAGCGATTTCCCTATAGACAAACCATTAGTAAACCATGCCGTTAAAAACCAAGACGTAGAGTAGTCTCCGTCCGGCCGTATAAAGTGTATCCTATTGCTAAAAACTATCAATTCGACGCCGTATCGGTTAAAAAGCGCTTGTCTTTTCTGAGTCTCTAATGTAGTTAAAGGCAGCAATAGAGCAAAAGGCCGGCCAAGTTCATAGCATCGGTACAAAAACTTATACTTGGTAGAGTACGGCGGATTAGTAATAATGCAGTCATAGGCCGACGGCTGCCATGTTAGAAAGTCCTCGCCTGTTACTATGTCGGATCCGATAACAGTATAACCGTTATCTCTTAGCGCGTCTGTTAGATATCCTTTACCTTGTGCGCACTCCCATATAATCCAGTCTCTAGGCACATACGGTAACAGAGGCTCTAGCGCTTTAGGCGGCGTCTGATAGTCGTCTAGTCCAGTATGTTTATTTACTGGTAACATTTACTAATTTGCTGCCGGAATAAGCGGATCGACCTGTATATTTTTGTTTTCGTACCGAGCCTTGCGGCAAAAGTTACAAGAATAGGTAACAATATACTCTGTAAATTAGGCTTGTATATTACTGGATAGTGCTGTAGCATTAGTAAACTAATCTCCCTCGCCGTCGTCCTTTTCGTCGCTGGCCGTTGCCTCGTCTGCGGAATATCAATTCATCGCCGCCTTTAACTCTGGCTGTAACTACTCCCATAGGCAGCGTAATTAAATGCGGTACCTTACCTCCGACAGCTTTTACGGTACGCTGCGGCGATCGCTTTCCTTTGCTAGTCTCGGCATAGTACGGCCTTTTCTTTGTATAGATAAAGTCCTGTGGCCGATATGGAGGAAAACCGGTAATATAAAATAATCCTTGTTTCCATGTCTGTATGCCTTTTTTGTCTCGCGGCAGCCGCTCGGTTATATCCTCGACTTCTTCGGAGTCTATACGCGGCCGACGCCTTTTATACCTAGTCTTTATATCCTGAGTTATATTTAAAAACGGATAGATCGCTAGAGCCTCTTTCTCGGCCAGCTTTTTTTTCTGCTTTACTTTATGCGCTGGCGCTAACTCTGGCTGAGTCGCTGTCTGTGGTATTGGAAAAGGTACAGGCGCAATCTTTTGCTTTTGCTTTTGTACTTGTTTTAGCCGACGCTGTAGCTCTGTCTTTGTAGCTGTCTGCGACTGCACTACTACCGTCCATGCTGGACTTATAGATGCTATCTCGTCCTGTATGCCTTTAGGTAGCTGGCGCAGCGATCTACATATATCGTATATCGAAACAAAATGCTTTTGCGCTACTCGGCTCGGCCTGTACTTTCGCAGATCCTCTACCGGTATCGGCTTTTTCTTGGCGCCGACTATGATAGTCTCCGGCGCTTTAGCTGGTACCGTTGGCTTATACTTGGTAACGGCTGTAGTAACGCCCTGTAGTAACGCCGGTTTTGGCCGGTACATACTTGCCGGCCTCTTTATCCCATATAACTTTTTGGAACGGCGTCTCGACTGTTTTCTGTTTTGTAGCGACTCTTAGCTTTTCTCGATCCAGCATGGCCTTGCGTAAGGCTTGCTGGATAGTAGAGAGCTTTTTAGGATCCTTTATTCTTTTTAGCGCTGCGCCAGCCTCACGAATAAAAGCCTCATTACCCTGTATAGCATTTATTAGATCCTGCGGCGCCTTTGGCTTATCGCCTAGCTTGATATAGTTATCCGGCGCTGCCTGTATTAGTTTTGCTCGTTTTACTAGCGGATCCCCTAACTGTTTAGGCAGCTTGGCTGCCTCTATCTGTAATTGTTTTGCTGCGGCCTGTATTAGTTTAGCGTCGCCTGTTTTGATTGCCCTATCTATGTCGCTCAGGATCCACTCGGCCTTTTTACTGTTAGGCAGTAGTTTTTTAATTACGTTACGAGCGGCACGATAGTTATACATGATTTTATTACGGATCTTTAGAAAGCCGCCCTCCGCTTTAAAGCGAGTCAGGCCGCCTTTTGTAGCCAGAGCGCCGGACGTAAGCAATAATACGTCAAAAGCTATAGCAATAGCGCGCTGTGTATTGTCCATTTCGCGCCAGTACTTTACGGTATCTACGGTTGCGTATGTGCCAAGCCCTAATTGAGCAAGTCCGCTCGTTGCTACCAGTCCGGCTTTTGCCGGCTGTGTAACTAACAGACTGGCACCTCCGGCGCCTACTGCTACTACGATCAGGCCGGCTACAGCCCAGTCTTGTTTACTGGCGCCTTTTACCTCTGCGACTACCCTCTGGCCGTCGAGAGCCTTTTCCAGTTCCTTTACCTCGATACCGCCTCTTGCCAGTAGGCCGGCGTCCTCTGGATAGTCTTTTAAATATCTGGTAATGTTATAGCCGCCGTCCTCTTTATACTTTTCGAGTACGACTTGTAAATGATCCTTTATTTGCTCTTTTACGAAAGGCTTTAGCGTAGCGGCAGCGCCGCCGAGAGTAAACTGTTTTATAAACCTCGCTGCCGGCGCCATATTAGAAGCCTCTGTTACCATGCCTCGATATGTCGACGATAATAGTCCGGCCGGCGCTGGATATGCGGCGTAGATCTCGGCTACATTGTACTTATCCTCTAAGGTAAAGTCAGTTTCCCACTTTTTAGCCAGTACGTTAGGCGCTGTAAAGGTTAATTCAGTTCCCCAATCGCCCATCTTGTACTTTTTGATCAAGCCGGCCTCTACTATCGCGTTATTAAAATCGTTTAGCTGGCCTTGCGTCATAGACTTAGAGGTTAAAAACGTGCCGGCTGTAGATTGTTTATCCCATTTAGCTATTAATGCAGATAGCTTGTTTACATATTCATTTACGCCTTTAACATCTTTACTGTCGAAGCCGGCCGCGCTGAGATCGTCGTCCGTTACTATGCCTAGCTGTAGCGGCGTAACGATATCATAACTATTGCCATCTTTATACGGCTTTAGCTTGTCTATGACTTCGTTGGCACGTTCTACGTCAGCGTTATACTCGTTTATCGCAGCTGCCAGATCCTTTTTATCGGCTATAAGCTGGTATTTATCCGGCAATTCGTTATAGATAGTCCTATTTAGCGCGTCTAATCCTTTAGAGGTAACTAATTTTTGGTAGTCTTTAGATAGTGAGTTCCAGTCAACCTCAGATATCAGCATGGCCTCGCCAGTTCCGCCGTCGCGTACTGGTACAACGCCTGTTACTTGATCATATTTAACAAGAGATCGTGCGTAGTCCATGTCGCTACGAACAGCCGAACTGCGTAAAATCTCTTTTATCTCGTACTGGCTGAGATCTCGCGTACCTACTATACTAAGAGTATCAACATCGGCTTTCCACTTTCTAACATACCCCTCTGCCTCGTCCGCCGTCATAGCCTCGAATGTTTTTACGGTACCGTCATCAAGTTTAAACTGATATTTCGTTATCGTCGACGGCTGTACTGGTATGGGCTCTATCTTATCTTTATCAGTATCAGTTTTAGGCTTATACGTTGTATCAGTTATCTCTGGCTTAGTATCTTTATCGTCCTCTTTAGGCGGCTTATAGCCAAAATCCGCGACTGGATCCTTTTCATATTTTGTTTTAGCCTCTGCCAGCGTAGGCTGATAGCAGCCAGTAGATAGACTGCGTATAGATGTTTTGGGATCTAGCGGCGACGTGCCTACTTTAGCGGCAGCGTCGTAAACATCGGTACCGGATACTATCGTAACCGTGTTGCCTGATATGATTTTATATACGTTTTCGTCGGCCATTTATCCTACTGTCTTATTATCGCTATCTCTCTACAGTCTCTCGCGCCAGATCTTTACCGCGCCATACTTCAAATAACGCCAGAATAAAAAGTACTACACCTATAGCTATCATTGGCGCACCGATAATGATCTGAAACTCTACAGCCCAGACTCCCCAAAGAATTATGCAGATAGATAGTAATAGGCGCAGCCAACCTCTTTTCCAGAAGGCGCAGCCGATTAGGCCGAGAGCGAATATAATCTCTGCGATCCCTACAGGATTAGGCAGTACTACGGCTGATATATCCATGTATCCCCCTTTACTCGTCTATGGCTATAAATATGCCGTTATACTTATGAGAGTAGCTATTTATAGCCGTAGGCGCGTATATTTCTAAAGCAAAATTAACCGTACCGCCGGCCTCCAAGTTTGTTACAAGCCGGTTATACGGCGCCGTTTTCTTTACTATTATAGATGTTGTATCGGTACCGTCCTCTACTATAGCGCGCAGTCCGGCCGTATTCTCTCCGGCCTCACAATCGTCGCTATGAGTCCAGCTACCAGTAGCGCCTCGCCAGTCGCCAGTAACGCCTATAGTAACATTGATCGCTACGGCGCCAGCATTGTAGACCGTAAAGACGCTATCGGACGCCTTTATATCGTTGGCGCGTAGCAAGCCAAAGTCTACCGATACCGGATATACTACGACTCCGCGTAACCCTATCTCGATAACGGTAGTACTGATAACATACCGGCTGTCGTCTACACCGCTACGATCCACAATGTAGCGCGATTGATCTACGCCTGTCATATTGACTACTAATCTAGTCTCTGTACCGCTTTGTGCCAGCGCTAAAGGTGATAACGCGACTAGCAATACTATACAGGCCAGTACAGCCAACGATAACGCTATCTTTAGCTTACTCATAATCATAATGTATATACTCGGTTATCAAGGCTATAATGATCAATATGACCATAATCGGTATGAGTATTATTGGGATAACAAACTTTAACGACTCGCCAAAAGCTTTAATTCCGCTCTCTATTCGTTGCTTTTCCATTTGTGATTACCAGCTTTTATACACTTTATCTACCACTATGGCCAGATTGACTTCTGTAGTATCCGGTATCTCGTCTATAAAGCTAACTATAACGAAGTCGCCTACGTTTAGAGTATCGGCTACCCACATATCGACGACCGACTGAGAGACGAGACAAGTAATGTTAAACATGAGTCCATGCCATTTTCTAGTAACAATCGCCGGCCTTGCTTTAGTAGGATCCACTTCTACCAGTTTGCCTATGTGCTGAGAGCGCGGCAAATCCTCCGCGCTCGGCGGCAATAAGCCTAAGTCCGTAACAGTTCCGTTATAGCTATAAGGTATAGGCTTGTATTGATAGTAGTCATACTCTACATGAGCCTGATTAACTCCGGTAGCTGTTACTTGCGGACTGTATACGTTCCATGTGCCGTCGCCGTTATCCAAAATGGTAACCGTTAAATCAGTCCAAAATAAGTAATAATCGTCAACAATCTTGTAAAAGACTATCATTATGCCGCTATCATCCGTAGGCGGCGACTCTGCCAATACCAGCGATCCCCACAACGTCGGCGTAGTAATACTGGTACAGGCTACTACGAGTATTAGCAGCGCAATACCTAAAATTACTACCTTGCTTTTTAACTTTTTGCCTGTCATATTACACCTCCATTATTTAATCTATATACGAGTAACTGCCGGCGTCTGCGTTTTCATCTACCGTATTACCAGAGTATTGATTGTTAGCTGTATTAAATACCGTACCGCCGGACGTAGCATCAATTCCAGTACCTTGATTTCTTATCCTGTTATAACCTTGAGCCGCTGTCGCAGCCGTATTTACCACGCAGCCAGCCTTTACCTCTATTCCGTAAGTATTCGTCGTGGATGATGCGTCAAGAATACAGCCATAAGATAACTGTAACTGTCCGGTATCATGCAGTCTAGCGCATCTATCACCGTTAGAGGTTGTATAAACTTTACTGTGCGATAATGAAACAAACCCAAAACGATAAACTTCAAAAACATAGGTATCGCCGACAACGTATGACGTATCCATTGTTAGTATAGCCACTTCGGATACGAGACCGTTATAACCGCCGGAATTACTTAGCTTTACCCTATATGCGTCTACTCCTGACGCTAAAGTAACTTTTAGCCCATCATTATCTACTTCAATGTCATAAATCAACACGCCCTTTTGTCCATTTACTATATTTATCCCATTGATAGATGTACCCCAGTCGTAGACTTTATAGGCGAGATCTACAGCGTCCGAGAAAACACCGACTATGGTAGCAGTATCACTATCGTCCGAGTCAATTATCCGGTACTCGTCGTCGTTAGTGATATAAATAAGCATATTATCGTAACTGCCAAACTCGCCAGTGTCGGTTATTGATCCCTGAGTACCTACCACTTATAGTAACCGTTTCGTCGTAGTCCTCGTCGTTGATATTTATAATAACATCGCCATTGTAATTGGCCGGTATCTGATCTACGGCGTACTGTATAGACTGAAAGGCGTCGCTATCGACTCCTGTACCATAATCTATACTATCAGTTCCATCGGTATTATCGACGTACATTGTAATAGTACCTAGATTGTCTAACGGTATCCAATTACTACCGTCGTAGACCAGTAAAACCTTGCGGCCAGTCGGAGTATGTATAAATAACTGATACGTTGCCGGTGATACCGGCGCGGTAGCGCCGTTCTCGATCTGCCAGTTTTCTAATTGCTGGCCGTTCCAGTCAAATGTAGCGCCGGCATGGCCACTAAGAGCGGCCAGTACGTTAGCCGGAGCGGTAGCCGCCGGCGTATCATCTGTCGCAGCGTACATAAACGTATCGGCGTCGTAGTCGCTTTCCATGACGGCGCCGGCCGCGTCTACATTGGTAGCGTCGGTTACATCTGCGCCGGCCTCTATGCCGTCCAGCTTGGTACCGTCTACTGATACGTCTCGGCCGTCTACGGTACCGACGTTAATTAAGTTCTGAGCGTTCCAGTCAAAAGCGGCCGTAGCCTCTCCGCTCAGTATCGCCAGTACCTCAGCCGGCGTCTTTGTCTCCGGCGTATTATCCAGAGTAGCGTAAAGGAACGTAGTAGCGCCGTAGTCGCTTTCCATAACAGCGCCGGCCGCGTCTACGTTAGTAGCGTCGGTTACATCTGCGCCGGCCTCTATGCCGTCCAGCTTGGTACCGTCTACTGATACGTCTCTGCCGTCTACGGTACCGACGTTAATTAAGTTCTGAGCGTTCCAGTCAAAAGCTGCGCCGGCGTCTCCGCTAAGATCAGCTAATAACTCCGCAGAGGTTAATCCCTCTATGCCAGTACCGGTAAAGCGACAATGTTCTCCGCTATTTACGGTACCGGATACTACCAGTATATTAGTATCCGCTATGCCAGTCGGCCGGCCAGACCAAGTGCCAGAGGTTACATAAGCTACGCCTGTTACGGCGGAACTATCCCACGCTGTACCGCCGGCGTCGTTATCTATCAGTCCGTCGTCGTTACTGTCGTAAACCGACTTTAGCATGTCGCCGGTACCGCCGCCGCTTACCTCTTGCCATGTACCATCTGAGCGCAGATACAGCGATGTATTGCCGGCCAGCTTAGGCAGTAGGCCATGATAGCCAGTAGTAGCGTCCAGATCCGTATTGTCGTCCGGCGTCGCTAGATCGTCCAGCTTGATAGCATCGGCGCCGCCGCTCTCATGCCGCGCGCTATGATCCTCTATGTCTATATTATCGGTAACAAAGGCATAATAAGTACTGCCTATTAGCACGTTGCGGATAAGATAACCGGACGTAGCGCCAACGTCTATACCTCCGTCGTCGGTAACTATATTCTCAAAGCGCCAGTTATTACCGCCGGCCGTAAAGATAGCCGTCGTATCGTCTCCGTCAAAGGATACAAGGCCGCCTACTCCTACTATAGATACGTTAGATATATTACGCGACACTGTCTCGCCGGTACCAAAAGTATAATAGCCGGCTTCGACCTCGATACTGCCGCCGACATCTGCCGGCAGCGCGTCGAGTATTTGCTGGAACTGTACATGATCGTCTGTACCGTCGCATGTAGCGTCCGGATCATGCGCCGTTGCTATATTGCCTATTCTGAAAACGTATTGATTAGGCGCCAGCTCTGATATGCTGATCGGCAATAGTACAGACAGCGCTACCAGTAGCACCGCTATAGATATAAAACATATACGCTTAGTTTTCATTACTTTACCCTCCATGTCCAGCTAGATAGTCGTCCGGAAAGTCGTCGTAAACCTCCGGCATACTCTCGTCTGACTTATATAAACTCTGGCCGGTTACGCATGAGCCGACTAGACTAACAATAAAGATAACAGTAGCAACCGCCGCCGCTATCTTTAAAAACCTATTGCGCCGTTTTATCCTCGCCTCTCTAACTTTATTCATAGTCCGCTTCCCCTCTTGGCTCTATCATAAACGGCTTTACCAGTTCGATAACCTTACGGCCTCGCTGGTACTGTGCCATTTCCTTACCGGTAGTCAATAGCTTTAAATTATTAAACTGCCGCTCGGCAGCTTGGCGTTTATTGCCGCGTAGCTGGCTAATGCCTTGCTTTAGCTTTTCTACAGATAACTCTAGCCTGTTAGGCAAGTCGTTAATAACAGCACCGCTATCAATGGCTACTCCGTACAGATCTACCTCAAAACTCCGCCAGAACGATTGTAGCAGCATAAACCGCCGCTCTAAAGTCTCCTCGTCTATCTCGGCTTCCAACTCGCCTTGTTTATAGATTTTCTTTTTATCCATGTCGTAGATGATCTCGCCGCCGACTATCTTGTACTTTTTAAACGCCTGAAAAGGATCCTGCGCTTTATAGCTGTCGAAAAGCCGCCAGAGCCTATTACCAAACTTTAAAATAGTTTGCCATTGATTGTAACGTCGGCCACTTAGCCTAGACGACCAGTCGGTATACTGATATAAAAATTGCGTACCGCGCGGTACGTTATGCTCTCGTCCGTACTCCGTCCAGCGCAGATCTATACCGCCTATAAACATATCGACGTCTCTCTCAACGTCTCTAGGCAGCGATA
>SMTZ1_10008233_pt1 | contig 10420 bp, 10 predicted proteins | sample DeeMarSWOR136_30_FD_25667 | JGI IMG/M metagenome (IMG submission 25667) | reverse complement strand
GGTTTTTATACTTCTTTTTGAAATCAGTGTGGTAGCCTCGTCAAGCCCCAGCCTTTGTCCTAGCTCTTTTAGTTTCGTGTTCATTTTTTGCTTTTTTGCAAACATTTTCTCCGCTCCATATTGTGTTACTATGTAACACGCTGGCACACTTCATGTATACAATTGACATTTAAATAATTTTCTATTATGAACTCATCAGAAAAATTAGGATTTTTAAATGAAACATATTCTCTAATATAACAATCCACCTACCAATATTTTAAAATCTTTTATACTACCTCCACTATAAAAATAACCAGGTAATAAGGGCATGGTCATTAATGCTCCAAGAATGAGTACTACTCCAGTTATTATTGCTATTGCAATAATGTTTTTTATATTTCTTTTTGCATTCATTGAGGTCATCTTATCAAGTCCTATTGACTTACCAAGCTTTATAAGTTTATTATTTATTTTCTTGGTTTTATATCTCATTTTTTCATCTCTAATTTTATAAACCTGATGCAATAAAATGTTTATATAATAATTGACATAAATTGCATAAATATTTATATTTTGTCAAATATTGGTGTTATATGTCAAATATTGTACAAGAAGTATGGAGAATTCTAGACAATAATCCCTCAATTAAAAGAGATCTAAGCCTTGGTCTAATTAATACAAGTGCTCTAGCTAGATACCTAATTCAAGAAAAAAAAATTAATGGAACTCTAGATGGAGTAATTGGTGCAATAAGAAGATATGACCATGGAAAACATGAAGAAATATTTTCAAAAGCATATAATCTATTAGGACAAACTATTAATCTATTTACAAGAAAAAAGATTGCAGAAATTGCCTTAAAAAAGGATGAAGATGTTCAACAACTACTTCCTAAACTCTTTGAGATTATAAAATATATACAAGGCGACATCCTACGAATTATGCAAGCAAATGAATCGTTAAGACTACTAATTGATGAAAAAAACCTAGAAAAAGTATCAAAAATTTTTCCAAGAACCAAAATTCTTGCAATAGACAAAGACCTTGCTGAAATTGACATTTATATTCATCCAGACATGCAAGAAACACCTGGGATTTTAGCAGTAATTGCAAACGAATTTGCAATAAATGAGATAAACATTGTGGAAGTTATGACATGTCCACCGGAAATGTTGTTTATTGTAAAAGGAGAAGATTTAATTCAAGTCCATGATGTGTTAAATAAACTTTGTCAGTCCTAAGTTTTAGAAAATAAATTTTTTAATCCAGGATAATCAGGATTATATCTATTTATTTTAAACACATCAGTAGTATAGTATAATAACCAAAATGGAAATATTTTCGGGCTGGTTTTAGTGGTTATTGGATATGGAAATAGATTATCATACTTCCAAACAATCTCCTTTTCACTTGTTACCTCAAAAAAACTACCCCTTGAGCCATCGCAAACTAGAGTATTACCATTTAATAGACGTTCAGTACCACCTAAAAACTCAGCATAGAAGTTACAATTATAGGTCCATATTGGTTCTTTTGGTTCATAAGGAAAACCCTCTGTAAGATTATAATTACCATTCTCATCAATTGGTGGGGCAATTTCATCAACAGATGAATATTTGTTTCCAGGACGGTTATTACCATTGCTGAACATTAAAATATTATCTTCACCAGGGTAACCAGATTTAATCCACCGAGCATCATGCTGACAAAAAAGCTTCTGATCATCAATACTCCCTGCCCTATATGTTTGTGGATTTCCCCACCTATATAGTAAGTCACCACCTTTTTTATATCTTCCACCGGTATGACTTGATGCCTGTTCAGTTGTAGTGCTATGATCTATCACCCATATTTCATCAAAATGGCGAACACTTAGTAGAATTTGATCCAAATCCTTGTTGTAATAAACTGAATTAATATGATTGAAATCAATTATTTTTTTACCCATAAAATCTAATTCCATGAAATCTGACATATAGTTAATATCTATCAATTCTGGATGATCTGTTACATTACCAAAATTTTCTTTTGAGGAATCATAATCTTGTATTAGATGGTCCCAGACATGCCATTCCCAGACGATATCTGCACCAAAACTGCCATTAGGTTTAACCTCCATTAAAAAATCAGACCAGATACAATCCCAAGAATCATTTATAACATGTGGGTTTTTTCCTGCATTTATTGCATCAATTTTAGATTTACTTTCAAAGGCAGTAATTAATATATTCCCATTTGGTAAAGGCTCTATATCGTGATGTAAATTATGCGAATCATTTCCATATTGAAAATACCATAGTCTATTTCCATCCCAATCAAATAATTCGATGCTATTTGTAATGGCATGAAAAAATACTGCTTCAGGACCTTGTGAAGTCCGGAGGAGGTTACCATTTTCAAGTAGATATGCACCTATTCCCTGGATATATTTACTTCTCCAATAATGGACAGTTTCTCCCTCATTGTTAATCAAATATGTGTATCTTGACATCTCTGGTGAAAAAAGTGTAAAACCGTTACAGGAATTTTCAAAATTGAAAAATTCTCCTCCGATATATACAAATGCTCCTATGATTATTATTGATACTATCTTTTCAAAAGTTACAATATCTGGGGAGGTTACATTTAGGATTATTATAGGAAAATCATCAGGTTGATGATTTCTAACTGATCTAAAGATATTTCCAATTCCAAAACCAAATAATTTTATTTTAAGTTGTTTTGATTCACCAGGTTTTAAGAGCGGAATTTCAAATTGTTTTTGCTTGAGTAAAACTACTCCTCCACCTTCTATATTAAATTTAATCTCTATATTGGTAATCTCATTACTACCTTTGTTTATAACAGTAAAATTTAAACCTCTTCCGCCTTGAATATTTTCAATATCTAATTCATGATCTTTTATATTGATATTCTCTTTAGCTGATAGAGTAGGAATAATTATTATTATGCAAATTAAAAATGTTATTGTTTTTGATATTATTAATTTAGTCCCTCTAATCATTATATCATGCTACCGTGATACACATATACACGATTTATATTTAAGATTTATGTTTTAAATTTAAGGTTTTAATGTTTAAAAAGTATATTCATATTGTTTTCTAGCATATCGATTACTATTATAGACGTTTAATATCTATAAAATTAGGTGGGCCCGGCAGGATTTGAACCTGCGACCATCTGGTTATGAGCCAGACGCTCCGCCAGACTAAGCTACGAGCCCTATGAAATCATAGGGCATAATACAATTCTACTACTTAAAATTTAGATATTGTAACCAATGGGAATTTTGTTGAAATATAATTAAAAAACGTTTCTGAATATAAAATATTAATTCTTATCAAGCATTAATTTCCAAAAGGAACGAAGTTCCTTATTAAGCTCTGCTTGCCAAATATCAAACTGTTTCTCATCATGTTCAGAATCAAACTTTCTTTCGGGTTTTAAATTATTTGGGTCATCTTTTTTCATCTTTTCCACCTATCAATACACACCCATGATAACCTCTATCATTATTCATTTAAATATCTTACGTGTAAAAATGTCAAAATGTAATAATTAAACAATTTTTTATGGTAAAGTTCATTAATAGTGTATTGTTAAATATTGAGACATCAGATGGTGGAGTTATCATTAATATCAAAATATCCTTTCTTAAATGCATCTAAAGATTACATAAAAGAAAATAATCTTTCAATAAAAGAAATACTTGATGATCCGCTATATGAACGTGCTCGTTTAATAGGTGTAGAAAGACTTGATAACGCATTTGATAAAAGAGATGTTGGAAACCGTAGTCTTGTAACAGATTCTGATCAAATAATGGAGTTATTATCCTATCCAATTGCAAGAATGGTTGCTGTTTGTATTGAAGATGTCTATTTTAAAAGAAGATATGCACTTGGAGAAGCAGTTCATGCTTATAATAATCTCTTGAATGAACCAATATTGTTTTTAATAAATATTGCAAATGAATTCAATATAAATGTGAAATTTGATAAGGATACAAACAAAATCAGTATCTATTTTGTTGATTACCTTCACCATGCTCCAACTAGATATAAAGAGTGGAAAATGATAAATCGTAAAATGGAGAATGGTTTTATACAAATAACAAGAAAGGACCTTGCAAGAATAATACAGGAGGCATTAAGAGCAAGAATAAATAATGAACTTGATGAAAGGGATTGTAGCAGGTCTGTTTATGAAAAGTTTTTAGCAGATATAAAAAGAATTAAAAATTTAGTTATGGCGCATCGTAAAAAAATTGAAGCAGCACCGATCGGAAAGCTTGATACAACAAAACTTCCTCCTTGTATGAAAAACATTTTATCTTCGATACAAGCGGGTGAAAACGTTCCACATATGGGAAGGTTTGCACTTGTATCATTTCTGCATTCATTACGTCTCAGTAATAACGAAATCCTTAAGTTGTTTAGTACTGCTCCTGATTACGAAGAAGAAAGAACCAGGTATCAGGTCGAACATATCACGGGGTACTCTTCGACAACAGCTTACTCACCACCAGGATGTGATAAGATGAGAACCTATGGAATATGTCCGACTGAAGAAATAGATGACCTGTGTAAAAAGAAAAGACATCCCCTCAGTTATTATAAGGCTAAATGGAAACAGGAGAAACCTAAAAAATGAAGCATTTTGTGACATTTGAAGGAATTGATGGGTCTGGAAAATCAACTATTTCAAAACTTGTTTATAAACAATTGAAAAAAGAGGGTTATGATGTATTATTGACCTATGAACCAACTGATTCCTGGATTGGAAAACAAGTTCAAAAGTGTATAGAGCAGGGAGAAGATCCATTCATCACAGCATTGACATTTACTGCAGATAGAATTGAACATGGAAAACAGATTCAGAAATGGCTTGATGAAAAAAAAATTGTTATTTGCGATCGTTATGCAGAATCAACCTATGCATACCAGGGAGCTCAACTTCAGGGACTTGTTGAAAATCCTATTAAATGGTTAAAAGACATGGCAAAAGATATTATTCCAATTCCTGAAAGAACATTTATTTTCATAATAGAACCTAAGTTGTCTATTAAAAGAATAGAAAATAGAGAAAATCTAATTCCTTTTGAAAAGGTTTCTTTTCTAGAAAAGGTACATGATAATTATCTGAAACTATCTAAAGGAAGACAATTTTTAATAATTGATGCAACAAAAAAAATTGATGAAATAGTTGAAATCTGTATTAAGGATATTTTAGCCTAATTTTATTTTTCAATATTTTGTTATAATCTATATTTTGACAAAATTACAAATAAGTTTTATATATAACTTATAACAAAGTATTACAAATAACAATGTAAATAAATAATCGAGGAGAGGAAAAATGGGAAAAAAGTCTATTATTGAGTATGATTTAGAAGATGATGAGGCTTTTGAAAAATATCTACAGGCAGTTAGTGCAAATATCTTTGATATAATTGAACAGATAGAAGAAATTGAATAAATTATTCATCTGTGATAACCAAGACTCATCAAATAATAATTAGAGAATAAATTATGTTTCAAATTTTTCTATAAAAAACAATTTTTTAGAAGTATTTTGATATTAAGAAAATTATTCGATGTTAGGTATTTCCCTTACATTTTCATACAATATATAAAGTTGCTTTTACATAACAACAAACAACCATAAATTACAGCTTTATGGGGATGTGAAAAAATATGACAAATATTAATAAAAAAACAAAAGAATCATTAGTTATTATAACTGTAGTTGCTCTTGTAATAGGTGGATCTTTAGGATTTGCATTTTTTACAAATAAGCAATTTTCATATGAAGTAAGAACCTTTTCATCATATAATGATCTTCTAGAATTTCTAGGAAACAATAATCAAAATTACAATAATTATTATCCTTATGATATGGGAGATAATGCTCCAAGACTTATGCTTCCAAATGCAGAAGCATCTAAATCTGGAGATTTTGGCGATGATGCAGGTGAAAGTCAGTCTGATGATTATTCAACCACAAATATTCAAGTTGAAGGCGTAGATGAACCTGATAATGTAAAAACAGATGGGGTCTATCTATATGTACTTGCTAATCAAACAATTTTTATAATCAAAGCAACTCCAGCAAATCAATCAAAGATTTTATCTAAAATATCATTTAAGGATGATGTCTATATTAGTAATTTCTTCATTAATGATGACTATCTAATTGTTTTTGGTGGATCATACAGCTATCCAATTCTTTATGAAGGTGAAAAGAAGGATTCAAATGAAACTAGCGGTAGAATTGTTGAAGATAGACCATGGGATGTCACAACATCAATTATTAAAATTTATGATATAAATAATAGAAATATTCCAGTTGTCAAAAAGGATATAGAAATTGATGGTAACTATTTTGATGCAAGAATGATAGGAAACTACGTTTATTTTATTTCAACAGAATATACCTATTACATCTACCGTGAAAGTAACGGAAATGGTGTTCTAAGCGTTCCTAAAATAAAAATTGATGATAATTCATCAAAAATTCCTTATGACGATATATATTATGTTGATGTCCCTGAACTTGTTGACACAATGACGCATGTAATCTCAGTAAATCTTGATACAATGAAGGTTGATGAAAAAAGTTTTTTAATAGGTATTTCACAAACAATGTATGTATCACTAACAAATATTTACCTTGTTTATACAAAATATGATTATACAATCAGACCCTTAGTCGATGGTACTTTTCAATCTAATGATGAAACAACTATGATTCATAAAATAGGAATTGACACAGGTGATATAGATTATATTACAAAAGGTGAGGTGCCAGGACACGTTCTAAATCAATTTTCAATGGATGAACATAACGGCTATTTCAGAATCGCAACAACAATTGGTTACTCATGGGATGAATATAATCCATCTAAAAATAATGTTTACATTCTTGACCAAAACCTCAATCGTGTTTCAGAAATTGAGAATATTGCACCAGGTGAACAAATCTATTCTGCAAGGTTTTTAGGTAACAAGGCTTATATTGTTACATTTAAAAATATAGATCCTTTCTTTACAATAGATCTTTCAGACCCAAATAATCCAGAGGTGTTAGGATATCTAAAAATCCCTGGTTTTTCAACATATCTTCATCCAATTGATGAAAATCATATAATTGGAATTGGAAAGGATGCAGTCGCTTCAGATAGTCCAAATTTTGCTTGGTATCAAGGTTTAAAACTTGCACTTTTTGATGTAAGTGATTTTGACAATCCAAAGGAAATAGAAAATGTAATAATAGGCGATAGAGGAACTGATAGTTCAGCATTATATGATCATAAAGCATTTTTATTTGATAAAGAAAAGGAGCTTCTAGTTATCCCCGTAAGTCTTTATGAGATAAGTGATGAAATAAAAGATCAGTATGATGAGGAACCACCAAATACCTATGGTGAGTTTACATACCAAGGTGCATATATTTATAATCTGAATCTAGATGGATTTGAATATAAGGGAAGAATCACCCATATGACTGAGGAAGAAAAAAACAACTCTGATTATTGGTGGTATTGGTATTATTCTAGTTCCTACATAACAAGGTCACTTTACATTGGAAATGTTCTTTATACAATTTCAGATAGAATGGTAAAAATTAATAACCTTAATGATTTAAGTGAAATAACAAGTGTAATTTTGGAATAGATTCTTACTTAAAAATATTTATTCATATCTAACTGCTTCAATAGGACTCATCTTTGCTGCTTTTCTTGCAGGATACAGGCTTGAAAGCATACCAACAAGAACTGCAACAGTAATACCAAGAACAATTGAAGATGTGGAAATAACTGGACTTAGTGCACCACCAAATGAACTTGTTAGAACTGTGCTTAAGCCTTTTGAACCTACTATTCCAAGTATTATTCCTGCTGAACCACCAATGATACTAATAAAAATTCCTTCCATAATAAAAATAAACAAAACATCCTTGTTTGTAGCACCAATTGCTTTCATAATTCCTATTTCTCTTGTTCTCTCCATTACTGATGTAAGCATGGTGTTCATTATACCAATTGATGCGACAACCAGTGCAATTGATGCAATTGAAAGTAGGACCACTTGTGCAATTGCAATTATCTGCTGAATACTTTCAATAATAGATGTCATAGTAATTACATTTGCAAAATCATCATCACCATGATTCTCATTTATTACTCTTTCAATTTCATCTGCAATTTGATCAGCTTTTGTGACATCATAAATCTTTATAATTGCAGAACTAGATTCACTTTTTCCAGTGATTTTTTCAAAGTCTCTTGGTGTTATGTGAATATTATCATCAGTCTCTGTTGACATTCCTGCTCCCTGTTTATTGTAGATACCAACTACTGCAAAGCTCCTACCATTGATGTCAATTCGATTTCCAATATTAATATCAGTATCAAAATATTCATGGGCAACATTATAGCCTATTACGCAAGTATTCTGTCTTCCCTCCTGGATAAATTCACCTTTTTCTAGTCCAAGAACTTCTATACCAAATATTTTTTCTAGATTTTCCACATCAATTCCAACAAGAGACACACTATTGCTATCACCATTGAAGGAGACAATACCTGGAGAAAAAAGAACGGTACTAACATCCTTGACTCCAGAAATACGCTGAATATCGCTTATATCTCGTTCAGTTAGATATTCGTTATTGTTATTTCCATGTTCGAAGCCTCCGCCACCAAATGCATTTGCTGAAATTTCACCTGATGATAGGACAATTGTATCAGAAAGTGATGATAGTTCTCCTGTTATTGCTTGTTGCATACCTTCCCCGATACCCATAAGTGAGATAATCGCCATGATACCAATACATATACCGAGAAGTGTTAGAAATGACCGAGTTTTACGCTCATTTATATTTTTCAAAGCAAGTTTTATGTTATCAATAAGCAGCTTCTTTCACCTCCCCATCATGAATGTATAGATTTCTATGTGCTCTCTTTGCTATATTTAAATCATGGGTGACAACTATAATTGTTTCACCTTGAGAATTTATCTCTTCAAGAATTGACATTATCTTATCGCCAGATTTTGTATCAACATTTCCTGTTGGTTCATCGGCAAGAATAATCGATGGTTTATTAGATAATGCTCTTGCAATAGCGACTCTTTGCTGTTCACCACCACTCAGTTCAGATGGCTTGTGATGAGTTCTTTTAGAAAGATCAACCAAATCCAAAAGTTCCTCAGCGCGTTTAATTCTATTAGCAAGTTTTGTTCCTATAAAACTCATTGCAAGGGCAACATTTTCTATAGCATTTAAAGTTGGAATGAGATTATATTTCTGAAAAATAAAACCAATCTTTTCTCTTCTTATTTTTGCTAGTTGATTTTCATTTAATTCCGAAACATCAGTATTTTCAATAAATAGACTACCAGATGTAGGAATATCCAAACAACCAAGCAGATTCATAAATGTTGATTTTCCAGAACCAGACGGACCAACAATAGAGATGTAATCACCTCTTTTTATAGAAATTGAAGTGGGTTTTAAAGCAGGAACTGTTATTTTTCCAAGAACATAAGTTTTACATAAATCCTTTGTAACAATTATATTATCATTCATTTATTTGTTCGCCTTTTGTTATAATAGAATCCAAATATTAGGATGAGTAATATAACGATTACTACAGCCCCTAAAACAAACAATAGACTACCTTCACTTGCACTATGTTTCTGTGGTATGATTGAAATAGTTGAAGAAACAATTGGAGTTTCATAATATTCATTATCCTGTTTAAATGATACCTTAAATCCCAATGTATAGTTTCCATATTCGAGATCTCCAGCGGAAATCTCAAAAGAAGCAGAAAATACATCATCAGGGTCCATTGATCCAATAAAATATTGTGACGGTGAAACTTTTGCTTCAGTTATAGGAGTTACAATAACACCATTAATTGATTGTGTTTTTGCATTGTATACTTCAAGACTAACTCGTGTAGATTTTCCTTTTTCAATACTTGATGCAATGGTAGTAAAAACTGGTGCTACATCTAAGGTTTCCACAACAGAAATAGAATATGACATCTGTTCTGAATGAACATTATCTCCATTTTTAAACTGAACATTAAAACTTATATTATATTCACCCACTTCCTTTGGTTTTATTGAAAAACTTGCTTCTGAAGAAGCATCAGACTCAAGTGTTCCAACAAATACACTGTTTGGAGTAAATTCAAGACCGTCGTTTGAATCTGGAATAATTGTGACTCCATCAACAGAGTTTTCACGACTGTTTATTGCAGTAACTGTCACAAGTGTTGAACCACTTTTTGATATTCTAGATGGAACATCTGTTAGAAGGAGATTAACTGTTGCATTACTTACTATGATAGGGATTGGAAAGCGAACATCATCATATGTTTCTACATTAACACGAGCTATTGGAAAGTAAAGCCCCTCACTTA
>SMTZ1_10008232_pt1 | contig 10420 bp, 8 predicted proteins | sample DeeMarSWOR136_30_FD_25667 | JGI IMG/M metagenome (IMG submission 25667) | reverse complement strand
CAGGAGTTTCTAAGAAATCTATTGGGCGATTGAGCACCGTATCATACCATAAGTCGTCGGTCGTGAATTCTGTGTGAACGTGTGCTCCAGCTCTTTCGCACGCGACTGCAAATGCTTCAGCCAAGTCAAGCGTGTGTCGCCATGTAAAAATCGCTACTTTGTCGTCCTTGCCAATTTGGAGACAGCTCTTGACTACCCTTTCAACAAAGGAAGGAACAATCATGTTTTTCCTCTTCAAACACCCTAAACTCTTGCGGCGGGTCCTTAATACAGTTTGCCGAATTCCGCTCCAGCTCAAGCGCACGTATCCATGCCAAGGTTCATATCGAACCCGATGCGAAAGTCGGCATGCATGCAGCCAGCTGCACACAAGATTCCTTCATGTTTGCTCATAAAAATTTGCGATCAGTTGTGAAAGGCGCCTAGCTGTGGCATCCTGTGGACTTCTGAGGATCTAGCCGCAATTATGGGGTGTATTGCTCCCCGTAGCTTGCCACAATTATCACTACGTCATAGACGTTGATGAGGCCGCGTGGCCTGGCTATGTCACAGTGAGGGTTCCAGTTAGGATCTGAAGGCGTAGAAGAATACGCAGCACTGACTGCTACGGCATCGTAGAAATTAACTTTATAGTCATAATTGATGTCCGCCGGACTCCACCAGATTGTCAAATTACGCTGCACTTGTGGAGAAAATGGTGTTCCTCCATCGTCTGGAAGTTCTGTTAAGGCGGCAATAGAAAGTGTTGCTTCTCCAGGATCCGCCCAACTGGGTATCACGCCCAAATTCACCGACACTTCGTCTTCCATTCCCTGGGTCAGATGCCAATAGCATGTGAATAACGCTGGGGTATCGCTGCTATCTGTGAGCGTAAAGGTTAGGCACACATTCTGAGGAGAGAGGGCTATAGTTTTCAGGTTAACCACAACTACTATCGAATCGGAGAAATGGAACACCGTTTTCGGCCACCATTCTCCGTTGACGAATTCACCAGTTTCCACAGAACGAACCTCGACGAGGTATCCATATTCAAACTCCAAAGTGTCTAAAAAGACCTCGTCTGCAATGTCCGCTGAAGCTGCTATGCTCCAAACCCCGAAGAATTGCTCTGGATTGTCCCCGGGCAGAGGTAGGCAGAAACTTGTTTCAGCGATGCCTGAAACGTTTGTGGCATCATAGAATGTGAGAATGCCGCCAAGTGGGTCTCTCACGTCAAACGTTATATTCTGTTGATTAACTGGCGAGCCTTCATGTGCCACACTCGAGTAAATAATCACTTGTTGTCCAGGACCAAAAGAGTCGCTTGGCGAGTTAGTTCCAGATCCTCCTCTTTGGGTGTAGACATCTATGCTACTGCTGGAAGCTTGGCGTAGACGTTGGCTGGATACTGGGGTCATAACGACGCTTGAGGTAAGGACTAGAAGTGAAAGTAGAAAGATTGGCAGAGCACGTTTCTGCTTCAACTTCTCCTCTCTCCAAATAACAATCAGTCAGGTGAGATATTAGCTTTTCGAAGGAATTCGGATGGGCTCGTCTAATGAGCATCATAATACACATTCCGAAATTCGCATGAAGGCCACGCTTGGGTCTTGATTGAACAATTTGCCTAGCCCACAACCTCTAGTCAACTTAGAACTGGGTGAGTTTCACTCAGCAACTGCGGAAAACGCGGAAAAACGGGAAAGCTCATAAAGCAGGGTTCGAACACGCATGCAAAACAGATGAGGCGATACTTTTCAGAGAGCGGTAATAGCCGTGACTTATGCTTAATAGTGGAAACCTATACAGCAAATATTAAGCTTGTCTATAATTATTATGTGAATGGAGTGCGTTTTCATGACCTTGCGCGGGCTTTATGTTGGTCGGTTTCAACCCTTCCATCTAGGGCATCTTCATGCTGTGAAGTATGTCCTGTCCCAAGTTGATGAGGTAGTTGTGGTAATCGGGAGCGCTCAATACAGTCATCAATTAGACAATCCCTTCACTGCGGGGGAGCGAATTACAATGGTTCGCAAAGCCCTAAAGGAGGCCAAGGTGCCAGCTTCGAAGTATTGGGTTGTTCCGGTTCGTGACATGCACGTTCACATGATGTGGGTTGCAGAAGTTAGAGGTTACACACCTGAGTTTGGACCGGTCTATTCAAATGAACCGCTAACGCGTCGACTCTTTATGGAGGCTGGTTTCTCCATGAAGCCTATCCCTTTCAAAAAGCGCCACTTTTATCTTGCCACTGAGATCCGGGAGCGGATGCTGAGAAACGACAGTTGGAAAGAATTCGTGCCAAGAGGCGTTGCGGCCTACATTAAACAGATTGACGGCGTAGGAAGACTCCGAGACTTAGCCCGAACTGACAAAGCTCAGCCATAGTTGAGCCCGACGCTTATCGACTCACCACCTTCTACATTGAATCGCTTGGCAGCATTCCCTTGGTTTACCGAGATCTCTAGGAAATCGTGGCTGCCAACTATTGCGAGAAAGCCGCCTATGGGAACGCTGCCATAGGAGGAGCAAAACTTCAACACGGTTGTCTCATTGCCTATAATAACCTTGAGACGGACGTTTTCATGAAGAGGCAGTTTCGCCAGATATCCTGACGGGATGTTGGTAATTATATTGCCGAAGCGGTCAACGTTTAGGATCTCGCCTGAAATCACGCCTTTGTCAACACTTGGCTCTGAAAAAGCTGGGACTTCATAGTTTTGAATCTCCTCTCCGAACTCCGTTGCAGCCCTACCGCTGGCTAGGTGGGCAGCCGCAGGAGCAAAAACGTCTCTACCGTGGAATGTATTCGAAACCTTGGGAAGCATGCATCTAGGATTCTCAATAACGTACACATGTTCTATGCCTTCCTTCAAGGCGGCCAAGATGAGCACTCCGTTGTCGGGCCCTACAAGGTGGCTGCGAGTTGTTTCGACAATGATCGGGCGCCGTTTTGTTCCCACACCAGGGTCAACGACAGCTATGTGGACTGTTCCCTTAGGAAAGTATGGAGTTGCACACGCGAGCTGGAAAGCTCCCATGCGTACGTTGAATCGGTCGATTTGATGTGTGATGTCGATGATCTTGGCTTGGGGGAATTCGCTCAGAATGACGGCCTTCATCTCTGAAACGTATGAATCCTTCAGTCCGAAATCTGAAAGAAGCGTCACTACTCTCTGCTGCATAGTCCTCTCCGAACAAGCACTTGCTCTCCAAAGGTTATTTAACTTGCTTGCCCGCGGAGCCAGTCGACTTTGGGTGCAATTAAGGTTAGCGCTTATATACCTCATCTCCAGTTTTGCTCAGGAAAAACCGGTGAAACTCAATTGTCGGAAACTACGGATTATTTGAGTGAGAAAATCGTCAGGGTTCGCTTCGCGAAGTTCGTCGGAGAGGTTATCTGGGTATTAGGCCTATGCATCTCGGCGATCGCCTTGCTCCTCAAAACCCTCCTATTCATGATCCCTGGCTTTTCTCTGCTGCTTGTGGGTTCATACCTGAGTGTCCATTATGAACTTCAAAGACTAGACTACTTGCTTGCTCTAGAAAGAATCAATCGTTACGACAAGCAGTAGTGCTCATGAGCTAGCTTCAAGGTTAGCTTTATAGCTGGCATGGAGAGGAAGCTATGGTTTTGCTGTCTCTTTTCCTAGGCTCATTCGGCCCGATTGGCTGGCTTGTCTTGTTGGCGCTCCTCATATTGGGCATAATGATAATCATAGTGATCGCGAAGGTTTTCCTCTTCATCATACCCGCCGCCATTGTGGCTTTCGTGGTCTGGTTGGTTACCGGCCGTAATGAGGTGCTAGCGGGCATTGCCTTCATCGCCATCGCAATTCTTTCGTTTCTGAAACGCTAAACGCAACCCAGTAGATACTCAGCGAGTCAGTTGGAGCTCAGGCCTGAGTGCTGAGGCCCTTGTATGCGTGCTGAAGCCTGCTTATGAGGAGGCAGAGGGCTGCCAAATTCAACTACAGGAAGCAATGTTCATCATCCACCTAACCCGTATTCGGCACGCAGATGCGAGAAGTCTGTAGGATAGAATACACACACGTCCTTATCATGAACAGCTAGTTAAATGAAAAGGGGATAGGTGACATGCTAAATGGCGATAGCCCGTGAGAGAGTCGCGCCTCAGCCTGTGCCCCAAAGAACGCCGACAGAGATGAAGCCGCTGAACGCCCAACAAGTCACTGCAGTGGCCCTCAACTTTCTGAAATCGCTCGGGCACAAGAGAGGGGTTAATCCCAGGCGCGTGTTTATAGAAAATCAGCGTTACGTTGTCGAGGCAGAGATTGGAAAGAAAACGCTTGCAAAAGTGCAGGTTGACATGATTACCAGCGAGATAAAGGAGTATGGCATCGAGAAGGAGGCGGAGGAGACGCCGATAAATCTGCCTGTAGAGCCCCGGGCGATCATCATTGTAGTCGCAATCTCAGTTGTAGTCTCGTTGATCTTCGCCGTACTCGACCTTCCATCATTGCTAGCTGGCGTGCTCTAGGAATCTCATTCGAGCATTTGTGCGCGCTGCGCTTTTCCTTATTTACGATTTGTTTGCTACGTTAAACGTATTCCCGTGTCTGACTAGGCTATCTGACCGTAATTCGTTACACCAATGGCAACGTCAGCTTGGTCTACGTTTCCATCGTCGTTGATGTCGGTGCAAGGATCGTACAAGGGATCATTGACGGAAGCACCGTAGATGCAGGCCATACGAACTATGTCGTAGATTGTTACAGTCTTGTCACCATCAACATCTCCAGGTATGGTGACAAAGACCCAGCCCTTGACCAGCCGGTTGTCGGCTGTGTAATTCTCTAACGGAACGGGCCATACGTAGATGCTCATACTGTAGTTTCCTATAGTCCAACCTGCGGTGTTCCAAGTGAAGTTTATGTTCTCTCGAGCTGTCGGGGTCAGACTGACAACAGTCTGCGTTCCTGTTTCTGTTTGGTTGGAATAGAAGGATAGATCGAATGTTTCGGAGAAGCTGCCTTGATTTTCGACGGTCGCAGTGATACGTAAAGCGTATTCTTGCCCTGTAATCGACTTGGAAAACAAGAGGTCGATTGCAGCTACATCGTGAATCATCCCGACGTTTACAATCCCTCCGATCGACGTGTGAGAAATCGGTTTGGGGGGTATCTGTTCGTCTCCAAGTTTGCTGTCTACGAGATGAAGCGGAGTCTGACCATCAGTCGTAGCTTCGAAAGTGACTGTGGCCAAAGTTCCATTTCCGCTAGCTGAAACATTTTGTCCAAGAAGGGTGCAGCTTGCTAAGATGCGCCCATGTGTTGCGTTATAGTCATTAGTGATGGTGAATACTTTGAAGGTGCTGCCAGCCCGCTTTAGGAAGGATCCTTCAACAACTCTTGTGCAGTTTACTATTCGGTTTAGGTAGAGTAGTCTGAATTCCCAGCTAGTTAGATTGGTCACTTCTATTACTGTTGTATTGATTTCGAAAGTCTCTCCGATATTCACGTTAGACATGGATGGGTGCACGTTGATTGTAGTAGGCAGACCCCGAACTGTTCGTAAAGTAATTGGAACTAGTGAAGTAAACAAAAGAAACGTAAGACAGCCTGCACCTAGGAGAGCGTGTGTGAAGCCCATCGTTTTTCCAGTGCAGGAAGTGCGCATCCTGTTGTCCTGCCAAAAAAAAGGGATTGCTTTAGTTGTGTATTTGATTCACGGGCTGTATTCGAATCCGTAGTTTGTGGCGATAATAACTAGGTCGAAGATGTCGATTGTGCCGTCGCCGTTCAGGTCGTATGGGTCGTGGGCCTCGTCGTAGTAAAGGGCGACTGCGCGTAAGTCGAATATGTCAACGTTTCCATTGTTGTTGATGTCTCCTCTTATGGGTGAGAACGTGTAGTCCACTTCGACTGGGTCAACGTTGATGTCAAAGGTTACTCCCTTTTCGTACTCTAGGTCGGGCGCTCCTGAGTAGCTTAGGTTGGCCCATTGGATGTAGATAGTTTCCACAAGATCATTGATCCAGCCGGACACCCCTGGGTCTTTCCAGAGGTGATAGTAGGTGGCTTTGAATTCGAGGGTTATGAGAGTCTCAGTTCCACTCTTGGCCGAGCCCGAGGTTGAACCCGTTAGTATTCCATCTGTAGAGTTGTCATGAGTTCCTGATCCCCAAGCATCCCATGCTATGTCTTTGTGGTCAAGGAGGGTTGCGTTGTAGAGGATTTCAAACTCAAAGTCTTCAACGTTCTCTGCATCGATGATGTTCACTTGAATTGTGAATGTTTCGTTGTAAGTGCGGGCTGTAATGCTCGTGGGATCCATTTGAAGAGTTGGTGTTTTTCCAGTAATCGTGTATTGTCCGTCATCGGTATTATGGTCGATCGACTGCCAGGCTGAGTCACTCAGCTTGTGAACCTCGAAGTGGATACTTGTCTCTTTAACAGAATTGCAAATCGGGCCTTGAACTTGGAACGTTAAATTGAACAGGGTATCGCTTCCAGGGTCATTCGTGAAGCCGCTCGGGATACCTGTGGCTAATGCCACCAGCTTGTACCAGCCTGTTCCGTCAGCGCCAACACCTGTTACGTTCATGGCTGTATACCATTTGTCAACGCCCCAAATCGCATTCAACGTGTCATTGTAGTAGCAATGGCTAAAGGTTATCAATGAATTGTCCCAAGTAATGTTAAGGTCGAATCCGTAGAGATCTGTAACGTCTTGGATCACCACACTCACGTTGAAAAAGGTGCCATAGTCGACATATGTCTTGTCCACGGGGTCTGGGTTTATGCGCAGTTCTGTCGGCAGAGCGGCTACTGGCCGCGTGCTTAGTGCGATCACTAGAATGCTCAAACACAATGATAAAAGCAGCGTCGTCGCTAGCTTGTTTTTCATGCTCCTTTCTCCATGTAACTCCAGTGAGTCAATAAATGAGAAACGCGCTATTTAAGAATTCAGGAACAAGCTTCTATATATAGAGGCGGCATCATGTCATCGGAAATGGTGCTGAAATATTGCGCGCTTTTCCGCCACAGGTCACCTATTATGCATAACATGCCCTGCATGAACTAGACAAACGCATGCATGCTTGAGGGGTGATCGTTGGTGTTAGCATGGCCGAACTACTTGTGTAGGCCGCTCTAAGACTGATGATTGTATGATGTACCGAATTTTACAGCGATCATCACTAGATCGAATATGTCTATGATGTCGTCGCCGTTCAAGTCGTACCCAGAGGCAGCAGACCAATTCAGATCATTCTTCTTAACGTTGTAGTACGCGGCTACTGTTCGCATGTCGATTATGTCGACGTCTCCGTCGTTGTCTATGTCGCCTTGCATGGGTACGAATGTGTAGGTTACATAAACTGGGTCGATATCGATCTGGTTTAGCACACCTCTCTCATAGCGCAGATCCGGAGCGTCTAGGTAGCTTAGGTTTGCCCACTGGAAGTAGATTGTTCCAGCAAGGTCGTTGGTCCAGCCGGAGACATCTTTCCAGATGTGGTAGTAGGCAGCATGGAACGTCAGGTTTATCAGAGTTGTAGTTCCAGTCACCGGGCTGCCCGAAGTGTAGCCGGTAATGTTGCCAGCCGCCTCATCAACAGTTACAGTTCCACTTCCCCAAGCGTTCCACGAAACGCCTGCGTAGTCTACGAGAGTAGTGTTATAGTGTATTTCGAACCTGAAGTTAGTCACGTTGAAAGCCTCAGTAACACTAACTGCAGTGGAGAAGTCTTCACCATACTTGCGACAGACAACTCCGTTCGGGCTTGTCTGGAGGGCTGGTCTGCTAATGGGCGCACCATAGGTTATGATCACATTCCTTTCGCTAGTTGGGCCGTTGCAGGTCGCCCAGTAGTTTCCGTTGTTGCTTGAGTGTACTTCGCCGGAACCGTCATCTGCTGAGATGGATAGGCCGCCATATTTCGGGCTGAATGGAAATATCTTGAACGTGTTTGAGTAGCTTGAAATCCTTTTGGTAAGAGTGATGTTGAAATTGTTCTCGCCCAAGCTGTTCACTTTGAACCGTGCATTTCTGCTCATAAGGAGTGGAGCATAGTAAATCAACCTTGCCATTCCATAATGATTTCCGCTTATGGAGGCAGTGAGGTTGATCACGCCTTTGGTATTCGCCAGACTCACTGGATCAACAGAGAAGTCCAGTGTCTCATCTTCGTTCAGGGTTCCAGAACTATTGTACCATTTCCCGCTTAGGCACATGGATAAGTTGTCTGTTGTATTGGTTGTCTGTGCTCGTCTGATGCTGAAGTATGATACTTCATAGTCCGTTGAACTGGTGAAATTGAGTAATCCCTGCAAGAACCACGCGTTCTTGTCGTCTGGGACCGTGTAAGTGCCGGACACGGTTTCGTTGTTGGTGCCGAAAGTGTGAGAGAAAACGCGGGTTTCACTAGCAGTAAGAGTGCTGTATTGTGATCTGGTGCCCCAGTCACTGCAGCTTACATCCAAGGTTACAGTGCCAGTTCCGGAGCTTGTGCGTGCTGTCATTGTGAAAACATAGGTTGCGCTTGGAACTGCAGCGGGGGACACGCCGAGAGCAAAGAATTGGTAAGGCTGGCCGCTCCGTCCATCTTCATGTCTTCCACCGCCTTGCCCATTCTCGGCGCCGCAAAGTTTAGGCGGGAATGTTACGTTCGCAGGTCCATGTACAGTCATGCCAGGCATGTTAGCTGTGACTTCGGCGAACGTGTCGTCGCCGAATCCGAGAATGTTCTCACCGCCCCAGCCCCCCGTGGTCTCCATTCTGGGGTCATAGAATAGTTCCATAGGCTTCGTCCCTATGAGTTGCAGCGTAGTGTTTGAAGAGAGAACTTTCATATCAGTTAGTTGAGTTTCGCCGTCCTGAATAAACACTGGAAAGCTGTACCAGTCTTGAGCAGAGTCATCGTAGGTTGTTGAAATGTTCCAAGTATGATCATATTCGTGAACCCAGTGCCCACCGGCTCCGTTGTTTTCCCATGCTGTCGAACTTATGCTTGTTGGCGAAATGCTGTAGATGGCGATTGTGTCGGACTCGTAGCGAAGCGTCCACTGAGTTTGTGGATAGGGGGATGCGCAGACTATCTCATGCCCAAAGCTGTATACGTATGGCAAGTCGACCCCCGTGCTTTGATTTCCTTGGAACCATGAAAGCATGTGGTGGTGTCCATTAATCCACATCTTTATCTGGGGATTGTCCTGGAAGAGCCCAGACCAGAAATCTATGTTCTGCTTCGCTCTGTAGCTGTAATAACCGGCGGCGCCTGCATAGTCGTGGTCAGTTGTGTCTTCCAGCCCCTGGTGAGCTAGAATAATAGTTGTTGTGTTAGGGTACAGACCAGTTATGAATTCAACCCATTCATAGACGGGTGGTCGAGTCCACATAAGGTAGGCGTCCTCGGGAATGGACAGGAAGAGAATGTTGTTGCGCATCATTGCGTGTGGGTAGGTGTTGAGTTCTGTAGCGTTGACGATTGCTCTCACTAAGTTGTATGGATCATCGCGGTTGTCGTAGTAGTCGCAGAGGTCGTGATTTCCTAAGACTGCTTCAAGAGGCAGATTCAGATGAGAGATCAGGTAGGCTTTCAGATTGTGCTTGTATTGGGGATCAAGTTCTATGTAAGAAACTTTGCCATTGTTCATATCTCCTAAATGTACTACAAAATCAATTGGGCAAGTGTTGTCCATCAAGTCTTGGGCAAGTAGATCCAAGTATTCTGCTGGGTTTCCCATTCCATATACATGTGTATCGGTGAACGTACCGAAGCTCATCCTGTTCTCTTTCGTCTTGAATTGATAGGTCTTGTTTGTCCATTCTCCGCTTCCGAGTGGGTCGATAGTTCTTACGCTCCAGTAATACGTCGTGAAATAGCTGGCCATATTCAACGTTGTAGCCGAGACCGTGCCATTCCCGTCGATAATGGTTCCACTGTTTAGGGTAACCCAACTACCTGAGGAGTTTGACATAATCCACCAGTCAATCGAGTCACCTTGTGCATCATAGATCTCTGCTTGAAGTGTTGGATTCAAATCCACTCCAGTAGCGCCATCCTCAGGGGTTTCGTTCGAGACAGTAGGTACATCCATCTCTGTCGTGAATGTGTAGGTCTTGTTAGTCCAATATGTTCCGTCTGTAACGTTGACACGCCAACGATAAGCTGTTGCAAAGCCTAGGCCATCGACAGGAACTGTGTAGGTTCCGTTACCTACTTCGTAGCCGGCATCAGAGCCGACATCAGGCGAAGTTGTTACTGTATAGTTCATCAAGCCTGAACATTCAAGTCTGAAGCTGAGTTCGACTAAAGAAACAGGAATGTCAGTTGCACCATCCGGCGGAAGCGGATCCCTGATTATTGGCGAGACCGACACTTCTTCGGTTCCGATTGTGTAGAAGGTGGATGGGTCTTGTTGGTTGTTGTGGGTGGTGGAGATCCAGTCGGCTGTTCTGGCAACTTTGGAGACGC
>SMTZ1_10008230_pt1 | contig 10421 bp, 5 predicted proteins | sample DeeMarSWOR136_30_FD_25667 | JGI IMG/M metagenome (IMG submission 25667) | reverse complement strand
GTCCGCTGTGAGGAAAGGGCCGGGGACAAGCTGATGTGCTGGTCTCCTGGCAAGGACAGCGTGACTCTGGATAAGGAGACTCAGTATTATGATCCGCTGAATGAGGTTACTGTGTTTGGGATGTCCGGAGTTGAGAATCCCAGCGTGGTTGCTTCCAAGGTCTCCAATAAGGTAACTCTTTTCTGGTCATCCTTAGCCGAATCCGAGGATGATTCCAGCTATTATCAGATTGTGAATGACGTCTTCTATATGGAGTCGACCAATGGTGGTGATGATTGGTTTACTGCGGGGAGTATGCCCGACCGAATCAATATTACCAAATATGATTCCAGCGATCTGATGCGGGCTTATGGGGCTATTTCGGCTGTATATGATATGGATGACAGCTTACACATATTCTGGCACACGCACTATTATGATATGAAGACAGACGATTTTAATTCAATGGATGTGGGCTTGTGGCACTGGAGCAAAGCCACACAAAGGGTATGTGACGGGGAAACACTAGCTGCCAATGAGGTGGCTCACGCCAAATGGGAGGCTTACCCCGGGGCGTGGAACAGACTCCTCGACAAAATGTCAGCAGGTGTAGGTTATGATCCGGGATTGGAGAATTATAATTATCTTTATCTTCAGTGGGTCCAGTTTGACTCAGGAAAAACCAACCAGCATGGTAACCTTACCCAGGGTGACATCTATATCTCGGTTTCCACTGACGGTGGTTTGGTCTGGCAGGATCCGATTAATTCAACCAACAGCACGGTTCCCAGTTGCACCACCGGGGGATGTGCCAGCGACCACTGGCCTTCCCTGGCAGAGAGGGTAGATAGTGCGGTTTACATGCAGTGGGTCTATGATCTGGACGCCGGATGTGTGGTTCAGGACGAGGGAGGGCCAACCAATAATCCCATACTTTTCTATCATCTGCCAGTAGATTCCATTCCCATTATTGACACGGTCGGAATCGCCTGGAATCCCAAAGATTTTGTGCAGCCACCAATCCATTTGCCTTTAAACGGAATAGATACCCTCTTCCTTACCATAGAAAATGCTGGTACTAAAACCCTGAATGTCACCAGTATCTCCTCTGATGCTGGCTGGTTGAGCGTCAATCCGACTTCCGCAAATATTCCTGCGGGCGGCTGTCCCGTGAATGTAGAATTAATAATTACTGGAGGAAGCCAGGAAACATTCCTGGTGGACAGCATCAGGGTGCAGTCCGACGATGAAATGGGGAATAATGATCTTTATGTGAGAGTTTATGCGGTTGTCTCCGATCTATACCAGGAACCTGAGTTCGTTGTTCTATCCAATCCCTTATATTATCTTTCAGTATCCAATACCGGCAATTTAGGTCACCAGGATGACACTGCTGGATTCTACCTACACCAGGATGCCAATGAGCCCAATTTCCTGTCTGATGGTTCTCCTCTTTTGGGTTACGTTAGCCCGGATAATGACACTCTGGTGCAGAGAGATATCTATGATGAGCACTATCTTTTGCCGGCAACTGATTTATCTGTGGATACTCTTCCCGACTTAGAGACTATAGTAACAGAAGCTGAGTTCTGGCCGGTGCGGGTCCAAGTTCCTCCGGCTGATCAATACTGGTCCTGGTGGAAAATCAGGGTGAAAAATCTGATCTTCTATACCGGAGAAGCCGGGGCTTGGCCTGAACAGCATATGCTCCTGAAGACCATACAGGTTTTCCACGATCCTCCTCCTTCCTGGTGGGTCGAGCTTACTCCTCCCGCTGAAATCCCTGAGACCTATCTGGGAATGGCCTTGGATATCGACTGTATTTCTGATACTAACGCATACAACCATGCCTTTACTGACAGTATCAGAAGAATGGCATAACTCCAGGGATATGGTGGCGGAGCCAATGAGAACTATGCCATGGGTATAGCTCAGAGGGATCCCTGCTTCGAGTTTGGCCCGGACTCCTTTGCCTGCTGGCCAAACCCAAGGTTGCTTGACCAGCTGGATAAACCCTATGCCATGCATATCCTGAGAAACGATGCCTTTGTCTATCCTCAGGATGGCTTCCGGGATGATTCACTGTACAAGTATATGACTACGCCAGGCTATTCTATCTATGGTTCGGGAGAGCGAGCGGACTATAACATCGTCACCACCGGAAAGGTGATTCCGGCTCACAGTTATCCATCTGCAGATACTCATACTGTTGCTTACGCTCTGATTGTTTCGGATGAAGGGGCTGGGGGAGTGCCCTATTACTGGGGCATGATTATGTGCGGAAATGCTGACAGGGATGACGATGTCACTATCACCGATTTAGTCTGGTTGGTAGGCTGGGTGTTCGCCAGAGGAAGACCCGATCCCTGGATCTATATGAGTGATGTCAATGGGAGTGGTGTGGTGGACATTGTGGATTTGGTTTACCTTATAAATTACCTGTTCCGTAGCGGGCCTCCACCCCGGTGTGACTGCGCTATGTGATTTTATCAAAACACAAGGAGAAATAGATGACAAAAAAAATAAGAGTGATCCTGTCAGCAGCGGTTGTGCTTCTTCTTGCTATCGGAACAGTCTGGAGTGCGAGCTTTGAACTTAAATCTTTCCAGGACAAATTTCGTTTAATCTCAGAAAGAACGACGAAAAATGATCCGGTGAGTCCCGCTGGTTTTGTCGCTAATACAATAGAGAGTAAGGCGCGAATCGGGTGGAATCCCCGTAACTTTATACGCCCCCCCATCCATCTGCCTTTAGATGGAATTTCCACGCTTGATTTGATCGTCGAGAATGTGGGGACAGATACTTTGTTTGTCCACAGTATCTCCTCTGGCGCCAGTTGGTTGAGTATAGATCCAACCTCTACCACAATGCTACCAGGCTGTTGTCCCCTAATCGTAGAATTGACTGTCAATGCAGGTAATGAAGAGACATTCTTGGTAGATAGTGTAAGAATCCAATCCAACGATCAGGCGGGTAATGATGATATCTATGTTCCCATGCATGTGATTGTTTCTGAGCATTATCAAGAAGTAGAGTTTTCTGCGGTTGGAAACCCAACTTATTATCTGGGAGTGTCCAATACTGGAAATTTGGCTAATACGAATGACACATTGGGCTTTTATTTACATCAGGACCCAAATCGACCTAATTTTCTTTATGATGGTTCAGTGATTTTGGGATTTACCAGCCCGGATGGCGATTCCCTGGTGGGAAGGTATATTTTCTATGACGATTACATTCTACCTGAAACCGAATTATCCGTAGACACTATACCCGGGCTTAAAACCATAGTTGTAGAGGCAGAGTTCTGTCCGGTCACACCACAAGCACCCCTGCCCTGGCATCATCAATGGTGGTACTGGACAATTAAGATGAAGGATTTCATCTTCTACAGTCAGGCTCCGGATAATAAAAATGAGCAATATATATTATTAAGACATTTGCAGCTTTATTACAATCCACCTCCTGACTGGTGGGAACCAAAGGATTCTCTGCCTTATATTCCTGAAATTTATCTGGGAATGGCATTGGATATCGACTGCCCTTCTGATTCTGGCGCCTGGAATTACGCAGGCAGCTATGATGAAACCAGAAGAATGACTTATATTCAGGGATATGGCGGTGGAGCCAATGAATACTATCGCATGGCCATAGCTCAGAAGGATCAATGCTACGATACTCTTCATAACTGTGAGGGTCTGATGACTTTTTGCTGGCGAGATAATGACAACCCAATCTATGAGAAAGATCCAGTTTATGCTATGCATATCCTGAGAAATGATTCTGCGGTTTATCCTGCTGGGGGTTACGTGGATGAGGAACTTTATAGGTACATGAGCACACCCGGCCATATTCTCCAGGGAGACGGAAGTCCGGCAGATTACAATATCGTGACCACGGGCAAGGTAATTCCGGCCCAAAGCTTTCCACCCTCAGATACCTACAGCGTGGCCTATGTTCTGGTTGTATCAGATGAAGAGAATATTGATAAATTGAATGACTGTGTGGATATGGTTAAGTGCGGAAATGTTAACCGGGATCACACCGTATCCGTTGCTGATATAGTCTACTTCATCAACTATCTGTTTAGAGGTGGGCCTGAAATCTGGAAATACATCGGTGATGCTAACGCTGATGGTGTTTCAAATATTACGGACTGCTGCTATCTCATCAATTACTTGCTGATAGGCGGCCCACCACCGAAGTGTTCCAGCTTGTGAAAATCTGATTAAAGACAAGAATAATACAGAAAGGGACGGAGAAGAATTTCTCCGTCCCATATTTTTTGTCTTTTTCAGGAATGCTTCTGGTTTAGTATTTCTTTCTTCTCTCCACAACGTAGTTAGAGCCGGGCAAGGATTTGGTATATTTTTTCAAATCAACCAGCATGTGGGATAACTCGCCCACGTGAGAAAACATCTTTTCCTTGTTTATTATGACTGATATGGAAAGGGTCATTATGGAAAAACGCTCCATCTCACCCCTTCTGTTTTTGGTCTCGATAAACCCTTTTCTTAAGTCCTTCTCCTTGTATCTGGTTTGTATTATCTTATCAAAGGCGGTGATGATGGATCTGCAGATCTGATCCACCTGGTTTGAGGGGATCAGAAAAACAAAATCATCCCCGCCGATATGCCCCACGAATCCATTTTTGGTGGAGGAAAATACTATATCTCTTATTATCTCCGAGGTAAGGCGGATGAGCTTATCTCCATAAAAATATCCATAGAAGTCATTGTAGGCTTTGAAATCATCCAAATCAGCGTGGCAAATGGCGAATTTTTCTCCCTTTTTTATCCTTCGTTCCAGCTCCTTTTGGATCAAGATCATTCCGGGAAGCCTGGTGGTGGGATTCATTCCCAGATCCCGGTAACTCCTTTTCAGACTCATCCTCAGTTTGGCTGAGACTATATCTTTGTCCCATCTGCCCCAGAGAAACTCATCCGCGCCTGCAGATAGACCGGCTATGGTGGTCTTTCTGTCGGGCGCAGGATGATACAGGATCAAAGGCACCAGGGACAGGATCGAATTCTTCTTGATCCTTCTAATAAGACTAACCTGGGAATTAAAACTATCATTCCCCGCGACGAAGATCAAATCCAGAACAGAAGACTGGATGAATTCGTGAAGGGAAGATAGATTATCGAACTCGTGCCAAACCACACCCCTGGACGGAAAACAGGGTTTCAGTCTGGACTTTATATCTAAACCTTTTTGATATAAAGCACAATGAAGCATAATTCCCCTATAGTCTCATCTATTTAAGATTATCGAATAAAGAAGGTCTGGAATTTAACTATTTTTAGTCTTTTTCCCGGGGATGGAATTCCTTAAGGACCTCCTTTAAGTATTCCCGATCCAGGTGGGTATAGATCTGGGTTGTGGAGATATCCGCATGTCCTAACATCTCCTGAACAGCTCTCAGGTCAGCCCCACCCTCCAGTAGGTGAGTAGCAAAGGAATGCCTGAGAGTGTGGGGGGAAACATTCTTTTTTATTCCAGCCAGATTCACATATTTTTTTATGATTTTCCAGACGCCCATCCGGGAAAGGCGGCCTCCTCTGACATTCAAGAAGACTAAATCCCGGGAACCGGGGCTCTTCAACCGGGGTCTTGATTCCTTAAGATATTTCTCTGCCCATTCGATAGCCACCTCGCCAACCGGAACGACCCTCTCCTTTTCTCCTTTACCCCAGACCCTGATAAAACCCATCTCAAAGAGAAGATTGGATCTTTTCAGGTTCAAAAGCTCAGAGATCCTGACCCCGGTGGCATACAAAAACTCCAGAATTGCTTTGTTTCTTATCCCCAGAAAGGAAGTCGTATCAGGCTGTTTCAAGAGTTTTTCCATCTCATTCTGGTCCAAAACGACCGGCAGTTTCCTCCACAGTTTGGGCGATTCCACGGGACCGGCAGGGTCGGTTTTGGAGAGATTCTCCATTATCAGGAATTTATGAAAAGATCTAACCGCGCTCAAGTTCCTGGATATGGAGGCACTGGCCAAACCCCGATAATGAAGGTAATGGATGTATCTTGTTACGTCTGTTATCTTTACCTTTTCCCAGGATAGGATTTTGACATTCTTTAGAAAATTACAGTACTTTCTTATATCTCTTCTGTAGTTACTTACCGTGTTAGAAGACAGACCTCTCTCCAGGGTCAGATGATTTAGAAATCTGTTAATCAGTTTCTCCATTAAGTATAAAGACTTTGTTCTTTGTGTCAGTCAGAATTTTCAGGAGTTAACATAAAGCAGGTGGGATTTTCTGTCAATTGATTTTTGTAAACCCTCTGGAATGTAAAGATTAGCCTTACTTGAAAATCCTATCTCTTAAAAAGAAGATTTCCCTGGTCACTTGGATTCTCAGAACCGCCAAAAATGAAGAAGTTTTTGCAGGAAATAGTATTTACAAATTGGTATTTTTCATTATATTAAATTAAGAGCTAATCTACAACAAAAAGCTTTTAGTTTAACCTTGAAATTTGGAGGTTGAGATGACCAGCTGTCGAATCTTGAATTTCGCATCACTGACTTTCACCCTTATATTCTGGGCTTTGCCTGTGTGGGCTGGAACGATAGCTATTGATGTTTGGGTCCGGACGTACAACGGACCGGGGAACTCACATGACGCAGCTTGTGCTGTAGCAGTCGACGATTCTGGCAATATATACGTGACCGGCCAGAGTATGGGGGACGGGACTGACTGGGACTATGCTACCATCAAATATCATCCCAACGGAGATACTGCCTGGATAAAAAGATACGATGGCCCGGTTAGCGGACCTGATATCCCTTTGGCCATGGAAATAGACGGTTCTGGTAAGGTCTATGTTACAGGATACAGCAGGGGCAGCGGAGGTAATTCTGATTATCTCACCATAAAGTATTTCTCTAACGGAGATACTGCCTGGGTGAGAAGATATAACGGATTAATAGACTCTACAGATGTGGCTTACGGTATTGCTGTAGATGATTCAGGAAACGTTTACGTTACCGGAGATAGCCCGGGAGTGGGAACCAGCTGCGACTATACTACCCTCAAGTATAATGCAGAAGGGGATGAGGTATGGGTAGCCAGATACAACGGACCAGGGAACAATATTGATAAAGCATATACCATAGCAGTAGATGAAGAAGGCAATGTCTACGTCACGGGCAAGAGCCACGGTGGCATGTCCAGTAATGACTTTGCCACGGTCAAATATGATCCTGATGGAAATGAAGTGTGGGCCAAAAGGTACGATGACCCTGATGGCGGAAATGATATAGCCAATGCCATGACATTGGATGACTCAGCCAATGTCTATGTGACTGGTTTATGTTACGACAGCGAGGTAATTACCAAGTATTTGACTGTTAAATATGACTCCACTGGTACAGAACTTTGGGTTAGAACATATAAGAACGACCTGACTATACCCCCAGGCGGAAATGCTCTGGCCATAGCCGGAGATAATTCAAGCAATGTCTGGGTGACCGGATGGATGCGCCACAGCGGAACACTCTTTGATTACACCACTGTCAAATATGATTCTGATGGAAACCATCTCTGGGATGCTCCATATCATTCCTGGTCTGATGGCTGCGATGGAGCTGAGGCTATTGTTGCGGATAACAGCGGTAATACATATGTAACGGGATGGAGTGATGATCTGAGCTTGATAGCCGACGATTACGCCACTGTTAAATATGATCCGGATGGTAACCAGGAGTGGGTTGCCAGATATAACGGAACGGCGAACTCCCAGGATGTTGCTTATGCTGTGACCATTGATGACTCCGGTAATGTCTATGTAACAGGGAAGGCAACAAACACCGAATCAGGCTATGACTATGTTACCATCAAATATATCCAAATTGAGGGTACCAGAGGAGACGCTAACGGAGATGGGGAAGTGACTATCTCAGATGCGGTTTACCTGATTAATTACCTGTTTAAGGATGGCCCTGCTCCTGATCCGATTCAAGCTGGAGATGCCAATAGTGATGATGAGATTGGTATTGTTGATGCAGTATATCTGGTAAACTATCTTTTTAAAAATGGCCCTCCTCCCTGAGGATAATAAAGGCAATCTTTAATCTAAGACTTCCTAAGTGAAGTAAGAGGATTTCCTGAAAAGGGTTGGAGAATTACCTCTCATTTCTCTGGAAGGGGAGAACTATCCAGGTGGGGTGTTTTGTAACGTAATGAATATCAATAATTTAAATTCATAAGAATTTTTTATAAAATATTAACTTTTTACTTGACAACTGAACATATGTGCAGTATATTTCGATAAAGAAAAGAAATTATCTAAGGATCCATTTAAACCCTTGTTTGAAAGGAGGGGTTAGATATGAGAGTATCCGATCTGGTGAAATTCGGGATTCCACCCATAGTTGTGAAATCATGGGTGAAAAATCAGGGGAAGCTGCTTTTGCCTCTTCAGGTTCAGGCCCTGAAAAAAAACAAGATTCTGGAAGGTAGAAACCTGGTGATCTGTGCTCCTACCTCATCAGGTAAGACTTTCTGCGGAGAGTTAGCTGCGGTGGTTAATCTTTTTCAAGGAAAAAAGGTAATCTATCTGGTTCCACTGAAATCCATTGCCGAGGAGAAATTTGCAGACTTCGCCAAGAAGTACTCAGAATTGGGTATTAAGGTAATCATCTCAACCAGAGACCGAAAAGAATTCGACTCTGATCTGGAAAAAGGTGATTTTGACTTGGCTATTGTGATCTATGAGAAATTCAATCAGCTTTTGATAAGAAACCTCGACACTCTGTGTATGATCAATCTGATTGTGGTGGATGAGCTGCAGATGATCGGTGATCTATCCCGGGGACATACTCTGGAGTTAGCCCTGACCAAAATTCTTTCCTCGAAATATCATCCTCAGATTTTAGGGCTTTCTGCCGTTTTAAAAGATGCGGGAGTTTTATCTTCTTGGCTGGGCTCGGAATTGCTCTTTGAAAAATCCAGACCAGTTGAGCTTTTGCAGGGTATACTTCTTAACGGAAAATTCATTTATAAGAAATACAACTCTCAGGAGGAAGGTGAGGAGGAGTTAGTTGATTTAGGGTCTGATCAGCCCCAGGAGGTTTTATTCTCCAATCTGGAGAAGTTAATCCAGGATGGAGAGCAAGTTTTGGTCTTCTTAAAAAGCAAATTTGAATCTGAACTTTGTGCCCAGATCTTTGCTGAGAGAGTGAAATTACCTCCAGCCACCTGTGCCATCGAGATCTTAAATGAACTGGAATCCACTGCCCTAAAAGAGAAGCTTATTCTTTGTTTAAATTCCGGTGTAGCTTTTCATAATGCGGATTTATCCTTTGATGAGAGGAGAATAGTCGAGAATTTCTATTTAGCCGGAGAGATAAGGGTGATACTCTCCACAACCACCTTAGCCATGGGGGTCAATCTCCCTGCCAAGACTGTCTTCATTGAAACTCAAACATACCTGGCAGGTGAGTATTCGGACAGAGGAGTCCTGAGTCCTATATCCTGGGCAGCCTACGAGAATATGTCCGGCAGAGCCGGAAGATTTAGACTACAAAAGGACTTCGGCAGGTCGATTGTCCTGGCTTACGATCAGTTTCATTTCGACTCTTTATGGGAAGAATATGTCGAGGGAAAAGAGGAAAGACTATCACCCGGATTAAGCCGGATCGATGCTGATGATGTTATTCTCGATTTCGTTGCCTCCAATTCAGCTAAGAGTATCCCAGACCTTCAAAGATTAATCTCTTCTACTTTGAGTCACAACCTTGGCTTCAGATTCCAAGAATCAATAGAATCAAGGGTCAAAAGGCTAACCGATTTGAAAATATTCTTGGGAGAGGGGGACAGCATCATCGCCTCTTCTGCATTGGGTAAAACATTGGCCATCAAAGGAATTTCCATTCAAACCGGCCTGGAGATTACGAGAAAACTGGATCAAAAAAAAGGTGAAGAACACCTTCAGACGAAGCTTGATGAAATCTCATGGTTCTATGATCTGCTTGATACAGACGAGGGGAAAAAGATCCATGTGAACCTTTCTCCAAGAGAAACTCAGAACAGTGTATATGAGATGGCATTAAGAAATAAAGATCAAGAAAAAATGATTTCAAATCGAAGTATCAGGTCGCTTTTGGAAAATGGATTGAGTTTTACCTCAGAACAAAAGAGGAAGGTTAAGTTAACTTTGCTTTTCTCCGATTGGATTTCTCCTTTAACCACATTGGAGCTGGAGAGAAAATATGATCTGAGGTCAGGATTCATAAATCAGGGCGCCCAAAGGATGAGCTGGCTTCTGGATTGCGCTTTTAGTTTAGCCCGGGTATTGAACCAGGACAAAAAGGTTCTCCATTTCTTGAAAGATCTCTCTATGAGGGTTCAATTTGGCGTAAATAGTGAAGGACTAAAGCTGGCGCAGTTAAGACACCCTGGCCTGGGAAGAGATTTTATCTGGAGGTTGACCCA
>SMTZ1_10009756_pt1 | contig 10422 bp, 9 predicted proteins | sample DeeMarSWOR136_30_FD_25667 | JGI IMG/M metagenome (IMG submission 25667) | reverse complement strand
ATCTCGACCACTTAAAGAATGGGCGTTTTGAGTTGGGGAAGACGGAAGCGGTAGAAGTCGCTCATGCTGCCCCCACTATAACTGGTCTGAGCCGCGCAAGAGAGATCATAACCCCGATAATAATGAGAGTCAGATGCCGAAAATGCGATGCTGAAATATCCTGCAGCCCTGTAAGTCTTGAGTATCTCTTGTTCACAGCTGAAAAGCAACAGAAAACGGAGCATATGTACGTTTAGCTCCTTCTAGTGTGATCTGGCTGATTCTACTACTCTTCGGTTCATTTCTTCGAAAACCCTTTCAGTTACTTTGTTTCTATTTCTACCGCCGCGGCCCGTTTTACTAGTATTCTAGCGTTTTCACTCGGCAGAGTTGCTATATCTTCCGGCTTATACGGCCCATAGGTCTTCATGTCAGCCCCAATGATGGCGGGAATTTCTTGCAGAAACCGTACGAGCCGTAGTTTCTTTGGCTTCTCCTCTTTCTCAACCTGTGACACGCGTCCTCTAAGGACATCTCTTAGAAAGTGTTTGTAGGACTCGGCTAACGGTAGGATTTCACCATGCAGTTTTTCCTCTTCTTCTGTCAAGGTTTCTCCAGGCATTGATTTCCCAGATGCCGCGTTTCGGAGAGCTTTATCGTAGCGAAGCTTAACCAGTTCCTTAACCAATCTCTTTGCATTCTCAAATTCGTGCCCCATAAGTCTGGCTTTCGTTGTCTTCTTATCCAACATCCGGCCTTCTTCTCTGATTCTCTTCATGTACTTGGCGATTTCAGCATAGAATGTCTTGGAAAGCTTCTGAATCTCGCTGCTTTCTTTTTCTTTTTTCCATGCATCGTAGAGTTTGTCGTACACGTTCAGCTCACCACTTTGGCAGCATCTTTGCATAGAAGAAACAAAGCCGCCGCCGTGGGTAGTTCGACTCTTTGTTCTTCATAGGGCCCGTAGATCTCATCTCCCAACCGGAATTGAGGAGCTTCTGAAACAAACAGCGTCACGGTTCCTTCTTTGAAAGCTACAGCTTCTTTGAAGGGATCAAAGTCCTCTATACCAGTGAAAGGCACTTCAATTTTCTTTAGACCAGTTTTTCCATGCAACGTGTTATTGAGCCTTATGAGCCGATTGATGTCCGTAGTGACCACGGTGTCGATTTTTACCGACTCTTCCTCTGCTCCGCATTGAGCTATCTTCATCCAGCTCTCTAATCCCACATCCTTTATCGCCCCCCAAGGACCTTCTGTCTTCCAGCTTTCCAAAAGCCTCTCTTTGTGCTGCGTTAGGTTAGCAACTGCTTTCTTCCTCAATCCGATCTGTTCAAGTCGCTCCGGGGTTGCGCTGAGAAAAAACTCGTAAGTTCCCTTTGCAATTCTCCCTCTCCAACTTGGAGCATATAGATGTGGACCGACTAGTACGGGTGACAGCCTTTCACCTCTTTCTTCTAAACCATGAAAACTTGGCTCCAAGCCAGTTCCCAAGAGATAATCGACAATTTCCTTGCGTGCCATGGAACCTAGCTCTCGGATTTCCTCATCTTCTGCATGAACGTGATACCCACGATGACCAGAGAAGCCTACATGCATTTTTTCAGAGGAGAATCCAAAATCCTTTGTCAGCACGTCTAGAAGCTTCATTGTCTCTGTCTTGGCAGATTCTAGGCAGACTTCGCAGGGCCATGTCTTTTCGTCAAATTTCTGTTGATGACATGAGGTGCATTTTTGGGGTGCTTCGCCCTTCCCTGCAACACCACAATTGCTACAAATCCACGTGTCATGAGTCTTCTTGCAAGGAGTCGGGATGTGATCGGCGTCGATGTCGAAGATCAAATCTGCTCCTAGCCAACCTTTCGCTCCCATCTCCTTCTCAGGTTCTTCATAATAAGCACTCGAGTAATAAGCATGGGAGGGAACTGTTGTCTTCAAAAAGGACCTAAGATCGTCTACATTTCTGAAACCTTTATGCCTAACCATCATTCGTTCCTTCAGCAGCAGAAAGCCGAACTCACGTCTCTCAATAGAAGTTGGAGGCTGAATGATAGACGAATTTTTGTGATAATACTCTGCAAACTTATCTCGAATGAAATTCGATAAGGAAGAACTCCCTCCTCACTAAGCTCGATTATTTTCGCATTGATACTAGATTATTCTCTAATGATTATTTCATTATTCCCCGCCGCATGCTTACGTATCGCTATCAGCGAGATCTAAGTAGGCGCAATTAAATTATTATATATATTGCGTAAAGGAAATGAGAAGATCGTGGTTATCTCGAAGACTGGATCGATGACATACAGCATGCGATTCAGGTGAGAGGTGTGAAAATCTGTCACGTTTCTAGTTGCTTTCCTCCTAGCCGTGGGGGCGTCGAGACCTTTGTCTATAACGTTTGTAGAAGACTGGTAGAAAAGAGGTATCAAGTGAAGGTTATAACTAGCGATAGAGGCAAACTGCCAAAAAAGTACCACGAGTGGATGGATGGAATAGAAGTAATACGTTATCGTGAGAAGTATCACTTGTTTGAAGCACCGATTATTCCGTGGATAGCAATCCACCTGCTACGCGAGGACTATGATATCTTGCACGTTCATGGCATGGTGCCGACAGTTAGCGACCTAGCATTAATAATAAATAGGCTAAAACGAAAACCTGCCGTTTTAACATATCACTATGACGCTGAGACCCCGAAATACGGCCTAGTTGGCACGTTCATTGGAAAAGCATATGCAGGCGTGGCTCGAATAGTTGCTAAACTCGCAGACAAAATTGTGGCCACTACAAAAAGCTATGCGAAAACAAGCCTCGTCCTCAGTAAAAATCTGGAAAGAATAGTAAATATTCCATGCGGAGTTGATACAAAGCGCTTTTCTCCAGGCAAGGCTCGCCAAAGCGCGAGAATTAAACGAAAATCGAAGAGTAGTCAAATCTTGTACGTTGGTAAGCTAATCCACTATAAAGGCGTGGATAGTCTTATCAAAGCATTCAAAATCATCACCAAATCCCACCACAATTACTATTTAACAATCGTTGGAGACGGTGAACAACGCGAAGAACTGAAAGACCTCGTAAAGGAATTAGAACTCTGCGATCAAGTCACGTTTACAGGGTGGATACCTGATGAGTCGTTGCCACAATATTATCGAACATCCGACCTACTTGTGTTGCCGAGCGTCCCATCTCGGCGTGAGGCTTTTGGCATGGTGCTCCTCGAAGCAATGGCGTGTGGCATACCGGTTATAGCTAGTGCAATTCCTGGTCCAATCGACGTTGTTAAAAGGGAGGAAAATGGGCTATTGGTACCTGCAGAGAATGTGGAAAAATTAGCACACGCGATCATTGTTATGACACAAGATACTCGGGGTAGTCAGATGGGAACCAACGCCTATGCGATTGTGAAAGAAAAATATGATTGGCCTGTGATCGTGGACAGATACGAAGCGCTCTATAAAAGCATCATGCGGTGAGGATAGCTTTAATGGATGTAGAGAAGCCTTTGGAGTCGACAACGACTCCGACGCGCTCAAATCGTTGGCGCATTTCATTTGTTTGGTTGTTTTTCTTGGGTTTTTTGGTGAGGGCTATTGTTGCTCCATTCACTGAGCATCAATTCGATGTGGGTACTTACAAAAATATGGCAATACTGGCATATTCTGTACAGGTTAATCCGCTATATTACTGGTCATACGGTCCAGTTTGGTTGTATATGATACTTGGAGTTTACCCTTTCTATCTCGTTCTTAGTTTTCTACTACCCTCGGAACTATTGCTAAACTTCATCATTAAACTTCCTTTAATAGCGGGAGATTTGCTATTGGCTTATTGTCTATACTATATATCTCAAAAAGCTACAGGAAGTCAAAGGCTAGCAAAAATAGTCGCCGCTGGGTGGCTTTTTAATCCATATGTTATTTTTGTAGGTAGCGTTCACGGGATGTTTGACCAGCTACCTGCATTATTTGCATTACTGTCGCTTGCTCTTCTTCTGAACCGCAGGTTCAAGCTGAGTGCAGTCTCTTTAGCAATAGCATTCTCGCTTAAGCTATATGTTATACTTACAATCCCATTTCTCATATTGCCTATTGCAAAGAAAAAAGTGTCTGAAGCACTCAACTTTCTCGCAGTATTCGGAGGAACCACACTTCTCATTTACCTTCCTTACCTCCTTGACACCCAGACTCTAGATACTTTGGTTTCTGTATATTTCGGATACGCGGGGTTTGGCAAATTTCTCGGGTATCCTGTCGGTCTAGCTTCTTTCATCCATTACACGAATCTGCCAAGCCCATTAGTTTTCATTGTTACAAACCAGTTCTTTACCATGCTTCTTCCAGCACTATTAGCATTGACGTATTATCTGTGGAAGAAGAGGCAACTTTGTACATTTGACCTCCATATTGTCAACCGAAATATTGCAGTGGTTCTACTCGTTTGCTTTCTGGCTTATCAGTTTGTGCATGCACAGTTTATTGTGTGGGTTTTGCCATTTCTACTAATCGCGCATTCGGTTTCCCATAAACTGAGTGGTTGGCTTTACCATTCGGTATGGTTGTCGATGTTTATGTGGTATCTCTCCCAAGGCATTCAAACCTTTGTCTCTCTTGCTCTCATCCCAGCAGGATCTTGGGGGCAGACTCCTCTGAGCGCACGTATAGTTGCCCTGACTTATTTATCAGACGCGATATTTGTTATCTCCTCAATTCTTTGTATAGCATCTCTGCTATCTTGGAGGACAAGTGATGCATAGACCATGCTTTTTTTATGTAGCATTCTTTGTCCTGCTATTAGCCAGTTCCTCATCAAACACCCTTGCATATTGGCCAATCGTCTTTCAAGTTGCCAAAGAGGGGGCAGAATTTACATTTGTTCAGGGGCCTCATCAGCTAGCAGAAGGCAAACTTAGCTTGAATCCAAGTAACAGTTCCATCGAAACTATCGTTTCCTACGATTTTGTTCTACGGGAGTTTGTTTCTTTTAGTGAGGAGATTCTAAAGGCAACAGAGGTATACCTCCAGGTGTATCCTGCCGATGTACGCGCGCATAAGTACGGAAAGACTGGAAACGTATATTTTAACGGAGCGATCATAAAGAGATTTAACCTAACATGGAGCTGCCCTGAAGAAGAATTTTTCTTTGACGAGAGTAATTACAGGTTCACACAGAATATGTTGAATTTTCCAATTCCTATGTACGGTCGCTTTTCTGACTCCAGTTTATTCATACCAGTTTCTACGAGCCTCCTTGCCACTCATATAAACGCGACGTTTAGAATGGACCCAAATGTCATGTGGGATGTTTACGTCATCTCCATAATTGTCCATATAATTCATGAAGACATCTCTCCATGGTGGCTAGACAACTTACCAATTATATGTGGAATTGTATCCGCAGAAATCATCGGCATAGCATTTACCGTGAAGGCGTTCCGGAAGCTTTTTCCGAAAGAAAGGGAGAGTCACTCACATAAAAGCCTATTATGAACAAGTCTCAGCTGAACTAAAGGATCGCTACGATTTTCCTCCTTCCGCAAAGCGGATAAGGATTATTTTGGGCAACATAAGTAGGAAAAGGGGTCCCCTAATTCTAGATGGTGGATGTGGAACAGGATGGGTTTCCTTTTTCCTGCAAAAAGCTGGCCTTAAAACTGTTATGCTAGATGCCTCTCGTGAAATGCTGGCAAAATGCTTGCTTTTAAAATCAAGCTATGGATTATCCTCCCCCTTAATCAAGGGAACTCTCACAGACCTTCCTTTCGAAAAAGAAACATTTGACGTTTGTATACTTTTGGACGTACTTGAACATATCCCCGCTTTGTCTCGGTGCATGAAAGAAATATGGAGGGTTCTCACCGCTGGAGGAAAGTTGCTTATGACCACCCCTAATAAATTCGGAACTTACACTGGCATTTACGATTTTATCGGCGAGAAAATATTGAAGAGACAAGTTTCTGATCATGTACATTTTTTTTCCATCAAAAACCTCCTAAAAACACTCTATGAGTACGGTTTCTTAGTAGAAAAAGTGGAAAACATTGAATTTTTCTCTCCTTTGTTTCATATGGTTTCTCGGAACTTAAAATACGGAAGAAGACTCATTTGCTATCTTTCTAAAATGGATGTGTCGTTAAGCGACCTTTTGCCAGATCAAGTAGTTTCAGAATGGTTTATTATTGCTTTCAAGAGCCGAAAAAAAATCTCATATGCCAAAATCTAGGCGGTTAAGATGAAAGTCTGCATGTTCGCACCGGCACTGTCGTTATGGTCTTTTGGAGGAGTTGCTGAACACACATATCAACTCTCGAAACAACTTTCTCGACTGGGCTGCGAAGTGCATGTGCTTTGTAAAATTGTGAAAGGTAGAAGTGCTTTTGAGGTCGTAGATGGAATCCACATCCACCGCCTAGTCCCTAACAAGGGACCCACTTGGTTTTTCTCCGTAAAGAAATCTATGTTCGCCGATTTTTCCAACCAATGGAAATTCGACTTGTTCCACAGTCAAGGACCATGCGGAGCATTAATGCGGATCAACAGACCTTTAGTAGTAACTCTTCATGGAAGCAGTGCAAATGAAGCAAAGGAAGTATTCCGCGACTTTGTAGACATGCCTAGGTTAGCCATCTGGAACTTTAGGGCCTATGTTTTTCATGCGCTTGCGGTACCCTCGACATACCTCCCGACTTTCTTCCTTAAAAGAGTCACCAGAGGCGCAACAAAAATCATAGCTGTCAGTCGGTTTGTTAAGGAAGAGGCACAAAGAATCTTTCGTGCACCATCAAAAAAAATTGAAGTAGTTTACAATGGGGCCCAAAGAAAGCCTACAGCTCTTTTTGCGGAAAATAAAGAGGGACCTATCATTCTTCATGTGGGGCATCTCGGTGTGAGAAAGGGGCTTCCTTACCTGATCTGTGCTCTACGCTTAGTCTTTGAGGAAAATCAACACGTTAGGGCTGTGATCATTGGGGATGGCCCGTTGAGGTCTCTATGTCAACACATGGCTAGAAAACTAAACATATCCCATCGCATAACTTTCACAGGAATAGTCACAGAAAAAGAGAAAGAGTGTTGGTATCAAAAAGCCGATTTATGTGTATTCCCCAGCACTTATGATCCTTTTCCAATAGTTGCTTTGGAAGCTCTAGCAGCGGGAAAACCGGTAGTCGCTTCAAATGTTGGTGGGCTCCCCGAGGTTATCCAAAACAACATAAACGGCTTGTTAGTGCCACCGAGGAATCCAAAGGAAATCGCACAAGCCGTGGGAACGATTTTGTCGGATGACAAGTTAGCTGGCAAAATGGCAGAAAGCGCTTTGCAAACCATTAAGAGAGAGTTTAACTGGCAGCATGCTGCGCAGAAGACCTTGCGTATTTACCGCCGATGTGTAGGTGAGAGATTGTGAAGATCACCGTTGGGATTCCCGCATATAACGAAGCAGAAAATATAGGTAGCCTCCTGGAAGCCCTATTTGCCCAAAAACTGACAAACGAGGCTTCACTGTGTCAGCTACTCGTTATTTCAGATGGGAGCACCGACGCTACACCGGCCATCGTATCAGGATGGATGAAACAGGATTCGAGAGTTGAGTTATACCAGTTACATAAACGCTTTGGGAAACCTACCGCAATCAATGAAATCTTCCGGTTAACTCGTGGCGACGTGATTGTATTACTGGACGCGGATACTCTACCAATTGGGGATAGGTTTCTGTTGGAGATAACAAAACGATTAGAGAATGGCACTGAAGTTGGAATAATTGCTGCGATAGGCATCCCTCTACCTCCCGAAAGCCTTGTGGGAAGGGCGGCGGTCTTTAGTTCAAATATGCGTCGCCGCTTGTTTTGGATAAGGCCATATTTTGCATTCAATGTTGCCTTGGCCCTTTCCGCCAAAGCCGTCAAGAACTTAAGGTTACCTCCTGGGATCATTGGAGACGACGCATACCTCTATTTCAAAAGCAAGTGTCAAGGTTTAAAGACGATTGTAAGCCGAAACGCCAGAATCCTCTACAGGGAACCGCAAACATTCCGCGACTTCATCATACAACGAGAAAAATATGAGAAAAATGTTGCTCAGTTACGCCAACGCTTTGGGACTAGTGTTCGTGAACATATAAGAATTCCCAGAAAGCTCTGGTATGTGTTTCTCCAAGAAATGTTTTCCGACCCACTTGGAGGAATCGTCTGGCTTCTACTCCGGGCGTTCTTGAAACTTAAAAGAACAATGGATACCAAGCAACTGATGAGGGAGGTTGCAGTATCAACAAAAAACACTTTGAGAACAACTGCCTAGGAATGATTTTGGCTGGCTACAGGTCTCTTATCGGATTCCAAAAATGTCAATGTCAGCTCAATTAAAGCCACGTATTCTCGTGCTTGCGCGTAGAATATACGATAGAAAGCCTTGCATCTCAGTTGGGGTTAGTTTCGATTTTCCTCTTTTTCGGTTCACAAAGGTTATCGCGATTTCTTTTATGCGGAACTTCTGCAATCGCGCTTGCTTAACGGTCTCAATTTGGATTTCATAGGTTTGACTATGAAGATCCGGCAACACGGTTCTCACATAATCCCTCGAATAACATCTGAACCCACTAGTGCAGTCACAAAGCCTCGTTCTAACAATTGTCGATGCAATAAAATTGGCAAGGCGGCTGATTAACCACCGTACACTATTCCATCCTTTAATCTTACCACCTTGACAGTATCTGCTGCCAACAACCAGATCGAATCCTTGTTCAGCAACACGTATTAGCCGGGGTATGTCTTGAGGATTGTGTGAATAGTCGGCATCCATAGTGACTATGTAGTCTGGTGGACGCTTCAAGGAAAGAAGCGATTGAAACCCCGTAGTAATGGCTGTTCCTAAGCCAAGTTTCTCAGGTCTCATGAATAGAAGGATGTTGCCATATTCCTTTTGGAGCCTTTTTACTTTTTCAGCCGTTCCATCTGGGCTAGAATCATCAATAACGGTGACCAAGAGATCAAGTTTCAGTTCTTCTATTTCTTGGATTAGGTTTTCAATATTTCCGGCCTCACAGTAAGTTGGGAGAAGAACCGCGACAGACATCTGATTACGAACTCCTTTTTTGAACTTCACCACGAAGCGCGCGCGTCTGCCTACACCCCTGAATCATAATAAGTGCCTTTACGGGCTGGTTCAGTTTAACCTCTCATCTGTTGTCACGTCGTATTTATAACGATTGTGTATTAAGAGTCACTAAGGAGTCAGCTGTCTTCCTCACATCCTCTTCAAAAAGATGCAGTTTACATCATTCTCAATCTTTTTCTATAGTACGAGAGCCGGTGACGTATCTTTTTGCATATTTCTTCAGTGCCCGGGCAGAGTCCGTGAGTGAGTAAGGTGTCGCATCTTGGAGGTATGTATTTTGTTCGGACCGCTGCCCTATTTGCCCTCTGCATTTCTGAAAAACAAAAAGCAATAATTGTTCGTTCCTAGACTCTAAATGTTGGATGATGCGTGCGTGAAAAATCACATTTCGCTGAATTTCCTTTCTTGCCCCAGGCCCAACAATACATTGCGAGATTGGACATCGATTTTGCAGAATTGTCAACCCTCAGACCAATTGTTGAGCGTGCAAAGCACAGAATAACCGCGTCTTTCGGACTGCGTTTGGACAAACCAAGCCAAAAGCTCGATGTTGAAATCGCATCATTCCCTGTTGCTATCATGATGGTTGCAGGCGTGAAAGATGGCACCTTGAGAGAACGATATACTCTGTATGAAGCAAAGAGGATGTACGAGTTTCTTTTGGGCGAGAACGATGAAATTATTCTTCAAGTCGCCAAGTTTTTTGGATGGGAAATCCACCACGATCAGAAACGCTCACAGCTCCCTTATACAATCCATTTCATAAACTACCTCAGCAATGCGACAAGGGGGCGATTGGTTCAGGACTCTCAATGGAAGCTTGTGAATAGGCGAGTTCATGAAGGACAAGTGGATCTAGGCAAGAGGGAAGTGTGCCGCCTTCTACAAGAAGAAATCAGACTTCATTTGGAAAGAAAGTCGGGACAAGAAATGCCACAAATTCCCCGAATCATCCAAGATGCCGTTGACGAAATCAAAGCTAGATATCTCGAAATAAAACCTCATGTGACAGAAATTGACAGAATCCGCGTCATGGCAGAAGAATCCGAATATCCTCCATGCATTCAAAGTCTTTATGGTCGCATGACCAAAGGACAGCATTTGTCACATATTGAGAGATTCACGCTTGTTACGTATTTACTCCGGCAAGGCGTCAGTGTAGACGGGATAACCAACCTGTTTGCAGGCCTTTCAGATTACAGACAAAGCCAAACTAGGTATCAGGTGGAGCATCTTGCGGGAAAGAAGGGTAGTGGAACAGCATACAACCCTCCCAACTGTGCAACCCTGCGCACACACGGGGTCTGCATGAACCCAGATGATCCGGTCTGTA
>SMTZ1_10009358_pt1 | contig 10423 bp, 6 predicted proteins | sample DeeMarSWOR136_30_FD_25667 | JGI IMG/M metagenome (IMG submission 25667) | reverse complement strand
CAGTTTGCAGGCGACCGATGAACCAGGTTCCTGTATTGGAGAGTCCTTTATAGTCCAAGTCAACCGGGTTCTGGGTGGACAGTACCACACCCAGTCCGAAGGCCCGCGCCTGTTTCAGCATTGTCAAAAGGGGAGTCTTGGACGGTGGATTCTTGATTGGTGGGAAGTAGCCAAAAATCTCGTCCATGTAAAGGATGGCCCGCAAGCTCGATGTACCCGGCTGTGTGCGCATCCATCCGAGTATCTCGTTGAGCAGCATTGAGACGAAAAACATCCGTTCGGACTCTGAGAGATGGCTGATGGTGAAAATGGAAGCCCGCGGTTTGCCATGTTCGGTATATAGCAAGCGACCAATATCCAAGGCGTCTCCTTCGAGCCAGGTCTCGAAGCCTGGAGCCGCGAGCAGGTTGTTCATTCTCATGGCCAGAGCAAAACGATCTTTGGCGGGATAAAAGAATTCCAGATCCATGACGCCGATTCGCTCAAAGGGGGGAGCTTGAATGGCCCGAATCAACCCGGCCAGGTCTAATCCTTTGCCCGTCATCCAGGCAGACTCGAAGATATTTGCAATCAGTATATGTTCCCGGCTGGAGATAGGGTCAGCCTCAATGCTCAGCAGGGCCAGCAAGCTCGTGGTCGTGGTCTGGATTCGCTCCCGCAGCAAGTCAGTGTCTTTAAGGACGGCAGGCGGTGGGGGAGCGAAGTTTCGCAAGACGCTCACGGGCAGCCCTGCGTTGCTTCCCGGTGTGTAGACAGCAAAATCAGCGGCGCTCTTCAAGTGTGCCATCCGTTCGGGAGCCTGCCCCCAGTCGGCCAATCCACGTCGCCATAACTCTGCTTGTTTACCGGCATAATGCTGGGGTGTAAGCCCTTTGTTCAGGGCGTCCTGTTCGTTTATCCATGGGAGAAAGTCCGCCGGTCTCAGTTCCGGAAAGTTTAGCAACAGGTTCGGCAAGTCCCCCTTGGGATCAATGGCAATGACAGGAATATTATCAATTAACGCCTCTTCGAGGAGGCCAATACCTAGGCCTGTCTTACCGCTTCCGGTCATCCCAATGATGACAGCATGGGTGTTGAGATCTTTGGAGTCATAAAGGATGATATCCTCTTTGAGCTGATTGGTTCGCAAGTCGTATTGCTTCCCGAGATAAAACGCCCCAAGTTTTTCATATGCGATCATCTGTACCCCCCTTGAATAACGTGTTTTTATGTTTTACCTAATCGAGTCAAGCCTCGATCAGGAGTTATCCGTTGTCCGTTGCGGGTTGAGCGATGCAGACCTGCCGAATTATATCTCACTCATGGTGAGGTTATTGACATTGGGTTGTCCGGCCCTTCTGTCTTCTGTCTACTGCCTGCCCCGTGAAATGCTTGTCCTATGAAATGCGTAGCATATCTCATTGGGGCGAAGGCTATTTCACTGGGGAATTCTGTATTCTTCCAATTGAGGTTTTTCGCTCAATTGGGGTTTTAGATAAAAAACTAGGCTTTGAAGTGATGAGTTGATATCCGGGACGCCTTTCGCCTCAGGTCAGCATTTCAGGAAGAATGGCTTCAAAGCTTGGTCACTATAGAACAAAATACTCCCGTGTCAATACTTAGTAATTGTGACCTTAAGTCCGCATCAATGGGAGGGAGACGTTATAGGCCAATGGCTTTTAACGAACAGGGAGTAGCAATGCTCTCAAGTGTCCTTCCTCTTATCCTCTGATATTGCCCACCAGAAGAATAGGTCTTCCGATTTTTCAACTTTTATAATATACGGCAGAACTATAGTTTTTCAGACAAATTCTGTTGTCCACGTTTTAGCTTTGGATACCGATGAACTTCGCCTCAATAGCTAATGTCTTGGGTATTTTATTAATTGTTACCGGCAGTTCAATGGCTTTACCATTGATATATTCCTGGTATTTCAATGAAGGAGATCTGTTTTCAATATTGATTTCAGCAATAATTACAGTTGCATTGGGACTCCCTCTCTGGTGGTTTTTTCGAAAGAATTACGACTTAAACATTAAAGACGGTTTTTTCATGGCTGTTTTTGGATGGATTTTGGTCTCTGCTTTATCCGGCCTGCCTTTTATGATCCACGGATCGATTCCTTCTTTTACTGACGCTTTTTTTGAAATGATGTCCGGTTATACGACCAGCGGCGCAACCATACTCACGGACATAGAAGCGGTACCTCACGGACTATTATTCTGGCGAAGCGAAACCCATTTACTCGGTGGTATGGGGTTTTTAACGTTAACCGTTATATTCCTACCGCACGGAATGGGGGGACTTCGCATATTTCGAGCAGAGTCGAGTCCCGGCCAGGTTATTACCAAGGAAAGATTCCAACCCCGCAACAGAGATACCATGATCTGGCTCTGGGGGATATATTTGGCACTAAACCTCTTAGAAACACTTTTATTATGTCTTGGAGGAATGTCTCTTTTTGATTCTCTGTGTCATTCGTTCGGAACAGTATCAACTTCAGGATATTCCCCCAAAAACGCGAGCATAGGGTTTTACAACAGTGCTTACTTTGACTGGGTGATCATTCTATTTATGTTTTTGGGCGGCATGACCTTTATGCTTTTTTATCAGATCTTGAAAGGGAACTGGAAAGCATTAAGAATAAACACTGAATTCCGCTGGTACGTGGGCTTTTTGCTATTCTTTTGTGGCTTTGTTTCATGGGTTTTATGGAAGGAAAATACTTATAACAGCATAATGGATTCTATCCGATATGCTACATTCCAGATCATGTCTATCCTAACCACAACCGGATTCACCACAGCCGATTATGAAAAATGGCCTCAGGCATCACAGATGTTTCTATATGCGGCGTGCTTTATCGGGGCCTGCGCTGGATCAACTACTAGCGGTATCAAGGTCGTCCATTATGTCATTATTTGGAAATTTATGGTCGCATCAATAAAGAAAATATTCTTTCAACCCATGGCCGTTATATCAATCCGACTTAACCGCCGTCCTGTTGACTCCTTAATAGTCGATCTCGCTCTCTGCTATTTTATTGTAAACATATTCCTGGTACTGGGAGGGGGTTGTTTTATGGTGTTGGTGGATGATATGGACTACGTTACCGGCATGAGTTCCGTAATTGCCACACTCATGAATATAGGCCCGGGATTTGGAGCAGTGGGACCGTCTGAAAACTACGCTCATATTTCCGATGTGGGTAAATGGTTTTTATCGTGGAATATGCTGGTTGGCAGACTGGAAATGTTTTCAGCGCTGGTAGTATTCTATCCGTCATTTTGGAAGAAATAACCCGCGGTAGGGACAGCTCATTTACGCCAGAAATAGTTTCTGAACATCTTTTAAATGAAGCGAAGTACAGACAACGATAACCGACTCATTACCATGGATATGGGTGTCACCCATAGCGATTTGCCACTCTCCATCGCGAAAGATTGCGCCGATGATGATCTTTCCATGGAATTCGGGATCCAATTTGGAAAGAGGTTTGCGGGTAATCGGAGAGTCTGGATCAGCAATTATTTCAACTACTTCCGCATCAAAGCCATGTAGGTGGGCCACAGAAAGCAATTCACCTCTGCGAATGAATTTTAGAATCTCGTTCCCTGCCAGGATTTTTTTGTTCAAGGCGATATCCGACCCCGTTGTAGCGGCCAGCACGAGATATTCCTCTTTATTAACCAAAGCAATCGATTTTCCCTGCCTGCCCTGTGAGTGGTTATTGTGTGTATTCATTAGATGTTTCGCTAACACACAACTCATGATATTGGTTTCATTCTCTCCTGTTGAGGTGATAAAAGTATCCATATCCAATAGCCCTGCCGATAACAGCACATTCGCATCCGACCCATCTCCATGTAAAACCTCCGTGTTATTTAACACGAAGGATAACTCTTGAGCACAATTTTGATCTTTTTCAATCAGCTTAACCTCAACGGTCTTTTCTAATAACTCGGCTATACGGCTTCCCACCAGGCCGCCTCCCAGAATCATCACCCGATGACGGTGCTGCTGTTGTACGCCTGTCAGTTGCATCAACTGGGGCAAATCTTCGCTGCTGGCCATAAAAAAAACTTGATCCTGAGGCAAAAGCTCATCCTCTCCGCCGGGGATGATGGTGGTTATTCCGCGCGCAATCGCAACAACTCGGAAAGGGAAATCATGATGTATCTGAGAAATTTCTCTTAATTTCTTGTAGCCCAAAGGCGATGTTTCATGAATACGGGTGGCCATGACCTGTATTTGTCCCTCGGCAACATCGATGATATCGTTACCCGCTCTGAGTTTAATCAGCCTTACAATTTCTTGAGCGGCCAACTCCTCAGGATGGATGAACAAGTCAATTTTTAGGTCTTTGGCATTGAGAATTGAATCATTATGCCCAAACTCCAGGGAACGAACCCGGGCAATCTTACGCTTAATTCCAAAGCGATCCGCAATCATTGAAGACAACATATTCACGGCGTCATTATTCGTAACAGCAATGAGATAATCCATCTTCCCTGCGTTGGCCTCTCGCCAACATTCGATACTCATGGCATTGCCCTGAATCAGCCGGGCATCCAAATTCCCATCAGCGTGGCGAATCAGTCCACTATCCAACTCTATGACTGTGATGGCGTATCCTTCATGTAACAGTCGTTTTGCCAGGTAATATCCGACTCCCCCAAGCCCTAAAATCAAAATATTTTCAGATGCTGTAGCTTTTTTCCCAAACATTTCCTTGCCTTTTCTTACCCTTGAATATCCTCGCCGGTTTGTCTATGCAACGCTAGGGTTCAGATTCTGCATGATATCCGGAGAGATCACAGCATATGGCGTCATCCAGAAGACAGAGACAATTCCCATAAAGACGTCTACGATTGAAATTCACATACTGTATGCCACCCTTGTTGTCAACGTGCTATATTTCAAGGCGCAGGGCCTTGCAGCCTGCGCCTTGAACCTTCGGCATTCATCCAGTACCCAGCACCCAGCATCCGGCACTTTAGCCTTCAGCTAGTGATCGGACCAGAGACTCAAAGTGGGTACTGCCGGTGGCAGCAAGCCTGTTGTCTTTCTCTCTCACCACGTCCTGACAAGCGCTGAGGAGTTCGCAATGAGCTAAAATTTCGTTTTCAGCCATCAGGATGCCGAATCCTTTTAGTAACCGCGCCGCAAAATGTTCCACTGCTATCTGTTTGGCCGTTTTGGGTCCCTGCTTGAGGATCCTTAGTATGTCAGTGCACCGCTTGATGTGGTGCTCAATGAGCTCCTTGATCCTCAGTTTCAGATCGATACCGTTCCATTGATTGTTATAAAACAGCCGATGGGCAGGAAGGACGAGCAGTTCTCCCATCTGTTCTCCGATGTTACCGAGTTTGTTGAGGGATCTGATATACGCCCTCAGACCGTACACGGATTGGGCAGATATCGCCTGGGGACTGAGTATTTCGCTGACGTCCTGGAAAAGCTCCTCCCTGGATGGGTAAGGTGTGATATCGGGAAGTACGGTGTCTCCCACGAAGATGGCCTCCCCGTTCACCAGGATAGCCACGCAATCCGGACTGTGACCGGGCACGTGGTATACTTGTGCGTTTTCAGACAATTTCGATTCTGTATCTCCAATCTCTTCGATACCCAGCCCACTTCGCTCCTGCTGGTATTCCAGGCAATTTTGAGTTGAAAAGGTCTCAGGCATAAAGCAACGCCAGCAGGTTGCGGGAAATTTATTCCTGAAATCAGCCGGAGATCTTCCTGGATAGTAGCGAATGAGGCGATCATATATCCAGTGGGCCTTGACGGTCGTCCCGGTGGCTTTCACTATGTCGGAAAGCCCACCGTCGTGATCCTCATGTCCGTGGCTCAGGATCACAAAATCAAGGTCTTTGCCAGAAATGCCACACGATTCAATCATCTCGAGGAGCCGCCGGCCCATACCGGACTTGCCGGTATCCACCAGGAAAGATCTGTCATCCATGACAAGATAATTCCAGGTTGGACCCAGGTCCCATTCCCCTCCATAGAAGTTCTCCGTAGCCAGACCCCAGATCTCCAACCCTGAGGGCAGCCTGAACCGAACGGTCATGTTATTCCCGCTCTCGTCTCCCTTTTCTATGACCTCCGCAATATCCTGCAACATCTCTTCTGTCTCCATCGGTAAACGGCAGCGAAATAGATTTTTACCAGCATAAACCCCGTTATCTTCTGAAACTCGTTAGCAGTTTTGAAGTTTTAATCTAGTTCCTCCAAGGGGAAGCCTCAAGTTATTTCTGGACAAAAAGCAGGCAACAGTAACGAGCACGCAGCTAGCGCCTGTCCCCTTGCGCCTATCGCCCTAGACCTTGCACCCTGCACCTTGAGCCCTCGGGATCATCTAGCATCCAGCAACCAGTGTCCAGTATCCAGAATCCGGTATCTAGCATCCAGCACCCCGCATCCCGCATGTGCCTTGCGCCTAGCGTCTGACACACACTCCTGCCTTGACATTTACTCCATTTCCGAAGAGTATAGGTTCACTAGTGAGATAGGTCTAGATTGAGGGCGAATATGAACAATCCGACTCCAAAACTCCGTCTCTTGAAAAGAGAACGGGGTTTTGTTTTTCCGTGAGGTGTATATCAGTTGGAGGGGATTAGGGATCTGTGTAAGGAAGACTCGAGAATAGGGGGTGGGTATGGAAGAAATGACTGAGCAGAAGATTTCCGAACATGATTTTGTTATCAGGGCCATCAACAAACTTCGCAAACCGCCCTATAAGGGAATACACTCCGTTTATAGTGGTTTTAACCGGGCATTTAGAGAATACTTCGACAAAGATCCTGTTGAGGCTACGACGCGATTAGCTGAAGAGGGAAGAATTGCAACACGGCCGGTTAGGGGAGGTGTGATGCTCTACCTGCCCGATGAGGCGCCTGCGTCTGATAGGTCCAGTAGTGTTCTCAGCAAGATACTGGAGGAGGATGAAACGGAAGGGTGACCGGAAACTGCTGTTCCCGCGACCACCGAAAATTGAGTCATAATCACCAGTTCTCTCAAATGGAGCGTTAAACCTCGAAGGGAGATTTGCTTCTTCTACCTATAACGAAGAGGTCATGAGCGTTTTGTCAAAATGAAAGATCTGACCTCAGGCTTTTCATTTGCCCGAAATCGCTCTTCCCGAAGCCCCATTGAACGCCTTCTGTTGCAGGGAAGGTCGGGTTTCAGCTCCGTCCTCTCGCGCAAGCTGGGGATTTCATTCTCCTTTATCGGTTCAGGTTGCGAACGGCGCTGCCTTAGGGATACCTGTATGACCCTAAAATATTTACCAAAATGATCGACAGGATCGAACCTCATTTCATCGAGAGGCAGTAGTTGAGGAAATAACGCTTTGCAGAGGGTAACCATGATCAGCCCGATCCAAAACCCTGTGTCTCTAAACGAGAACGGGGTTTTGTTTCTATACTTGTCCCAATAGGTATTGGGACAGAGTTAACGTCCCCTCTCATGGGTTCAGTAGATGAGCTGAAAGGAGGTGATGGAGGATGGCAGACATCACAGTGAATGGCGCTAGACTGCATTACGAAGAAATGGGATCAGGACCCGAAACCATCATTTTTTCGCACAGTTATTTGGTTGACAGCAGTCATTTCTATCCCCAAATGCAGGAACTGAGAACTCGGTATCGCTGTATTGCCTATGACCATCGCGGCCACGGCCGAAGTGAGGTGACGGCGGGGGGCTATGACATGGAGAATCTTTATGCCGATGCCGTGGCGTTGATTGAAGGGCTGGAATGTGCTCCCTGTCATTTTGTAGGCTTATCAACTGGGGGCTTTATTGGTATGCGAATTGGAATCCGGCAGCCCAAGCTTCTAAAAACGCTTGTGTTAATGGACACCTCAGCGGATGCCGAACCCGAAGAAAATGTTAAGCAATACAAGCTTTTGATGTTTGTCGTTCGGTGGATCGGTTACTGGCCGGTGATAGGCAAGGTGTTGCCGCTTTTATTCAGCAAAAGGTTTCTTGAAGACCCGGCACGTCAGAAAGAAGTGAGAGAATGGAAGCGTCGGCTTATGGCCAATGACCGCAAGGCGATGGTGAAGTTTGGGCAGGGCATCCTTTCACGCTCCAGTGTCTACGATCAGCTAGATCAAATAGAGATACCCACGCTGGTGATCGTGGGTGAGGCAGACACCTCTACACCAAAGGTGAAAGCCGAGCGCATCGCGAATCGAATTCCCGTTGCTATGCTACTTGTCATCCCCAATGCCGGGCACTTGTGTACAGTAGAAGAACCAGCAGCGGTCACTTCAACGATTCAGGAATTTGTGACAGCACCTATATGAATGATGGGGAGTACCCTTAGTAAGTATCCAGTTCTTAAAGGCTTTGAGTAGATATCTCAAAACGTTGCATCGGATTTCTCGCTTCTAATTGATAACCGGTAACAGCCTGTTGCTAAAATCATTTCCGACAGAGCCGGTAACCGAAATATCAGAATAAGGGTTTGAAATGAAAAAGAAAGACGAAAAAGAGCTCATCGATGAGCTACAAGAATTAGATATTGAAATTGTTGTAGAAAAGGTCAATGAGGTCTTTAAGAATAACCCAGACAACTACCGGGAGGAGCTGGCCAAGATCGGGCTTCAGTGGTTTGATGATGACTATCCGGATGAAATAGAAGAAGAAAATGAGGCTGTTCCAGAAAATGAGAATCAGGAGTTCCTTGTAGCCTATTTCAATGGTGCGTTTGAAATTTCGAATAGTGTCATAGAGGCCTTTTTGGCAGAGAAATACAGTGACAACCCCAATTTCCCTCTGCTTCGAAAATACTTCAGACAGGGGAATCCACACTTAAAGTCCCTGATATATCGTGGACTGGAAATCAATCCCACAGATATTGGTTTTCTAAATGACCTCTCCTTTTTCCATGAATTTCATCCCATGTTAGAGGAGCTGATAGGACGCTACACGGAGGCATGCAAACTTCAGCAGAATCTGGATACTTTCAGCGAACTTGCCCAGGACTTCTATTACAGTACATCCCCGGATGGATATGAGGCTTATCATGCATTAAAAGAAATCTATGGATCAGATACCGAAAAAGGAAAAATAATTGATCACCTTATCCAGGCCGAAGAAGACGATGAGAAGTCAATCACATTTTGATCAGCTAGAAGGTGCGCATAAACAGGATCTTCAAACACTTCCTGGAGAGACCCTCTTGGAGAGATTGAACTCAGAACTTTCAACCCTCAACTCTGAACTTTTGTGTTTCTGTCATGTGTCGTTAGTAAACTGTCAACGTCCACTGTCATGCAAAGCGGGACTAAGAGTCAAACCGATATCTCAGCCCTAACTGAATAAGTTATTCACTCAGTGCTTCGATTCGCAAATACGGCCACGTATTTTGGTATGTGGGTGCAAGACTAAAGCTCACTCAGCGCTAAGTCCTGAGTGAATGGGTTCATCATCGGACTTATGAAACAGTGACGTATTTTTGTGTAATAATAGGAAAAGAAGAATATGATCTGCTTGATCAATTTCTTGTTTTCTTATGGACTTTCCCCTCACGCATTGAAAGATATTCCTCCATGGCGGCGGCTTCAGATCACTTGGGATATTCTTTGGTTTTCCAGGTATTCCCCTACCGGGATACTGGAGCATATAGACAGGGAATGGGCGGAGATCCAGGAGAGAAAGATATGCCAATGGTTGTTCCAGGGCTTCAAATAGAGTGCAAGGAGGACTGGCCACAAGAGAGAGGCCGTAATGGCCAATCGCTTCCACCCTGTGAGCCACAGGCCTCGATCCGACCGTTGAATTTCACTTTCCGGCTGTCTGCTCAGCAATTTGGGGAGTAGAAAAATGCCCAAAATAATTGCAAGAATCAAAAGGATTTCCATTAAGCCGGACATCTTGGCGCTCTCAAGCAGCAGAAAGAAGCGGTTTGGTTTTGCCCCCTAGGGAGGCTAACATAAAAAACATTTAACCCGTCTCTGAACAGGAGATGTCCTATCAGAAAAGCTGCCATGACGCAAGCCCCTGGGACAAAAGGAGCAGGTCTCAGCGATATATAACCCGGGAAATGGTCGGCCAACCCCTTTAGCAGAGTGGATTCCACAAAGAAATAATACTAGAAGCGCTCAATATAGGTCCCGGACAAACAATTATTGGATGCTGGTTGTGGAAACGGTTATATGTCAAAAGAATTCTCAAAATTGGTAAACAATACTGGAAAAGTCTATACTCTGGATTCTGAAAAGGAGGCAATAGAAAGACTCAAAGAAAAAACAAAAGGCCCTATGCCCTTGGTAATGCTGCATGGGCTTTTTGGGGGGCCAGAAAACTGGGAAAGCACTATTCCATATCTTCCAAAGACCTGCCTGCCGGTGGTAATGCTATTTCGGTTTTTTGACGAAGACAGAAACTTGAGTAGTTTGTCGGCCCTGACGGATTATGCTCAACAATATCT
>SMTZ1_10036218_pt1 | contig 10425 bp, 6 predicted proteins | sample DeeMarSWOR136_30_FD_25667 | JGI IMG/M metagenome (IMG submission 25667) | reverse complement strand
ATTATCTGAAGGTGGCGTTTCGCAACATTTTGCGGCACAAGGTGTATTCCTTGATCAATATTTTCGGGCTGGCTATCGGAATGGCCCTGTGCCTTTTGATTTTGGTCTATGTGCAGGATGAGTTGAGCTTTGATGGTTTTCATGAAAAGGCGGATCGGATCTACAGAATTGCGCAGACCGAGGATCATAATGGTGACCTGACAAATGTCATGCGAATCGCCCCAGGAGCAACCACAAGACTGGAGATCGATTTTCCCGAAGCGATTGAAAAGACAGCCCGCATCTTTCCTGCCGGAGAGGTGTGGACCAAGTACGAGGACCGCCTCTATCGGGAAGATAGGATATATGTCGTGGATGATTCCTTCTTTGATATGTTTACTTTCGATTTTATATCCGGGAACCCGGAAACAGCCCTTAAAGAGCCGAATTCAATCGTTTTGAACAGAACCACAGCAGAGAAATATTTCGGTGGGACCGATGCTCTCGGAAAATTGATTGAAGTGGATATGCCCGGCGCTCCGCTTCTGAAAGTCACTGCTGTCGTGGAAGACATGCCTGGAAACTCCCATTTTCATCCGGATTTTCTGGTTTCACTTTCCACGATAAGGAATGAACAGAATGCTCCTCTTTTTGATGGGATGGATGGTAACGTAGTTTGGTCCTATCTACTGCTCAAGGAAGAATATCCCGCAATCGAGCTGGAAAGCAAGCTCGCTGGTTTTTGGAATAATCATTTAAATGAAACACAAAAGAAGCTCGTAAAAAAATACTATCTTCAGCCTTTAAAGGATATTCATCTCCGCTCGTCCACAGACCCGTATACAGAGATCGAGCCGGAAAATACTGGCAACATCACCTATCTCTACATTTTTTCCGTCATTGCTGTCTTGGTTTTACTGGTCGCCTGTATAAACTTCATGAACCTGGCAACTGCCCGTTCAGCCCGGAGAGCCCGGGAAGTGGGATTGCGGAAAGTCGTGGGTGCCTTCAAGCAACAATTGGTCAGACAGTTCATCGGGGAATCGGTGTTTATGGGCGTATTAGCGCTTCCGGCAGCAATCGGATTGGCTCATCTTTTCCTGCCTGTGTTCAACTCTTTTGCAGGGAAAGAAATGGTGATTGCCTATTTCACCAGCCCGGTTCTGATTCCAGCCATGGTGATGATCGTTCTTTTTGTGGGATTTTTTGCAGGAAGTTATCCAGCCTTCTTTCTTTCCTCTTTTCAACCGGTGAACGTGTTAAAGGGGGAGTTGAAAACCAGCGGTTCTGGCGGTCTGTTCCGGAAAATCCTTGTTATAGGGCAGTTTGCTGTTTCCGTGGGATTCGTCATTGGCATCTTGATTATTATGCAGCAGATGAATTTCATGCGCAGCACAAACCTCGGATTCAATAAAAACAATGTCCTGGTTTTGTCATTCGTTTTGCCCGAATCTCCTCAGGAACGTCTGAGTAAAATGGAGGTTCTGAAAAACGAGTACCTGAGCTATCCTGCTATCACAGACGTCGCGATGACTTCCGGCGCGCCCAGCGAGATCCGAGGAATTGTCCGCGGCCGGGTGGACGGCACTCCCTTAAACGAAGCCAAGCTGATGGTCAGGGTGCCCGTGGATTACGAATTTTGCAAGACTATGCAAATCGAGTTAACGGAGGGACGTGATTTTTCCCGGGAACACGGCACGGATCTCATGCAGGCATTCATCATCAATGAAGCCGTTGCCCAGGAGCTTAAGCTGGAATCTCCTCTGGGAAAACAGCTCGTACTGAATAATCAGAAAGGAACGGTCATCGGTGTCATGAAGTCGTTGCACTGGGAACCAAAACGCCGGGTCATCTTTCCCATGGTGTTTCAGGTGAATCCTCAGGCTTTCTTTAGCATGGTGGTTCGTGTCAACTCTGATGATATTCCTGGAACTCTGGCGTTTATGGAGGAAAAATGGAAAGAGAATATCACTACCCGTCCGTTTCAGTATCAATTCCTGGATGATATGATTGATAATCTGTATAAATCCGAACGCCGGCTGAGCAATGTTGTGTTCAATTTTACGCTACTGTCCATTTTCGTCGCCTGCCTCGGACTGTTCGGTCTGGCCTCTTACACAGCGGAACAGAAGACCAAAGAAATCGGGATTCGAAAAGTGCTGGGGGCTTCGGTCTCCGGAGTGGTCCTTTTGCTTTCCAAGCAGTTCGGCAAGCTGATTCTGATAGCCAACTTAATCGCCTGGCCCTTGGCTTATTATGTGCTACACAGGTGGCTGCAGAATTTTTTCTATCGTATTTCCATCGGTCTGGAGATATTCGCGCTCTCGGCTGTACTGGTTCTGGTTATTGCTTTTATCTCCATTGGCTACCAGTCGATCAAAGCCGCCCTTAGTAATCCTGCGGATGCGCTGCGCAACGAGTAACGCAAGGACTCAAAATCTTTAAGTGGGAATTTTTTACCGAAGAATCAGTTTTTTATTCATACCGCAGGGAATCAACCGGATTGGCAGTGGCCGCTTGAAGTGATTTGAAGCTCACGACAAGAATGGCGATTGCCAGGGATAATACACTGGCGATAAAGAATGTCCAGATGGAGATGTTGATCCGGAAAGCAAAGTTACGCAGCCATTTGTTCATGAAGTAATAGGCTACCGGCCAGGCCACCAGGTTGGCAATAGCCACTAAGAGGATAAATTCCTTCGACAAACGACCAAGGATGCTCCGGACCGGAGCACCCAGCACTTTCCGGATGGCGATCTCTTTGGTTCGGCGTTCGATTGAAAAGGAGATCAGGCCGAAAACACCCAGGCAGGCGATGAAGATGGCCAGCGCTGAGGCATAGCTGAATGCTGTCCCGAAACGTTGGTCGGATTTGTACTTCTGGTTGAAATAGTCATCCTGAAAATAATACTCAAAGGCAAAATGCGGACTGTACTCTGTTACCGTCTGTCTCAAAAAACCAAGGGTGCCCGGTATGTCGCCGGGCTTGATGCGCACGGACAGAAAGGCATAGGCATTCGGTCTCAGGAAAAAAATCATAGGCTCGATTTTTTCATGCAGCGATGCGTGGTGATAATCTTTGATGACTCCGATGACGCGATGTCCCTGGCTGTCGACCACTTTTCCAACGGGATCTTTCATTTTTAATGATCGGACGGCTGTCTGGTTGAGGATGACCGCTTCCTGCTCATCGGTCCCGAATTCACGGGAAAAATTCCTTCCTTCGATGATCTGAATCCTGAAAACGTCGAAAAATTCATAGCCGACCTCGCAGGTAAAGACATTAGCCGAAGAGATGAAATGAACATTATTGAGTTCCGGCGGGATGTATTCTGACCCGGATACTGCAATTATCCTGTCATTTTGGAGTAATTTATCCGACAGGATCTTTCCATTTTTTCGGGCAAACTCATCCCGCAAAGGTATGATGACCACATGTTCGCGGTCGTAGCCAATGTCCTTGTTCTTGATGAACCTGAGCTGTTGCCAGGCGACAAGAGTGCCTGCAATCAGGAAAACCGATACGGCAAACTGGAAAACTTCCTTTCAGGATGGGTACCGGTCTCAGAGCGGAAAGGAACAGGGCCGGATAACTTCCGGATAACAACCCGGCGAACAGAACCATCCCCAAAACAGTGAAAGGTATCCAGGGATTGGAGAGCCAGTGAATCCGGATCTCCCGGTCAACCAGGGAACTAAAGGCAGGCAAGATGAGCCAGACCAGGATGGCCGTGAAGAGGAAAGCAACAATGGAAAAAAGGATGGACTCGCCCATGAACTGTTTGATCAACTGGGATTTCTGGGCGCCCACGACTTTTCTCAAGCCGATCTCTTTTGTGCGCTGTGAAAACCTGGATGTGGCCAGGTTCATGTAGTTGATGCAGGCAATGATCAGTATGATGAAGGCAATGGTGGAGAATAAATAGAGGTTCTTAATATCGTTTATGACAGCTCCCGGCATGTCAGACTGAAATCCCATATAAGAAATCGGCATCCAATGCAGGTCTTTCAAAGGCTGAAGGATATATCTTGCCGGGTCCCTTCCCCGAAACCGGGAAGAATATTCCGCCAGCCTTTCCAGCAGGCTTTCGGAGGCCGTGCCCGGAAACAGTTCCACATAGTTGTAATAGGAACTCCGGCCCCACTGCTCAAGAAGGTCCTGGTTGCCCGGGATTGAAGCGATGGTGATCAAAGAAATGATGTAGTCAAACTGCAGGCTGGAATTTTTCGGGACATCTCCGATGACACCGGTGATGATCACATCATAGTTTTCGTTTATACTTCCAGATTGGCGAACATTCATCTGTTGGCTGAAGTTGAGTGTCACTCCGACCGGGTCTTCTGAGCCGAAATATTTTCTTGCCAGCTTCTCGGTGATGACCATCGCAAACGGTTGACTGAGGCAGGTTTCTTTGCTTCCTTTAAGCAAATCGAAGCTGAATAACTCAAAAAAATGCTGGTCTGCGAATATGCCATCCTCGCTCAAGACTTTATTCTTATAAAGGAAAGTGCCTGTTACCTCGCCGATACGGGTTCCGTTCACCACTTCTGGAAATTCTGCAACCATGGTGGGCGCCAGAGGTGCGGGAGTGGCAGCGATGTATTGTTCTGGCCATCCTTTGATTCCGCTGTATCTGCGGATAACACGGCAGAGATGGTCGTATTTATCATGGAATTTATCAAAGCTCAGTTCATGGTACACATAAAACATCATCAAGATGAAACAGGCCATCCCTACTGCGAGTCCCGCGATGTTAATAATAGAATAAGCCTTGTGCATTTTGATGCTTCGTAAAGCGATTTTTACATAATTTTTAAGCATAGCGACATTCCCTTCGATAGATTTTATGACCAGCCGCGGAAGAGACCGGACGAATTGGCTCCAGAACCATATCCTTACGGCTCTCTTGCCTTTGGTACAAAGGAGCTCCCTATGAACAGAATCCACATACTCCTTGAAACTCTCCCTCTCCTCCAAATCCATGAATCTCAGGAGAAAATTCAATGCCGTTCTGGGAGGCCGGGATTTTTTATTCATCGTTCTGATTGCTCCGGGCTAAAGAGGAGACAAAATCTTTCCACAGGCCTTCCTGTATCTTCCATGCCTTCTCTAAGGTCTGGATCCCTTTTTTAGTCAGAAGGTAGTACCTGAGTGCTTTTCCTCCCCGTACCTGTTTGGGCTCCCCTTTGAAGCTTTTCACAAAGCCCTTTTTTTTCAACTTGTCCAGAGCGATGTAGAGTGAAGCGATGGCCCAGTCTTTGCCGCTCTTATCCAGCAGGTACTCTCGAATATCCATCAAACTGGCCGGTCCATCGTGATGGAAGACGGCCAGCATGAACAACTCCTCCAATATCTTCACTCCTGTTGTTCCCTTTTTTACTGAGTTTCGATTCAAGATTTTATCCATATTATTAAATTATTTAATTATATAAATAAATACGCCGGTTAGGAAAAAAACGTTGCCTTTTTTTTTATTTTTTTTCAGAAAATGTTCAGTGACCTTGTTTAAAAAAAAGGTTTCATTATTCTTTAAAGTAGGTTTGTGAGGGGAAATGCATTATGCCCTGGTATTCGTGGATGCCAGGTGTTTAGAATCCCTCGGAAGCTTGCGTCTGATTTATTTTTCAACTTGCAGAACATTTATAATTACGTAAGAGATAAATTATTGATTCCTTTGATACCTGGAAATTCACCAAAATGAGAAGATGCCTATGGTCATGCCGATTGGACCTTTAATGATAGAGCACAGGCTCATAGAGCGCATGATAGCAATAATGAAAAAGCAGTTTCTTAGATCTGCCTGGATAGAGTCGTCGAGCTTGAAAAAGGTTAAACCTGAAATTTGAGAACGGGTTCTATTCTTTTGGCGGGATCGTTAATTCTGCGGCGGCCTGAATTCCTGAAGCCACTTCGGGGATTATGCCAAATTTGACATAGATTGGCTGAATCATTCTTTTCAATTGAGGCAGCTTGGTGGCGAATATAAGAGCACCGAGAAGACATGATGTCCCGCCTATGATCGGCGCACCCAGCCGGCTTGCCAGCCCTCCGGCTAGTAAACTGCCAAAAGGCGCGGTGCCGAAAAAAGCCATCGCATAGAAACTCATCACCCGCCCTCGTTTGTCGTCATCGACAATGGTTTGTAAAATCGTGTTGCTTGAAGCCATCTGCATGATCATTCCCAGACCCGATATGAACATCAATGGCAGAGAAAGCCAGAAGATCCGGGAAAAAGCAAAAGCCATGAGTCCGGTACCAAAAATTGCCGCAGACAGAGGAAGGATCTTCTCCAGCCCCAAAACACTTTTTCTGGAGGCAAGATAAAAGGCTCCCGACAGAGCGCCTATACCCGAAGCTCCCATGAGAAATCCAAACATGTGAGGACCGCCATGGAGTATTTCCTTGACGAAAACAGGCATCAACACCGCGTAAGGCATTCCCATGAGACTTACCAATCCCAACAGAAGGATGGTTAACCTGATGGGCGGAAAACCAAAGGCATAAGAGAATCCCTCCTTGAATCCTTGCCAGACTTTGGTATGTTGCGGTTTATTTTTTGGGGGAGCGACATTCATCAGCAACAGTGAGGCGATAACAAAAAGGTAGCTTAAGCCGTTAAGGAGGAAGCATATTCCCTCACCCACGGCAGCGATCAGCACTCCAGCGATGGAAGGCCCCAGCAGCCTCGCGCTGTTGACCATCGAGGAGTTCAGGGCAATGGCATTCCCCAAATCTTCTTTCTTTTCCACCATCTCTATCACAAATGACTGACGGGCAGGCATATCAAAGGCATTCACGCAGCCAAGGAAGGCTGCTAAAAGGATGATATGCCAGACCTTAATCCCCTCGCCAAAGAAGAGAACCGTCAAGACCAATGCCTGTATCATGGCCAGGACTTGAGTGACGATCAAAATACGATGGCGATTCCACCGGTCGATGACCACGCCAGCAAAAGGAGACAGCAGGAAAGTTGGGATTAGACCGGCAAATCCGACCAATCCCAATAAGAATGGGGAACCACTGAGCCGGTAGACCAGCCAGGGCAGAGCGATTCGTTGTATCCAGGTGCCGATCAGCGACAGGCTCTGTCCTCCAAAAAAAAGTCGATAATTCTTGTATCGGAGCGAGCGAAACATTATTTTGAGAGTGACGAACTTACCTCTGGGAAGCGCGGAAGATTCTCTTTTCATTTAAAATCATTTCCTTTTTTGTGCAATTTCTTTCAAGAATCTGGCGTCCAGGAAATCTTTTGAGTAGTGGCAGAAGAGGATTTAGCCGCAGTATTGAAACCGAGCGCAGTACAAATTCCTTTTGTGTAACACGGATGGGCGCATAGTTTTATAATGTATTTTTAAAAGCATTATTATATCAAAGTCGAATAGAAGAATCGCTACAGATGGCGCGCTCTTGATGATAAAAGGAACATCTCACAACAGATAAAGCGACTTTTGTTATCGGAGAGGATGTGATGATCTAATCGCTGGTTTATCAGTCACTCAGCCTTCAAGAAGTTTAAAATATTCCTCTCTGCTCTACTGGGCCGTTCTTAGATTGGCTTTGATAATGTCAACATCTACCTCTTCATATTTCGGAATGACTATCGGCCTTTCCACTCCGGGCTTATTCATGACAATATGGCTGCCACGAGTTCGTCTGAATGTAAATCCCGCCTTCTCAAATATTTTTATCAGGACTCGATAATGTTGAGGGGTTAACCTTGGCATTTCGCCTGACGATCGTCGATTATGAATGGAAGGGCCACATCTATTCTCTGTCTCAATCTTGATATCTGTTTTTTGGGTGGAGTTTTTGCCACCTCGAATCCACTTTTTTTAAGGACCTTATCCGAAGTCCCTCGTTCAAAACAGTCGATAAGAAATAACTGGAGCGCTTCGCGCAGGTTTTCGGCTGCCTTTGTTTTTGTTTCTCCCTGGAACCACACATCCAGCACAGGACAACAGGAAACATAATATTTTTTCTTTTTTGTGATTTTTATGGGCAAGGATGTATGGAAGGTCACAGATGTTTTCATATTTCGAAGACGTCTTTCTAACATTTTTATAATACCCTAAAGTATGTTTGTCAATCGAGCTATTCTGTTCTCATCTCATATAAACGAAAGACCTCTTCCCTTTTTCTCAACCTTTTGAGCTCTTTATGGATGAATCCTTTTTGCGGCCGTTCTATTCATACCGCAGGGAATCGACCGGGTTGGCTGTGGCGGCCTTGACGGACTGGAAGGAGACTGTGAGTATGGCCAGGATGAGAGCCCCGAAAGAGGACAGGATGAAAATCCCGAGACCCATTGAAGTCCTGTAGGCAAAATTCTGCAGCCATTGTTTCATAACAAAATAGGCAACAGGCCAGGAAATAATGCTGGAGATCACTACCCACTTTGTGAATTCCTGAGAGAGCATCATGGCGATACTTGGAATAGAGGCTCCAAGAACCTTTCGGATACCGATTTCTTTTGTCCTATTCTGAGCCATGAAAGCGGCCAGACCGAACAATCCAAGACAGGAGATCAATATCGCCAACAAAGTAAAAGAGGTAAAGATCTTACCGAGATTTTCCTCACTTCTGTAGAGGCTGTCAAACTGGGAGTCCAGGAAGAAATACCTGTATGCATCGCCCGGGAAAAGCTCCTTCCACCTTTTCTCCACAAACTTGAGTGTTTCCGTGATATTTTCTGTATTAACGGTCATGGTCAGATATCCTAAATGACGAGGAAATATTCCCAAGGCCACAGGTTCGATTTGATTTTGTAAACTTTTGTAGTGAAAGTCCTTTATAACTCCTATGACCTCAATGGGTGTTTTAAAACTATTTATGCTGATTGAGAGAATCTTTTCACCGATGGCCTGTTCCGGATACTCCCATCCAAAGGAGTGCACTGCCGTTTCGTTGATCAAGCACTTTAGACTGCTGCTCGACGCCTCGTTTTCGTTGAACGTCCGTCCGGCAAGCAAAGTGATATTGTATTCATGAATGAAATCGGTGTCGATATAGAAGTAGTGGACCATCTGTTCCTTCTCATCCTCATGCCCGTAGAGTCTGGTCATATTTCCTGAGGTTCCGCTACTTGGCACGTCGGATGAGGCTGTCACTCCTGAGATGGCCGGATATTTGAGGAATTCGGCTTTATAGATCTCATATTTTCCGTCTCTCTTTATAGGGATAACAAGCTTCTGTTCTTTATCAAAACCGAGATGTTTGTTTTTCATGAAGTGAAGCTGCCTGTAGACAAAAGCTGTCGATATGATGAGGATGATGGAGACGGTGAACTGGCCCACCACCAATACTCTGCGCAGACTGTTCTTCTTGGATCCCCCTTCAAACCAACCTTTAAGGACAGATACGGGCTTGGGCTGCAAAAGATCGGAGTAATTGAAGCCTGTTCCTGCCAGGTTGTTGAATGCAGGTAACAGCACAGCTGCCAGTGGAATCGAAGCCATAAAAGAGCATAAAGTCATCAGCAGGGATTCGCTCAGGAACTGCCTGATTAGCTGGCCGCGGAATGCGCCGATAACCTTGCGGACACCTATCTCTTTCGCCCTGCTTGCGGACCTGGTTGTGACCAGATTGATAAAGTTAATGCAGGCAATAGAGAGAATAAGTATGCCAATGGCCGCAAATATATAAAGATAGTTCAGTCTGGTGTGGCTCCCGAATGTCGGTTTGAGATGAATATCCGAGACAGGCTCCAGAAAATATTTATGTGTTGTACTATATCCTCCAAAGCCGCGGACGGTTCCCCAGAGCTTATTGAACTGCTCCTCCATCTCGTTTGGATCTGTTCCTTCCCTAAGTCGTATATAAGTCTCCAGGTGGTAATTGATCCATCCGGTTCTCTTAAGGTACGCATCATCATATTTGCTCTGAAATGACATCAGCAGGTCGTACTTCAGCTGTGTATTTAAAGGACAATTCTCAACAACTCCTGTGATTTCGAAATCCTTGTCGTTTATATTCATGAATTTCCCAAGAGGGTTTTCACGCCCGAAATATTTCTCGGCAATTCTCTGGGTTAAAACCACAGTGCCCGGATTGGTCAGGGCCTTCTTAGGTGTGCCCTGGAGAAACTTGAAGGAAAAAATATCGAGAACCGCCTGGTCAGCATAAAGACAATCCTGTTCATAAAACCGGGTTTCGCCATGTTTGACAAGAATATTAGAATCGTGGTCAAGACGGGCCATTTTTTCTACCTGTGGAAAATTTTGCACAATAGATGCACCCATCGGAATCGGTGTATGTACGGTATCCCTGTCATAGCCGATCGCGTTTGTAGTCAGGTTAACGGCTTTGGCGTTCATGACAATTCTGTAGAGCCGGTCGCTGTGGGGGTGATAATCGTCATAACTCAATTCAAAAGATAGATACAAGAAGATCAAAATACAACAGGCTATCCCAACAGCCAGGCCAGCTATGTTGATGGCCGAATACAA
>SMTZ1_10017008_pt1 | contig 10425 bp, 3 predicted proteins | sample DeeMarSWOR136_30_FD_25667 | JGI IMG/M metagenome (IMG submission 25667) | reverse complement strand
CGATATTCTTCGGCAAAGACCCAGTATCTTCCCAGAATATATCCCTGATTTTTCACACCTTCGGGATCATAACGAGTTATCGGTTGCCAGATGTATTGAGACACTGGAAAATGGCGGGGCAGCGCCAACATATCAGGCCCCACCACAAAAGCACGATAGTGGATATCGCCTTTGCCATCCACGATGAAATGTGTCTTGCGGTCACTCAGATGGGGAAAGACAATGTACTCCATCCCGCTGTCCTTATAGGTAGCTAACTTAGCCGCATCCACAGACCCTTCGGTGGGAAATGCACCACGATGCCTTGGCTCAGGAACCCCCATCACATTATGTAGCAACTCTACATTAAGACGGAGCTCATCGGCTATCTCATCGGAAGTAAGTAAGGCAGCGTGGGTATGATGGGCATGTGTGTACAAGGGGTATATAGTGCCGTTTTTATAAGCCGCTGCCAAGTTCTGGAATGTCTCCGGTATGTACCAAGCTAGTTGCACTAGAAGTTCATTGGTGACATCTAGGACTACAGGAGCCCCTAGTGATTCCGCCGTTTGTACTAAGTGGGCGTATATGTCGCGTTCCTCTCGCACCCTTTTCAGAACATAGTTCTCGCCCCGAATGGCATCGCGTATTTCAGGGTCATCCACCAGAGCAATGAGCTCGTTGGGCAAGTCCCACAGTGGCTCATGGGCGTGGAAGGCAAGGATGACATAAGCACACTTCATAATAGCTCGCTCCCTAACCCCCAAAGGTAAGTTCACTGGAAACCTGGGGGTGCTCCTTTCTATATTTCTGTTTCAAATGCTGTGCTTCGCCTGATTTCTGCCATTCCCGTGCCTTACTCTTTACTGCTTGAAACAGCTTGCTGGCTTCCTTTTGCCGTTTCCTGTCGATGGCATCCCCCAGCGAATCTACAGCTTGGTATAATTTTTGGGCACCCGACTCAATCATCTCCATACTCCACCAGGGACGGCAACTGGCCCACCAATACTGGCAGCTATGCAGTCCTTCGTCCAGAAATCTGCGTGCCTCGGGAAATCCAGGTGCGCTTGGTGGAGCTTCCTTAATAGTGTGCAATACAAAATCGGTGAGCTGCCATTGCAACCTGTGCAGCTCATGCCCCGGATACTGCCATTGAGGATAAGGTATGCCCTGTGCCATCTCGTCCTCCCATGTGCTCCAAGAAGATGGGAGAGGCTTTACAGTATCCACCTGAACGAAGTGTTTGATGAGCTCTGTGATGGTGCATGTCTTGGGGATTCCCCGGGCAAATACATTGGCGAGCAGCTTTTCCTGCCCCGGGCGATGGTGTCCATAGACTTCGCCATCGGTGCCTGTGAGAAGATAGCTATGTTTATCTACCCCACCTTTTAGAGCTGCCAGAAAAGGTTCTGCTGAGGGATATGTGCCATAGGTAATACCAGCGCTGAAGGGGCGTTCCTTGAAGAAGACCATAAAATCTCCGAGCCCCTCAACTTTATAAAGACGATCGTATTTAACTGAGCCGATCTTTCCATCAAAGGAAAGCTCATCCACAATTATCCAGCTAAAGCCAAGCTCGGCCACGGTTTGGGCTACTTCATAACTGTAGCACATCTCAGGAGGGAAAAAGCCCGTAGGCTTGTACACTTCTCCAAAATAACGCTGATTAACGTCGTTATTGAGCTTGATCTGCCTGACAACCTCGTCCTTGGGAATAAGGGGCAAAATAGGGTGATACATAGCACTCCCGGTGAACTCGATCTGGCCCCACTCGGCTAATTCACGAAGACCTTGAATCACGTCATCAAGCCCGTATCTGGCAAGCTGTTCTGTGAGGACAGCATTTATGTTGAGGGTAATTTTGCCTCCAGGTGCTTTCCTTAAGACACGCACCAACGTTCGGTAGCCCTCATCGGTGACCTTGCGAACTATTGCCTCGGTCTGGGTTGGTGGTTGATATATGTGAAGAAAATTGCTCCAGTACATAGTTCTGCTCTTTCACTGCTATTGCGCAAATAGCATATCTTCCAGTTTGTTTCTGATATCCCTGGCAGCAACGGTGCGGTAATAATACTCTCGTTTTATCTTTTCACTGGCCCCGCTTTTGTTTATAGACCGGTAAGCGTTGACCACGGTTCGCAACTGGTCGAGCAAGCCCATATGGATGAGGTTGATGTCACACATAGGATGGTTACTGGCCCACCACATCTGGCAACTATGTTCAGCCCGATCCATAAGTCCCCGAGCAATGGTAGCAGAGTGCCGACTTTCTTCATTATCGGCGCACTCTAGTGCCTTATTTACCAATTCAATGCATATACTGAGGTGTTCCCACTGGAGACGGTGCACCTCGTTCTTTTTGTCTTGCCACAAGGGATAATAGTTGCCGGCTTTCATATCATCGGCCGTGGTACTCCAGGAGGATGGCCGTGGCTCTATCGTTTGACCCTGGGGAAAGAAGTCGAGAAGTTGGCTGATGGTGACCATCTGAATCTTGGCAGTAGCTTCGCCGTTGGTTAATAATGAGACGTGTTGACCAGCTAACATTGTAGCTTGCTTAACCTCTTCAAGGGGCTCTGTAGGTGATTCTAGCTCCTCGTAAACCCTGGCTAGGAATGTTCTCTCCCAACCCTGAATGTGGTGGCCATAGGTTTCGGCATCCATAGCCGTTACTACATAAATATTCTCTCTTTTACCCTGCCACTCCTCCAAGTGAGCAACGAACTCCGTAGCTTTCAGGTCTTGAAAGCTTATCCTATTGCTAAGCACGTCGTCTCGGAAAAAAACCACTATCTCCTGTCCATCACACTCCGCTCTGTAAATAATATCTAGGGGCCAGTCTGCAGGGCAGGCGATACCACTTAGAATAATCCAGTGATACCCTGACTTGATAATAGGCTGCAAAATGTCTCGACTGTAACACATCTCTGGTGGAAAGAATCCTTGAGGTGCATAAGCTTCACCGAAAAAATGGCGATTGGTTTGTGCGTTCAAGGCTATCTGCCTCTTCACTTCCTCCCTGGGTATCAGGGGAAGGATAGGGTGATATTTGCCTGTTCCGGTGAATTCGAGTTGGCCATTCTCGGCGAGGTTTCTAAAGCCCTCGATTATATCTTTGTGGCCACAGTCCACCAGCATGTCAGCCAGGACGCCGTTGAAGTTGGCAGTTAGCCGCGCGTTGGGGAACTCCTCAAAAACTTGGAGCAGAGGGCGGTATGATTCGTCACATATCCTTTTTAACACCGACGGCACCTGGGTCGGTGGTTGATAGAAATGCAATAACTGAGCCCAGTAGATCATATGTACCTCCGAGAAGTAATTTAAAGAAGGTAACGAATCTCGCTTATTCTAACATATACTTAGGTTGTAAGGTAACTTTTCGGATTTGAGCTTAAGATCTAACCAAGAGACTTTAAAAATATAGTTTGATTAATTGCTATATCTAGAGAAGATTAAACCAGGCCACGGGCGGATTAACTAAAAGAAGCGCCCTTTCAGGCGCCTTCACACCGAATTTTTAAGCTAAATTGCCTAGTTGGTGAGCCGCCAGGGACTCGAACCCTGAACCTGCTGATTAAGAGTCAGCGAAGTGTTCCCAGCCTCTAAAACACCCTTTTCAGATTCAACAGTGGGTCGGAAGGTCACCTGAAATCTCAACAGTCAGGAGGTCGGATTATTTCGCTTCCCCACCACTTGCTTGCTTGATTTTACCATACTTGCCTCAGGGGCAACAACCATTGAATGTATAAGCTATAAACATATCAGGGTTTTGCGTATTTGCACTCTCATGTATACTCTACACCTCTGCCTCGCCGCCTTGCCGTCCACATGGCCACTGCTACTGAAACCAGCACCAACAAGCTTACTATGACTATCTTCTCGACTGGATTAGTGTTGACAACCACAGTGCTCATAGCCACAGCAGGCACCAATCCGGCTCTCACTGCTGGCTTCAATCTGGGATGCTCAGTTATAAACTCAGCCATCGGTGGAATGACCCTGTAATAGAGGTCTACTAGAGTTTGTTCCAATGGGTTGTTGAGTAGGTATTCATCTCTGAGCTAACGAAGAATTTCTATTTCCTCTCCATTGCAGTTCAGTAGGCTGCGGTGGCTATGAAGCACCGTCTAACGACCCTGAAGCTGGACGTGATGGAATAGTCACCATTCATATTGATATTTGTCGTGGCTTTGTGATATTGGCAATGGTGCTAATATTGCCAGTCTAGTTGACAAAGAGGTAGCCTGATGCGGCTTTTGCTTTTGTCTCGCCAGCATTACCTTCCACGTAAGGAGACAGAGCGGTGAAGTCGTCAGGACGTCAGTAGATCCTCGATCACGTTGCCGATTGATGAGAGCATTTCTCCTAGCGGATCAAGGATATCTGCCATTCCAATCAAGTCGCCCAGACCGCTTATTACGCCACCTAATCCTTCGGTAAGAGCACCTAACACACCAAATGTCGGAGCAGCTAGCTCGTCAACAAAACATCCAAGGGTGCCAGCTATGTGCTCCGTAACGTCACCGATAGCTCTTCCCAAGATGTACGTTGTACCGAAGATAGACCAGAGAAGACCTCCACCGAGCGTCTCGGTCTGGCATTCCGGTGTGGACACTGCACACGGCGATCCTGGGCCGCATTCGGCGCACTCGGAACGCGAACCCACAGGATTTCCGGGGCCTCCTGGGTCAATAATCACCCCGTTGGCAGTCAAGTCATCGTCTCCCAGGCCGCCGTCAACTAGCGTGAATGTGATCACATTGTCACCGTCGTCATCTCCCATCAATAGCTGATACCAGTGATCGGTGGCATTGTTTGATGTCGGGCCGTACTTCCAGTACTGCGTTCCGACAGGAACAGCCAAAGGAAGCTCTACGGTTACTGTCACTGTTGCGCCGCTTGTTAGCCCGATAATGCTGAACGAAAAGAAGCCATGGGGGAACTCAAGATTTGGCTTGCCTTCAGCAGGCAGCGTTCCTTCAGCTACAGTGGTGAGGCTTTCGATGGTACCAGCGCTTGTGTCAAAGGTAGCCGTGCCTGTGCCAGTAGCTGTTGCTACTTCTATTCGACTGTCTATTAGGCCGTCACAGTTATCGTCCTTGCCATTGTTAGGCACTTCCATGGCCCCGGGATTCACAGCTATATCGTTGTCATCGCAGTCTCCTATGGTAGTTGTTAGCTCCGAAGCTACCTTATAGCCCACTGGCCTGGTGCATGAGGTGGTATCCATTATGCCATCAGAGTATCCATCATTGTCAGCATCCTTATACCAGGTCTGCCCAGTATGCTCATTGGCATCGTTGTCGTCGCAGTCAGTGTTATTTGCGACATAGCCTTGGGGACAAGAACAGGCTTGTGTTGTGACATTAGGATTGCCGTAGCCATCATTATCAGTGTCTCTATAGTAGGTGGTCGTTACTCCCTCATCCAACTGACCGTTGCAGTTATCGTCTATGCCGTTGCACACCTCGGTGGCACCCGGATGGACACTGGCATTGCTGTCATTACAATCGGTATTATCGGAGACATAACCTGAAGGCCGAGAGCAGGCTTGCTGTGAGACAACAGGGTTGCCGTAGCCGTCACCATCGTTGTCCTCATAGTAGGTGGTGGTTACACCAGGCGTGTGGACACACGTCCCATTCTGGCAGGTATCTGTGGTGCAGGGGTCTCCATCATCGCACGACTGGCAGCTAATGAAATCCGTCCTCCAATCTGTCTCTGTCGGCACACACTCCCCACCCACACATTCGTAGTCCAGATATACCATGTCCTGATAGATGCAGACACTAGTTCCATTACATGCGGTGTAGGTACCACCGTCCTCAACCCAGCCATCTAGGTAATCACAGTTCTGGTTTACCGTGAATGCGCCTGTCTTGGTGGCTGTGCCACCTGGCGTCATGACCGAGACGTCCCTCGCTCCCGGAGCGGCTTCTGAGCTTACCGAGATATCAGCCGTAATCTGAGTTGAGCTGTCTACAGTGAAGGAGTTCACGGTAATCCCTGAGCCGAAGCTCACCGAACTTGTATCCGTGAGATAGGTGCCGGTGATGATGACACTGGAAAGCGTCTCTCCTTGGACGCCACTATTGGGGTTCACTGTGGTTATGGTGGGAGGAGCCTGGTTGACAGTAAAACCGCTTGTCTTGCTGGTTGTGCCACCCGGAGTGGTCACCGAGACATCTCTTACTCCGATTGTAGCAGAGCCAGAGATAGATATGTTGACCGTTATCTGAGTTGAGCTGTCTACATTGAAGTTGTTGACAGTGATCCCTGAGCCAAAGCTCACCGATGCGGCCCCGGTCAAATAGGTCCCGGTGATGGTGACACTTAAGGTCTGCCCCTGGACGTCACTATTAGGGCTCACGGTGCTTATGGTGGGAGGAGCTGCGTTGACAGTGAATGCGCCTGTCTTGGTGACGGTACCTCCTGGCGTGGTTACCGAGACATCCCTTGCACCTGTGGTGGCAGAACCACTGACGGTAATGCTAGCCGTTATCTGAGTTGAGCTATCCACCGTGAAGCTGTTGATGGTTACGCCTGAGCCAAAGCTCACTAATGTAGCTCCAGTGAGATAGGTGCCTGTGATGATCACGCTGCTTAGTGTCTCCCCCTGGACACCACTGTTGGGGCTGACTGAGGTTATGGTGGGAGGAGCCTGATTGACGGTGAAGCCGCCTGTCTTAGTAGCCATACCACCCGGAGTAGTAACCGAGACATCCTTCGCTCCTGGGGTAGCCCCTGAGCTTATGGAGATGTCGGCCGTTATCTGAGTTGAGCTATCGACGGTGAAGGAGTTCACGGTAATCCCTGATCCAAAGCTTACCAACGTGGCCCCAGTGAAATAGGTGCCGGTAATAGTGACGCTGCTGAGGGTCTGACCTTGAATCCCAGAGTTGGGGCTGACTGTGCTTATGGTAGGTGGAGCTGGATTGACTGTGAAGCCCCCTGTCTTGGTGTCGGTGCCACCTGGAGTGGTGACCGAGACATCTCTCGCCCCCGGAGTAGCAGAACCGCTGATGGAAATATTGGCCGTTATCTGAGTTGAACTATCTACAGTGAAGGAGTTCACGGTAATACCTGAGCCAAAGCCTACACTGGTGGCCCCGGTGAAGTACGTGCCGGTGATGGTGATACCGAGGGTCTGACCCTGGATGCCACTATTGGGGCTCACCGTAGTTATGGTGGGCGCTGGAACGTCATAAAGCACTTGTACGCCTCGAGACTGAAGTTGTGGTATGTATACGTTTATCGAATCTGCACTCAGTGGATTGGTCCGCAGGTCAACTATATCATCTTGTGCTAGTCCAGGGTTGTCGACCAGAGGCGATATGTCGCTTATTTGGTTTTCTAGGAGAGATAGCGCAGTCAGGCTGGTGAGGCCGGAGATCGGTGATATGTTGCCTATCTGGTTTGACTGGAGATACAGGCCGGTCAGCTTGGTGAGACTGGATAGAGACCATATGTCGTCTATTTGGTTTGAGTATAGCCACAGCTGGGTCAGACTGGTGAGGCCACCGAGAGGCGAAATGTCCTCTATTTGGTTTGAGCCTAGCGTCAGTAATATCAACTCGGTGAGGCTGGAAAGCGGCGATATGTCGCTTATCTCGTTCCAGTTGAGATACAGAAATAGTAGGCTGGTGCAGTGCTCCAAACCACTAAGGTTGATAATATTTCTCCCCCCAGCACTAAGAGACGTTAGCCCATCAAGGTCAGCTTGGTAAATGTCTCCGCTGGGCTTTCCTAATGCCTCACGGATGGCAGCCTCAAGATTCGGATCGAGGAAGGTGACAGGAGCTTCGTTCACTGTGAAGCCGCCCGTCAGAGTAGCTATTCCTCCTGGCGTGGTCACCGAGACATCCCTCGCCCCTGGAGTTGCAGAACCAGAGATGGTGATGCTGACAGTAATCTGGGTTGAGCTATCTACAGTGAAACTGTTAATGGTTATCCCTGAGCTAAAGCTCACCGATGTGGCCCCGGTGAGATAAGTACCCGTGATAATGACACTGTTGAGAGTCTGCCCTTGAATCCCGGAGTCAGGGCTCACCATTGTTATAGTGGGAGGGGCATGGTTGACAGTGAAGCCACCTGCCTTGATGGCTGTACCACCCGGAGTGGTGACAGAGACGTCCCTTGCTCCCGTGGTAGCCCCTGAGCTTATGGATATGTCGGCCATAATCTGAGTTGAGCTGTCTACAGTGAAGGAGTTCACGGTAATCCCTGCGCCAAAGCTCACCGATGCGGCCCCGGTGAAATACGTGCCTGTGATAGTGACATTGAGGGTTTGTCCCTGGACATCACTATTGGGGCTCACCGTGCTTATGGTGGGTGGTGCAGCCTCTGTATTAAAATTCCACACCATATTGGAAGTTAAAGTGTTTCCAGTTAAATCTTTTACTTCTGTGGTAATCATCGCAGTATAGTTGGTTGAATAAGCTAGGTTGCTTGTTGGGTCAAAAGTAGCTATCTTGGTTGCAGCGTTGTAGGAGACTAATCCAGAAGTAGGTCCTCCGTTAGATAACGTAAAAGTCGCTATGGTAATAGTAGCTGAATCCATATCTTCAGAGAAGTGGGCAGTGATATTCGTTGAGATCGAGACATTAGTCGCTCCCTGCGTTGGTGAGGTTGAGGTAATATTAGGAGCAGTGTTATCAACCATTACATTTACTCCTGTTCCTGGTGTCTCAATGTTTCCAGCATTGTCAGTTGCTCTGGATTTGATGGTGTAGCTTCCATCAGGAGGAAGTGTCCAAGAATAGCTCCAGGAGGTGTTTCCTGTGGCAAGCTGCCAGGCTCCACCACTTATGGATACTTCTACCTTAGCAACACCTGAGGATGAAGGATCAGAGGCAGTTCCGTTTATGGCACAGGTTGCGCCATTTAGCAAAGCTCCTTCTGTGGGAGAGCTTATGATTGAAGATGGCGATCCTGTGTCGACCTTGAGTAGCTGGCTTCTGACTGTTTCATTATTGCCAGCAGTATCTGCTGAGTAGTAATACAGAGTGTTGTCTCCACTAAGAGCATTAAATGGTGTGTAATAAGTTGTCCATGGCCCTGTGATTGATGTCCATGAATAATAGGTTATCCCCTCTTCATTTCGCGAGAGCGTGATAGTCGGCATTGTTTTGAACCAGCCATTTGCACCGTCTGGAGATTGAGGGTCTGTAGTGATAGTAGTGATTGGCGGTACAGTGTCGAGTGTGTATACTTCTGTCTTTACAGATTCCTGATTCCCTGCATAATCCTTTGCAAAAAATTTAAGTGTTGTGTTCGCTGAAATATTTATTGAACCTGAGTATACAGGAGAATCTACGGTCGGAGTAGAACCATCAGTTGTATAGAAGATTACCGCATTCTCATCGGCAGTGAGGGCAACATTTTGAGGTGAGGAATATGTACCGCCTGGAGGTGATGCGGTTGTGACCGGCGCAACAGTGTCAAGGGTAATCGTATCAGAATACACTTCTGACCAGCTACCAGCTATATCTCTAAACTTTGCATAAACTGTTTTAGCGCCATCGCCTGACGAAAGCGACCATGCCTTAGTATTCACATAAGCCTCAGGAGATGACCAGTTTATATTGTCATTACTGAAATGCATTTGTGAACAGCCACACGAATCTGTACACGAGAGGAAGAGAATTACAGAGGTTGAGTTCGTGTAACCTTCATCACTATTTATGATGATACTTCCGGTTGGGGCCGATGTATCAAGGATTATGGTATCAGTATAAGCACTTGACCAATTATCTGCATTATCTTTAACTTTTACATAGACGGTCTTTTCACCTTCACCTGCTGTTAATATCCATGCCTTCGTTGTGGCATATGGTTCGGGAGATGACCAGTTTACATTGTCATTACTGAACTGCATTTCTGAACAGCCGCTGGTGTCTGTAAAAGAAAGGAAAAGAATTACGGAAGTAGAGTTTGTGTAACCTTCATCATTATTTATGCTGATACTACCGGTTGGGGCTGATGTATCAAGGATTATGGTATCACTGTAGATCGCCGAGTGAACGCCCTTGACATCCTTGAATTGCACGAATAATCTCTTCTGTCCATCTCCTGAAGCTAGACCCCAGGATTTTAATGTTGAGTAAGGTTCCCACGCAGACCAATCACTGTATCTGTTAGGGCTAAAGCGCATTTCAGATACTCCATCCGAATCTGTGGCAGTTATAGTAAGCGTAGCAGGGGTTGTATTGGTAAAATCAGCGTCACCATTGATTATCATTGAACCGCTGGTAGGAGATTGGTCACAAAGTGCATTTGATGTGTAGAGAATATTTCCGTGGATTGTATCGTAGTAACAGATATGCGCCTTACCAAGCGAATCTAAGGCTAATGAAGAACTACGTTCCTTTACCAGCCATGTTCCATAAATTTCAGAAACAGTAAAATCGCTCCATGATCCTAAAAAGTTTGTGCTGTATATTAGTT
>SMTZ1_10024594_pt1 | contig 10426 bp, 14 predicted proteins | sample DeeMarSWOR136_30_FD_25667 | JGI IMG/M metagenome (IMG submission 25667) | reverse complement strand
CCTTCCAGCCTCTAAAGGGCTGGCTTTCCCCTTCCTGCTCACCCTCGATGGGTACCCCACCTCTCCAGCAATTTACGCTCAAGGACAACGGTTTCCTCCAAAGATTAAGGAAACTCCAGGTGTGCGAAGGACCATTGTAGTATAGAAACCGTCAGATACTGAAAGCGAGTTCGTGATATGAAACTGCTCGATCAAGTCCATGATAGGCGTAAGAGTCAAACATAGAGCTGAACCCATTTTTACACCCCCTCTCGCCGGGGCCTAACCCAATAACGGCATATGTTGTAGACACCTTTCCGTTGACCTATAAGCCCATTTCACCTATACTTGCCCTCCAACAAAGGGGGTTTTATCATTCATTTCATTAACATATGTCCATCTGGCACATGAGTCTCCGGCGATCCAGCTGAAGATGGAATAACAGAATAACGAGGGGAGGTTTACGATGAGAGTGACCTATGCGATCAGAAATATCATGACAAGGGACATCATTTCCGTGGAGAGCACCGCCAGTGTAAAAGAGGCAATGGATCTCATGGTAGAGAAAGACATAGGTTCTGTGGTGGTGACCAGAAATGGGAAAATGGTAGGCTTCGTGACGGAACGGGATGTCTTGAAGAAATGCTGCCCTACTACTCAGTGTACTATCATGAAGGCTCGGGACATCATGAGCAGCCCTCTAGTCACCATTGATGCTGATGCGGCCATTGGCGAAGCGGCCGATCTCATGGCACAAAATAAGATCAGAAGGCTTCTGGTGACTGAAGAGGGGAAAATCCAGGGGATCATTACGGAAAGAGACGTAATGAGGGCCACCCTGGACGTGTTCAGGGTTCTTTCTGAGGTTTCTCGCTAGCCAATAGCTTTCGCGGAAGTTATTCACATAGACCAATCGCCTGGACCTCCGCGCGCTATGAGGAATGCGTTCAGGGCTCCAATGCCCTTTTAAGGTTCTCCCCTTCTTCTTTCATATGTTGTTCCGTAGCCTCAATTTTGTCTTCATGTCTCTTATGTAGCTTTTTAAATAGCCAACCAGGGAGTCTAAGACCAACCATGGCGGTGAAAATGCAACTGCTTTCACCCTTTGGCTCTATAAGAAATGTGTTCCCCGGAGCTAAAATTGACAATGGAAATAAGGACCTATATTCAATCACTCTGTTTGGCACTATCCTAGTAACACGAAATTTAAGTTTATGCAGATCCCCATGAAGATACTCCTCAGCGTAGAGGACTGAGCCTTCCTGTAAAGGTTCACCCTTAATCCAGCGAATGTCCACATGGTCAGGATGCCAGGCTTGATAAGATTCCTTATCCTTAAAACGCTGGACAAGCCACTCAAATACTTTTTGTGGTGTCGCCTTTATTTCTATTGAATCTTTCAAAGTTATCATATTTTGCCTCGCTCTATTGCAATTCCATCCGAAAGATAACGCGGGCGCTAACGCGCGCGGTTTACCGCGTGGCTGTTCAGCGCCTTGTTAGGGCTTTGTTTTGGGGGTACTAAGTGAAGCTTTTTTAATTCTTCAATAATACCAGGGAACTCTTTCAAAGATGGATGATGTACAATCCTGCCTAGAATCTTATGGTCTCTTTCAATTGCTGCACTGAATAATTCAACCGGATCTTTTTCATTAATAAAGAGTTCATAGTAGCCAAGAAGATAGTAAGCCTCTGCTGACGTGTCATCTGCATTTTTTGCCCGTTCAGCTAGGCTAATTGCCAAATCGTACTCCCCCTCAGCAAACTTCAAATGTGAGAAATTCCAGAAGCAGTATGCAGCGCTACTTCCTTCAAAAGGTTGAGGTCCCTTTTCTGCAATCGACATTAATTTATTCATGAAATTTGGCTTGTTTAACATATAGACACAATAAACGGCATAGCTCATAAAGGACCACCACCAATAGTGATCCAATTCATTGTTCCTATCGCATTTTATGAGGCCTAACAAAGATAGGTCGAGAGCTTCAACATAATTTCCCTCACGATAAAGCTTAGGAACTCTGCCGTTAAGGTATGGTACTGTTGTTGAGATATATCTTCTGAGTGGAGGAATGCTGCCAATGAAGTTAGAAACGAAACGACCGAAAACCTTAAACCAATGCTTTTCATAGAACGGAGTTTCAACTGGGGCCTCAGCGCTTTTCAATAATACGACTTTTGATTTACCCATTTTTTATAAGAGCCCTAACCTCAGATTATACTGCCTGTTTGCAGTTTTATATTACTGCAATATGTTTGCCAAGAACCACTGTAGCACAGAAACCGTAAGAGACTGAAAGTGAGTTCGTGATATGAAACTGCTCGATCAAGACTTTGATATATATAAGAGCCAAACGGAGGCCTGAGCACTTTTACATATCCCTTGACCTCCATGTATCCGTAACCTATACTAATATCGTGCAAAAGTGCGTTCTTCCAAGAATAAGCTTAATTGCCCCTAAATATCAGATTGGTGCTGCAAGGGGACACGCAATGAAGAACATTTTTCGCATCGGAATCTCATTTTCTCTTTTCTTCCTGGTCCTTACTCTTTCCGGCGACTACTGCTCTGCTAAGATATACAAATACAAGGATAAAGACGGCAATTGGTGCTTCACCGATGATCCTTCCATTGTCCCCGATCTCAATAAGGCCGAAGAAAGGAGTTCTATCCATACTGAGACAATAGAAGACCTTCAAAAAGAATTGTCAGAAGCCTGTCCCCCAAGAAACAAGGTGGAAGAAGCACGCAATGCCACCGTTGTGATAGAGAATTCATTGGGGACGGGTTCTGGATTCTTTATTACCGAAGAGGGCTATATTCTCACGAACAAGCACGTCATAGAGGGCGATGAGACTAAACTCAAAGAACTGGAGAAGAGGCTGAATAAAGCGAAGGCACAATTAGCACAAGAATCCAAGGCGATATCGAAAGAGGAAAAACGGCTGCAAGAATTAAAAGCCCTCCTTGATAGCAAGGGGAGATATGCCCCGGCAGATTTATCAGCGGCTTATTTGATACGTCAAAGAGACTTGAACATCTTGATTGCGATTCACAAAAGGAGAAAAGAAACGTTCGAAAAAGTATTAGAGGCCTTTAACGAGTTGAAGAGGAAAATATACTCTTCCTCTGGTAATAAGATCATTCTCATAGACGGTACGGAATTTAGTGTATCTGTTGTCTCCCTAAGCTACAGCTATGATCTGGCCCTGCTAAGATTACGTGGATATAAGTGTCCGTTTATAGAACCTGCTGTCCCCTACCAATTGGAACACGGTACCCCTCTCTATGCTATTGGGACTCCATTAAAGTTAAGGCATTCAGTTACCTCCGGGATATACTCGGGGATTAGGAAATTCAATCAGCAGCTCTACATCCAGACCAATGCCCAGATCAATCCTGGAAATAGCGGAGGGCCGCTCGTCACTATAGATGGGAAAGTTATAGGGATCAGCACCTGGAAGGTTGCTGGGCCACAGGTCGAGGGCATTGGCTTCGCAATTCCGATCAATGTTGCCCTGAAGGAATTTGAACGTTATTTAGGGCAGGCTTGGAAGTTGGATTAACCTGCCATAACCATTTACCGAGGACGTCACGGCGTAATATCTGGACCCCATATCTCACGTGAAGACTCAATACATTGAGTCCACTGGCGAAAATGGAAGGATTTTGCCACTGAGCGCACAGCATGTTGACGGCCCCTCCTTCCATGTGCCGACCAACCAGGGGTGACATCCTTGCCCCGCGGTCGGCTCCAGCGAAAGTTAGCTCTTGACTCCAGTCGAATTGAGTTGCTCAAATGGACCGTACCAAGCGTCGGTGATGTTGCCGATTTCGTAATTCTCAACCTCGCTTCGGGCGTCCAACCACTCAGATATTCTCTTGAGCCTTGTCTCAGGAAGGTCAGACATACGACCAAGTTCAATAAAACCCGCGAAACGGTCCTTCTGGCCGCCACCTCCGATATAGCAACCGTTCGCTTCAATGGCTTCCGAAAGGAATTCATCTAGAAAAGAATCAAAGTCAGTCTCACTTGTCATTTTTATCTCGATGGGGGCACCAAAAACTCTGAACTCCCCGATTTTCTTCTTCTTTCTCAGTCTCTTCTTCATGGCACTCAAAGAATGTAAGAATTACTGTGACCCCCTCCCCCCACTACTGTTTCCCATCTCTAGAGGACCGCTTTGGCCCGCTGTCGACTCAACCATAGGAAGACTGCGAGCGCAAAGGTGAGGACCATCGGCAGCACGATGAACCAGGTGGCGCCAGTAAACTCTCCTGCGATTAGGGAGATCAGGAGACCTACGGCGTTGAGCAAGCCAGCCAATGCCATTGTGGCCACATACACGTCCTGTTTGGCGGGATTGCGGAAAACTCTGAAGGTCCCGTAGGCCAGGGCGAGGAGGATACCACCGCTCCAACGAAGCCAACCATACTCCGGTATTGGAGCGCCGGATATCGTCAACACCAAGCCGGGAATCAGAAGAAAACCGATCCCGTAGGCTAACTGCACAACTCCAAGAATCGCCAAAGCCACTTTTAGCATCCTGGTGATATCGTTTTGAGCCACATTGCTGCTTTCCATTGGGTGCCTCCTTTCACTGTGTGGACCTGACGTAGGTCGCGTTGGTAAATGCTGTTACTTGCCTCGGATGTTATTGGTTTCTTGCTTTATGTGACCTCCTTTCTTTCGCGTCCCGGGCCAATTGAGCCAACCGCTTCTCCCCCATCTCTTCTGGATAGCTCCAAAGGCGCCAACGGAAACCGCTAATACACTTAAAGACAAAGCACTACTGCGCAAAATGACAAAACAGTTGGGGCAGTATATTTGCAGACATCTTGCGTTAGCCGTTCTTGAATCTCACGCATAGTTCCTGGAGTTCCTGGATTGCGCCGCCCAACAATTACTGTGCACAAGCATTTCCGTACAACCAATTATATCTGATGTGTTGCAGAATTCCTTTAAGCCTCAGTCTCCCAGTATCAATTTTCAGGGCAAGTGTCGATAGGTGGAGACTTCCCCCGTTCAAGACCCCTTTTCAGTTTTTACCTATGTCTTTTAATTCAATTTCGTGTTTTTCGAGTATGGCTCGTGCGCTTTTCTCTAAGGTGAGGGTTTCTTCATACTGCGCGAGCTTTTCGACTGGCTTTTTTTGAAACCACTGCCACGGGACTTTCCCATGCTTTTTGAGTTCCGCGATCCTTTTCTCGATCAGATGGATGCGTTTGCTATGACCATCTTTCAAGACCCGACATCGAAAAATGACCTGCTGGCGAACCATTTCCCATCTCGATTTGTCGACCAGGGCTCCCTTGGACATTCTCAGGAGTTGGACCGCCTCCCCAATATTATCATGATCAAGTGATCGCAGAACTTCGTGCAAGTAGTAACGAGTCGGCAGAGCCCCGGTATCTTCAAGAGGTTTGCCCAGGACCCTTCTAAGCATCCTGAAGAGAGTTCCGAGACCAATCATAACTGATCAAGCTGTCTTGGCACGCACACCTGCCTCCATGAGTTTTAGAAAACTTTCCCGAAGCTCAGGAAGGTCCACGGTGAGCTCGTCAATTCTCCGCAGAATACGCTGATAATCATCATCGGGCTGAATATCCACACCCTTGAGGAGCTTCACAGTTGACTCATAGATTTTCTCTCACGTAGAGCAATCTCGGCCCCGAGTCCAACTAAAGCTCCAACAAGAGCCCCGGGGATGCTTAATTTTCTTTCCTCCATTTCGGTTCCCCCATTCAAATTATACTGTTGCAAGTGAAGGATACAGGGTTTGAACTGCGAGAAATCTGTCAGGCGAACTTATGAATGCCTTTCGTCAGAGAGCTTTTGAGTGCTGAAATTATGAGCCAGTTTCTCCGCATGGCCCATCATTTCACCAATATACTTGTCCTTTTCCTGAAGTCGTTTTTCAAGGTCCTTTTTCTCCCTGCTGAGCCTTCTGACCTGACTGGACGAGAATAAGGATTTTACCTTCACAAAGATCAGGGTCAAAACAATCCCACCGATTAATCCCAGGATAATTCCAATATAAAAAAGCGTCTTTGCATCCATGAAAAAACTCCTGCTTACTTAGAAGATTCTCATTATAACAATCACCTTTAAATTCTCAGGAACACCAACCGGGACCCCAATGAGATGGATCGTGCCTCTTTCACATCACCAAAAAGGAGCGCTGAAGCTGAAAATCGCCCTTACCATCCTGGCCCCCAGCTTTCTCTCAGAGGAGATTGAAAGAACTCTCTTATGGACAAGCAGAATATTAAAGTATAGAAACCAGGGTGTCAAACGTGGACCTGACCCAATTCCCCATTCACAAGAGCTTCAATTTTTGAAAAGGCATCTACCCTGGGATGGTAAACCGAAAGAGAAGTTTAACCCTGCTTCAACTCCTTCAAAAACCAGATTAAAAGGCCCAAGGTGACAGCTGCGATGATGACAATGATTGTGAACTCCGGGGGAATATCAGTCTGATGGCCGTATCGCACACTAGAAAACATCTCAGACATAACCCCCAGCATGGCTGCCAGATGAGTCGTGAGCAGTACGCCGGCAAGCGTATATCCTAGGTCCCACTTACGCCACAACCAAACCGCGGCCAATCCCATTGCCGGAAAAATCAACGCCATGTCTAGCACGTAAAAAGCATGGGTCGGCGTCTCGGTCCACTTCGCAAATTGAGGAATGTCTCCCTCAATATAGGCCGAAATGATGTGAGTTAACCAAAAAATGTAGCCTAAGACAACCATCACCCCCAAGACGATGCTCACTACCTTTACAGGGGTTTTCTCCGTGAAATTAGCCTTGATCCCTGCCAAATCCGAAGTCGCGAGGCCTCCCATCAAAGCGTACGATGAACAGCCAAGCAACGCCATATAGATGAGAAACATCGAATTGAAATGGACCGTGAATGGAACCCATATATAGAGATACACCAGGTAGACCAGCATGCCGAGCCAGATTAGTCGAGCACGCTGGGACTTGCGGCCGGCAATAATTGCGCTGATGATCAGAGCTGGGAGTACTATAATTAACGTGACGAGATCCCAACCTACCGTTTGCGCCACCACAAAAGTGGGTGAGGCACTGTAAAGCCCCTTGATAAACAATCCGCTCCCTGCAGCAATTGCCGTCAAAACAGCGATAGGTACGGTGAGCCATAACCAAGCCTGTGTACGTTTCGCATTATCGTTCATTTTATTCCCCTTTCTTTATAGGGGAGTTGATCTTGATACATGCTCGATTTTATCGTACTATCTTAGCCGCCCAGCAATTGAATTATACCGCCTATCTGTAATTGAGACCTCTCGGTGCCTTACGGCTAACCGGCTCTCACGCTTTGGGGGATTATAGAGCAAAGGGGGAGGGAAGTAAAATTTTTGTCTAGCTACAAAATCCCTTGCCACCCTGAAATTACTTACTTAGTATTAAGACCATGCAAGATCATGCAGTGAGCAGGACCACTTAAATGAAGACCCCCAACACTACAGGATTAAATGAAAGGAGCAGAAGAGATGAAGGGAGAGAAGAAAGGGAAGAAGAAGAAAGGGAAGAAGGAAAAGAGGAGAGAGGGGAAGACGAAAGGGAAGAGAGATAAGAGAAAGTGAGGGTAAGGGATTAAAAAAAGCCCCCGGATCAAGGGGGAAAAATCCGGGGGCTTGCCAGAAAGAAGGTAAGAAAGTTGACTCTATATGAAGCGTCAAAGCGAATGTCAACAAAAAAATACTCGGGGCCTACTGGCGCGGGGTCACCGACCCTCTCCTTTTTACGCATCCCCCTTTTTGGCCTGGTTATGAGCTGCTTATCCCCAGAAACAGCCATACGGATCAGCATCTATTTCATTGACCAGATCGGATATGTTTTTCGAGGAGTCCAGCGGTTCGTATTTGTGCCACTTCATATCCCCTCTTTGCCAGAACAACCGCCATATCTTTCTGCTTCGCACCAACTTCACCTTCGCAATTGGTGCCTCTAAGAATTGTGTTGGATCATCCCACCGAGGCCGCACTTCATAGAGCACAACGTCGTGTCCGTGGATTTTGTATTCGACCCGCACCTGGTCCCTGAGGTGTTCAGGTGATCTTTTCTGACAGAGCCCCCCAACCAACTTCTTGATTTTGTGCAATTCAATATCGGTAAATGCCATTCCTATCTTCTCATCTGCCTCATAACCTTAGATTATAGTGCCTATTTGCAGGTTTATATTACTGCAAAATAGAGATCATATTAGAATCTTGAAATAACTTCAATCTGTTTACCAACCTGGAGTTTCCTTAATCTTTGGAGAAAACCGTTGTCCTTGAGCGTAAATTGCTGGAGAAGCCCTTTAGAGGCTGGAAGGGGTAAGTATTCCCCGCCTGCGAGCCCCGAAAGGGTCACCTCGAAAGCAGGGGAAGCGAAAGGACAAGGGTTTTCGATAATCAAAAATAGAATTTGATATATAATCAACATGTTATGGAAATACACCCTATAAAACTCCGGAAACTCCAGAGTACAAAATAAGCTTGACAATTTGCTAGAGGGTATCTATAATACCGCTACGAAGTTTGGATTGGCAGTTTTTGGGGAATGAAAGTATCGAGACTATTAAAGCTGTAACACCAAGCTCTAATAGTCTTTTTTTTCTGCCAAAGCGTTAATCCTGACTGCGTAGAAATCTTTTGGAAAGGAGGTAAGCGCTATGGCAGAAGGAACCGTGAAGTGGTTCAGTCAGCAAAAGGGCTATGGTTTCATTCAGCAGGATGATGGTCAGGATGTTTTCGTGCACCACACTGGCATCAACGGATCCGGATTCAAAAGCCTGCAGGAAGGCCAGAGAGTCCGATTTGAGATCGAGACAGGCCCAAAAGGCCCCAAGGCCAAAGACGTAGAGATACTATAGCAAAGTAGGATCTCCGAGGCGGCACCATGAAAGGGTGCCGCCTTTTTCCTTATGCAGCGCCTCTCATCTCCTATTTTGTCCCATGTCAAGGGCTGAGCCCCTAGTTTTCTGAGCAATTTGTGCATCAACGTGCCCCATCCACATATCACTTTTGAACCTTACTCAATTTTTATTGTTTCCTTTCCTGAGTTATACTCGATATTTCTTTTAGGATTTTCTCTAAGCTCTCCAGTTCCCTCCCGTACTCAGCCCAATTCCCTTGGCGTATGTACTCCTTGGCCTTATTATAGTGTTCCAGGGCCGACGCTCCTAGATTAGAAATATCCCGGGTTTCAGGAATAGACGGGGAAGCCAATTGCTCGGGCAACACTTGCTCGCCCAATACACCGCTTAAGGCCCTATCAAGGTTTTCCCGCATAACTAGACGATTTCCAAAGGCGACAATAACCCTTTTTAGTTCCGGTAAGGCAGCGGCCCTCGATCTGTCCTCCTGTGAAGAAACCGGCACGCCTCGTCTCCGGGGTCTTGCAAAACCTCTCGGTTGAGGTGATCCTGTTGAGGGCAATTCGCTTTCTTCCTGTTTTGCCTCCAGGTAAACCGGCTCCACATAGATAAATGTATCACCGAGGGGAATGGCCAAAAGATTGCCCCTGATGACCCTGGAACCTCTCTGACCCCATAAGCTCAACTCCCGGGAGATTTCAGTTTGCTGATCCACCCTGGCCTCAATCTGCATCGGTCCATAGACCAGTTTTTCCTTGGGTAACTTGTAGACTAACAGATTCCCGTAGTCGGGCAGGTCACTTCTGGCAGCCAGCCAGCCAATCATATTATCCTTCCTGGAAGGGGTGAAAGGGAGCATCAGAAGGAACTCCTCCTTTTCCTCTTCGGGCAGTTTCATAATAATGTAGTAAGGCTCCATTTCTTGTCGGCTATCACCATACAACTCATCAGGAATTTGCCAGAGGTCTTCCTGGTTATAGAACACCTGGACGTCTTCCATGTGATATTTCGTGTACGTACCCACCTGGATCTTAAAGAGGTCCTTGGGGTACCGGATGTGCTTTTTCAGATCCGCAGGCATTTCATTGAAGGGCTTAAAGAGATCAGGGAATATGGCCGAATAGGTCTTAACAATGGGATCTTTTTCATCAATAACGTAGAAAACCACGTCCCCATTATAGGCATCGATAGTCACCTTGACTGAATTCCGGATGTAGTTCAGTCCCTTATTTCCAAGATGGCCATAAGACCGCCGAGAATAGGGATACATATCAGAGGTCGTGTAGGCGTCTTGAATCCAATAGAGCTTTCCCCCGGAGACAACCAGGTAGGGATCACCGTCATAATCGAGAAATGGGGCAATCAAACCGGCCCGCCTGGCAATCCGGCGGTTATACATTATTCTGCTCTCCGGGCTTAAATACGTGGTAAATAGTATCTGGGAATCCAAAAATTCAACGGCAAATAAAAGCCTTCTGAAAAAAGATTTGATAGGGACACCTCCCCTTCCCTGATAGATGGTATAGACATTCTCGTCCCCCTTGGGGTAATCAAA
>SMTZ1_10019621_pt1 | contig 10426 bp, 11 predicted proteins | sample DeeMarSWOR136_30_FD_25667 | JGI IMG/M metagenome (IMG submission 25667) | reverse complement strand
TACGCCTGGGGCCACGATTTGCTCAAGTATTTTACCGCCGCATTGAAGGACGAGGGGGGAGTCCACTTAGGCAACGATATGGTCGCCTTAGGTACGGCAGACTTCAGTCCCTATATCCTCAAGGCGAAAAAGGCCGGGCCCGACGTCCTGGTGCTCCTAAACGTGGGGAAGGATGCCGCCAATTCCACAAAGGCAGCCGTTGAATATGGGCTGAAAGAGAAGGTGAAGATAGTCCATGCCCTCCTCTTCGAGGTAGATATCAAGGGGGCGGGGATAGAGACCTTTACCGGTGATTATGTGGCTGGTTCTTGGAACTGGCAGGTGGACACCCCCGGAGCGAGGGGGGTCGCCGATAGGTACTATACAAAGTATGGGGAAAGGCCGCACTTTATGGCCGCTGCCGTCTACAGCTCTGTGTGGCAATATCTGGAAGCGGTCAAGAGGGCGAAGAGCGCAGATACCGAGGCTGTGCTAAAGGCCCTGAAAGGGCATACCTTCCGGGACTTCTTCGCGGATCCCGGCTATGTCAGGGCTGAAGACAACCTCCAGGTGGGGAAGGCCTATCTCCTGCGGGTAAAGAAACCGGAGGATGTCAAGGAGAAGGAGGCCTTCTTCGAGATCGTGGGGACTCTGCCGCCGGAGAAAGCTCATCCACCTGTAGGGTTTTTCGGAAGGAAACTCTGAGAAACCCGTATGAAAGGGGGAGGAAAAAATTCCTCCCCCTTTTGAGCTTTCATGTATGGATATTGAATTCATTTGCGCACAGCTCTTTAACGGCCTCATGCTGGGTTCATTTTACATTCTCCTCTCTCTGGGCCTTACCATTATCTTTGGAATGCTGGGGGTAGTGAACTTCGCGCATGGCGCCATCTACATGTTGGGGGCCTATGCAGCATATACCGTCTGTCAGGTGTTCGCCCAAAGCTTCTGGCTGGCCCTCATCCTTTCCCCCATAATCGTGGGAATCATCGGCATGGGCATAGAGGCCACCTTGATCCGCCGGCTCTATGCCTTTGCCCATTTTTACAACCTCCTTTTAACCTTTGGGATCATGCTGGGTATAGAGGAACTGATCAGCATAATATACACCCCCATAGGCAAGCCATTTAGTACCCCAAGCTCCTTTGTGGGGTCTTTTGATCTGGGTTTTATCATCTTTCCCAAATATCGAATGTTCATCATAGTGGTAACATTGATATGCTCCATCGGCATATGGCTCTTTTTGGCAAAGACCAGGCTGGGGGCCATCATAAGGGCTGGGACGGATGACGCCGAGATGGTGAGCGCTTTGGGGATCGATATCTCCAAAATATTCACCTTAGTCTTCGGAATGGGGGCTGCGCTGGCCGGCCTGGCTGGAGTTCTGGCCGCCCCTGTGCAGAATATCTTTCCTTATATGGGGGGAACCATATTGGTTGAAACGTTTGTCGTGGTTATCATTGGTGGGATGGGATCGATCGTGGGATCTATCTTGGGGGGACTTATCATTGGAGAACTGATCACGCTGGGAGTTATCTTTTGGCCTCCTGTGGCCAATACTCTGATCTTTATCTTTATGGCTACAATATTGCTGCTCAGGCCAAGGGGTTTTTTCGGACGAGCCAAGTTCTTTGAGTAATAAATGGGATGGGCATGGAACTGATCAAAGCTAAGTGGTGGGTTTTCGTTATTATCCCCGTTTGCCTGGCACTTCCCTTTCTCACCCCTTACCGCGCCCTGGCGAGCGAGATGTTGATCTTCGCCATCTTTGCCCTAGGGTATGACATCATTTTCGGGTATACCGGGCTTCTCTCTTTTGGGCACGCCATGTTTTTTGGCATCGGGGCTTATGGGACTGGCCTTGTTTTGACCAGATGGGTTCCCTCCCTCTTTTTGGGGCTCGCCACGGGTATCGCAATAAGTTTGCCGGTGGCTTTTGTCGTTGGATTCTTGAGCATCAAAAGGCGAGGAATCTACTTTGTCATGGTGACACTGGCCTTTTGCCAGATGTTATATTTCATCGCCTTCAAGTGGACCAGCCTCACTGGGGGTGACAACGGGCTCCATGGCGTGCCGAGGCCAGTTATAGGCCCTCTTGATCTCAACTCGGAACTCCTTTTCTATTATTTTGTCCTTTCAACCTTCGTCCTCTCTGTCCTTGTGGCATTCCGGATAATCAGCTCCCCTTTCGGGAGGGTCCTTCAATCCCTCAGGGAAAACGAGGATAGAGCCAAGAGCATCGGATATAACACGGATAATTTCAAAGTCATCTCCTTTATGATCTCCGCCTTTTTCTCCGCTTTAGCGGGTGGGCTTTATGCCGTTCACCTGAATTTTGTTCCCCTTGATACCCTCTCTATCTTTACCTCCGGCGATGTGGTGATCATGGCCTTGGTTGGGGGCATCGGTACCCTTTACGGTCCCATATTCGGAGCCATGCTCATCGTCTATCTCAAGAATCTGCTGAGCGCATGGATGGAGAACTGGAATTTGATCATGGGCTTACTCTTCATATCTTCGGTCCTGGCCTTTAGAAAGGGCGTCTTACCAGTGCTAAAGGAGAGACTATGGGTAAGGAAGTAGAAAATAAAAAGGCTGTCGGTGCAACAATACAGAACGTGGCCGTCATTGGATCCGGTTTAATGGGGCATGGCATTGCACAAGTCTTCGCCCAGGGTGGATGTTCGGTAACGATCAACGACGTAAATGAAGAAATTCTGGAGGAGGCTAAGGAAAAGATTGCCTCTAATCTTAGGACATTTACCGAAATGGGCCTGGGAGAGGAGAGGGCAATCGATACTGTCATGTCGAGAATAACATCGACCACTAACCTGCAGGAGGCGGTAGCCGATGCAGATTTCGTAACAGAGGCTGTCCCTGAGGACTTGGATTTGAAGAAGAAGGTATTTAAGGAAATAGACGCTGCTGTCAGCAAAGATACCATCATGGTGAGCAACACCTCTACGCTCAGCATCACCGAAATAGGGAAACCGGTGAAGAATAGGGGCAGGCTGATCATCACCCACTGGTTTAATCCCCCATACCTAATCCCGGTGGTAGAGGTAGTCAGAGGGGAACTCACGTCACAGGCGACTTTTGAGACAACGGTGAGCTTCTTGCGGAGAATGGGTAAAGAACCTGTACGGGTCTTAAAAGAAGTTCCCGGCTTTCTGGTCAACAGAATACAAACCGCTATGTTCAGGGAGGTCCTCTCTCTGTTGGAGGGGGGTGTGGCGCAGGCAGAAGAGATTGATAGGGCGGTAAAGGGCAGCTTCGGGCTTAGACTGGCGACTATCGGACCCTTGGAGACGGCTGATTTAGGAGGACTAGACCTTTGGTATAAGGGAATGAGGCACCTTTATAGATTTCTGGATAATTCTTTAGAGCCACAGAAGATCTTAAAGGAAAAGGTTGAAGGGGGGCACGTAGGCCTAAAAGCGGGAAAGGGGTTTTTCCAATATCAACATGATTCTGTAAAAGGGTTTAAGGAGGAAGAAAGAGATAGAAAATTGATTCAGCTTTTGAAGATCCTCTATCAAAAAAAGGAAGAAAAGAGGTAAGTTATGGCCGTTTTGATTACAGGTGGGGCAGAATATATGGGATCGGAATTGGCCAAACAACTCCTCGATAGGGGGGAGAAAGTAACATTCAAATAAAGAGATTCCGCTAAGAGACATTGTGAGCCAAGGGGCTATGTTGCCCCTTTTCAATTGTAAGCATTTTCAAAAAAGAAAATGCTTCTAATAGGGAGAGGATGAACGGGGATTGAAACATGGAAAAGAGGATCCGAAGAGTTGCCGTCGTCGGTACCGGAACCTTAGGCACTCAGATCGCTATCTTGGCCGCCTTCTCTGGCTACGAGGTTTCGGCTTACGACACCGATGAGGGGTCGTTCAAAAGGGTACTACAGAACCTGAAGGTCTCTATGAAGGACTCCCGACGAAAGCCGACCGTCCCAATGGAGGAATGGGACAGTGGGGCTAAGAAGGTAAAGTTCTCCCAGGATCTGGAAGAAACACTTCGAGATGCCGATCTCATAATTGAGGCCGTCCCGGAGGTTCTGGAGTTGAAAAGGAAGGTCTTCGAAAGGCTCGACGCCTTGGCCCCTCGAGGAGCCATCCTTGCAACCAACAGCTCCTCCATACCGGTTTCGAAAATCGAAAGCGCCACAGCAAGGCCCGAAAAGTGTTTGAACATTCATTTCTATAGTCCGGCTATGGGATTAAACATGGTCGATATCATGGGAGGAACAAGGACAAAGGTCGATACGATCGAGGCCGGCAAGGCATGGATTCGCTCCATTGGATGTGTTCCCCTAACGGTCAAAAAGGAGATCCTTGGCTTCTGTTTTAACAGGGTCTGGAGGGCGATCAAACGCGAGACACTCTATATGTGGGCAGAAGGGTTTGTCGATTTCAAGGATATTGACCGGGCCTGGATGATCTTCTCGGGAATGCCTCACGGACCCTTCGGCCTCATGGATGCCGTTGGACTCGACGTAGTCTACGACATCGAGATGGTCTACTATAGGGAATCTAAAGATCCCAAAGACCATCCTCCCGAGGCCCTTAGGGCCATGGTGGATCGCAACGAGCTTGGCACTAAGACAAATAGGGGCTTCTATACCTATCCCGACCCAGAATACAGCCGGCCCGATTTTCTCAAGGGATAGGTTAATTATATGAACCGATGACAGAGGACAGAAGATCGAGTTGGGGAAACGGTTGCATAGGAGAGCCGTAAGAGTCACTTGGCACACTAGTCTTACCGTGTTGAATCGGCTTCGACCCTAAGATCTTGAGATTTTATCACTACTCTGCGGCAGGAGCATGGGAGATGCGTATAGCCGTATTTGGAGCAGGAGGCATGGGAGGCTTCTTCGGGGGAGTACTCGCCCGCGGCGATCAAGACGTGACCCTCATCGCTCGCGGTGCCCATCTGGAAGCCATCCGTACCAATGGCCTGACCGTGAAATCGCAGGTCTGTGGCGATTTCACCATTCCCGTGCAGGCCACCGATGACCTGGGCGAAGTCGGACCCGTCGATCTCGTCCTGTTCTGTGTGAAAACCTATGACCTCGAGACGGCCGCTGAGCAGTCTCGACCGCTTTTCGGGGAAAAGACCTTGCTCATACCGGTACAGAACGGCATCGAAGTTCCGGACCAACTGGCTCGGCTCCTGGGAGAGAGGCACGTGCTAGGCGGCTTGACTTATGTGGGAGGCAGTATCGAAGCGCCCGGCGTTGTGGCGCAGCGGGGCAACACCGGCGAGCTCATCTTCGGAGAGTTGGGCGGCGGAAAGAGCCCACGGGTAGAACGAGTCCTGAGTGTATTGCGGCAGGCAGGCCTCGATGCGGTCCTGGACACTGATATCCGCCGCAAAATGTGGGAGAAATTCATCGTGATCTGTGCAAACGGCGGCGTTCTAGCCCTGTTGCGCCAGCCATTTGGTCCTGTATTCGCCTCCCCAGAGGCAAGTCAACTGATGCGGGGAACCATGGAGGAGGTGTACGCCCTTGCGCGGGCCAGTGGCATTGACCTGCCGACCGGAACCGTCGACCGACTCTTGGAATTCCTGAAGAACAACGTTAATCCAGCTGCACAGAGCTCTACCCTCCAGGCCCTGCTGGCGGGCCGCCGTTTGGAGCTGGAACACCTCAACGGCGCGGCGGTGCGCCTCGGGCGTCAACTAGGGGTTGACACCCCCATCAACTTCGTGATCTACGCCGCCCTCAAACCGTATGTTCAGGGATCTCCCGCAGCGTCTGGCTAGTCATGGCTAGTCATGCACGCCGTTAATTCATCTCGAAGGCCGGCGCAGAATCTCGACTGTCCGGAGTTCCCCTAGCAAAAGCGGAATCTATCACATTATCAATAGCTTACAAAAATACCCCTAGCAAAAATTAGGGAACTCCAGCTGACTGTTTATTGACCTTCCCCGGCTCTTCCGCTTTAATTGGCAAGGCGATCTCATTTCGGCCCGATTTGTTGACGAGGTCCGCAGGGAGCTTGACAACGACTGGAGCTGGTGTACAAGGGGTTTGATAGGCCGTCGGCTATAAGACCATGGAAACGGTGTAGAGAAGGGAAGGATCATCCCCATGAAAGACCGAATTGATGAGCTCACCAGCCGTGAACGGTTCACCTTAGCCCTGTCGCATCAGGAAACGGATAGGGTGCCGGCGGATATGGGCGGCCTCTCCACCACTATCAGGACTTTAGATCTCTATCAACGTCTCAGGTCCTTTCTCGGGCTACCCTCATGGGAAAAGGTGCGCCACTTCTTGGATGAACATATCATCCTTGATGAGGATCTCTTGACGGCTTTCAACATAGATACGAGATATATCAGGACGGGAGCCGCGAGGAATTGGCGTAGAGAGAGGATCGATCAGTACACCCTCCGGGACGAATGGGGTACCGCCTGGACAAAGCCGCCCCATTTCATCTACGCCAGCATAGTTGATACCCCAATCAAGGAGCCAACCGGGGAGGCCTTGTCGTGGCGGATTATCCAACTGGGGCAGGGGTTTTTGACCAGGCATGGCGGCTCCGAGGAATGGCGGAGCTGCTGCTTGATATGCTGGAAAGCCCCGAATTTTGCCATGAGCTCTTGGATCTGGTGGGGAACTGGTACGGGAGGGTGTACGAGCGATATATGCGGGAAGTAGGCCCTTTTGTGCACATGGTGATGCTCTATGAGGATCTCTCCATGCAAGAGGGCCCTCTCATGTCGCCGGAACTGTTCAGGAAGTATATTAGACCTCAGCACGAGAAGGTGATCAAGGCCATAAGGGACCACACGGATGCCGCCATCTGTCTCCACATCTGTGGCTCCGCGTATGCGTTCATTCCGGATTTCATAGAGATGGGCATAGGTGTCTTGAATCCCGTCCAGATCAGGGCGAAGAACATGGAGCCGGAGAAGTTAAAGGCCGAATTCGGGGATAGACTCTCGTTCCATGGAGCTGTGGACGCCCAGGAGGTGTTGCCGTACGGAACACGGGAGGTAGTGGAGCAGGAGGTGAGAAGGCTGATGAACATATTGGGGAAAAACGGGGGCTATCTCCTCGCCTCCTGCCATTCCATCCAGCCAGATGTTCCGCCGGAAAACATAAAGGCCCTCTTTTCCACAGATCGAAAGGTTTCCTCGTAAAAGGTTTGTCCAGACGTATTCCCCACTTGCTGACGGAAGTCCAACGAGGATAGGGCCGCTCGTCGTCACCCCACAGGGTGTTATCCACGCCAGCGGCGCGCCTCCCTATGCGTTGCGGGTGGAGGCTGGGGGGAAAATCATCGGGTACTCCGGCGACACGGAATGGACCGATGGGTTGATCCGCGCCTCACAGGGAGCGGGCCTCTTCGTGTGCGAGGCCTATTTCTTCGAGAAGAGGGTCAAATATCACCTCGACTACCGAACCCTCATGGCTCACCGAGGGAAACTCGGGTGTCGGAGGCTGGTGCTAACCCACATAAGCCACGACCTGCTGGACAGAATCGAGAGCCTTGAGGTGGAATGTGCGGAGGATGGCAAGCAGATCGTGGTGTGAGGCGGGCTTATTGCAACGTCATGTATCGTTATGGCTCCACCATCTCCCTGGCGATTCTCCCCATGAGTGTCACCGGCAACAAGACCGGCTTCCCCGTTACTTCCCTGAACAGCGCCTTTGCATCTGGCCTGAAGCCTATGCAGTCCAAAATGACGAGATCGACATCCGACGCCTTAATTTTATGCGCTGTTCCCTTGAGTTCTTCATAGGTTCCGGTATACGGAGAGACGGCTTCCGCAACAACTTCGAGGTTTGATCTTTCCCATCTCCTGCCTAATGCGGGGATTTGATCATGGGATGGCACGATCACGCCCAGTCTTCCCGTATCCAGGAGACTTTGAACCATATGGAGCATTATCCTGTCGGGTCGCAGCAGTATTTTCTTGGAATCGAGCTCCGGAAATTCCCCGGTGCAGAGGAGAATGATGATTTCGACGGGCTCCGCCTGGAAATCCGATATGCACCGCTTCATCAGCGCGATGACGCGTTCTTCGGCTATTTTGACTTCGGTTCCATCTCTCATCCGTGTGACGAGGATATAGTCGTTCGGTCGGGGGAAGAATTCCCTTACCTCCTCCAGATTCAACCCGTCCAGGGCTCCTTTCTCAACAATCTCCACCTCTGGCCCCAGAATATCTCGTAAGTGGGGAATCACGTCGCTCCTGGGAGATTGCCCGATGGTCAAGGTTCCAACTCTCATCGTTTTTTCCTCCGTCTGTATATGCAGGATTTGTGCTCTCTACAGCGGAGGTCACCCGCGTCACACTCCTCCATGCTGGTTTCCTCACCGCTTATTCGCGCTCCTCTTATGTCGTCCACGATGGTGAGAAGTTTTTTTACCTCCGCTTCTTCCCCTTGCACAGCCATCACCGTTGATCCCTCCGCTCCATCGATTCCTCCCCTTCCAATCACCGTGCATCTGACATCGCAGAGAATTTCGGCCGCATCCTTCTCGGTAACGACCTTTCCGATCAAGGGAATCAGACCGACTGCCATACCGTACGATAAGTCCATATCCCTTCCCGCAGTTTTGACTGCCTCTTGAATGGACCCGGGGATGAGTTTTTCCAAGCCAATTGGAATGATGACACGTGCTCCTTGGGCAAATATCCCCGGGATAGCGCTTCCGGGATTCCCGCCTCCCGGAGCTCCAGCCATCATCGCCACATTCCCGTTTACGTCGATGGCATTTCCGCTGATGATCACGACGTCCCCCCTGCCCAGTCCCTGCGCAACTTCTCCTATCGTCTCATCGATATTCTTGGGCGCGCCTTTTTCAATGAGCACGCTGTGAGCATGGTCCTTTGATGAGTCCTTTGCGGTGACGGTTCCTCTCCCCGTGATCCTTCCGCTAATCCGCAGGGGCATGCCGATCATCTCCTCGCAGATTGCGGAAACAGTCGTTCCCCCCTTGAGGATAATCTTCCCATTTTTCAAAGCCTCTTTGACCTCGGGCAGGGAGATAACCGCTTTCGTGATGAGCCTCTTCGATTCGCTTACTGTCAGAGAAATCTGTACATCCATTTTAGGCCTCCCCCAAGGTTTGCAGAGAATTCATCCGGCCGTAGAGTTTCACAATCCTCTTGAACTCCTCCTCATCATAAAACCGGCACTTCTTCTCCGTGAACGCCTTCGCGACTTCAAGACAGTATCTCGCCGCCTCCTCGATATCGGCCTCATGGTTGGCACCGGTTCCACACCCTGGCACTACGGTCTCCGCGGTAATTGCCACCCCCACAACGGGGGAATCGGTGGCCGTGCACGGCTGCATGATACTATTCATGTGAAAGAGCCCGTTCCCGTAGGGCGTGATGTCTTGCGTTGTTATGGGGGTTACCCGCGGCGGTTTCCCCGTTGTCCATGCCAGGATATCCAATAGATCCTCGCTGATTCTTAGTATATAGCCTTCTTTCACCGTGGGGGTAATCGCAATTCCCCGGTAGTTGATAATCCTGTTCCCCTTGGTCGCATCCACCGATAGTATCGCATCCATCCCGGGGTCGACCTCGTGCTCGTTCATCTCCCGCATATCTACAGGGGACTTCATGAACGGAACCGGTTGGTGGGGCTGCGTTGGGGCGTCGGGACAGATGTGGGTCGCGATAATTACGTCCCCCTTCAGTACATCCCCTCTGTTCCTCATGTCCGCCAGCTTCAGGGCACAAGCGATTGCCGTGATAGCTCCATCCGCATCCGAAACAATACCGATGCGTTCAGGTCTGGCGCCAATCCCACCAAGCCTCCCGATGATACCCAATGTTGGGGCACTACCCCCGCTTTTCTTCCCCTCTGCTCCGGGGATGACCGTCTTGATAAAATCCGTGGACCCTCCTTCCCCGCTCATCCTCTTGACATCGATTCTCTCCAATCCCAGGGATTTGAGGAGCTCGGCCACCTTTGTACCATTAACCGTTGCATCATCGAGGAGTTCGCATGCCTCCATGACCTTTTTCAACATGTTATTCCCTCCCTATGGATAGTGCTTGGGGGTCTGTGACCCTCCAGCAGCTCGAGGTTGAGAGGCTCTCATACGTAGTCCGATAGCTTAAGCTTAACAACAATGACCGGAGATTTGAAGCACTTTTAGTTGAGGTGCTTCCTGGTAAGTGGAGATAGGCAACGAACCGAGGATTGATTAAGGACGGTCTGGAGGCAGCGCAAGGACTATGCTCTATCTAATTGTGTTTCTAATCTTGCATTTAACTGGATGAGGCGGATTTCAAGGTTTCAGTTAGTATTCGTTTCCCATGGGTTCAACACGGCCACCGACAACAGGCGGCCTCATAGAAGGACTCTCTCATTCGTTACCTTATCAGATGTCCTCTGATTCTGCTTTATGCTTTATCCTATACCCATCTTGTGTGAATGATTTAGAATTATTTGACAAGAGTTACCTGG
>SMTZ1_10019025_pt1 | contig 10427 bp, 11 predicted proteins | sample DeeMarSWOR136_30_FD_25667 | JGI IMG/M metagenome (IMG submission 25667) | reverse complement strand
CAAAAAATATCATTCATTGAGAGAGAAATTCAAATGAAGCTTCGAATGCTAATTTTATCAATAATTGTGTTTTTAATTTTTGGAGTGACCCTGACCTACTCCCAAACGGATGCAGATTCCATTGCTACACCAAAAATCCGTGTAGATACCACTATTGCCCCGACTTCGTCTAAAGCCGAGCAGGCTGTTGGAAAGATCACTGAATCGATCCAGGAGACGCGACCAGCATTCACAATTTCCTTTGCGAAAATCTTTTGGGCAATCGTCATTTTTTTATTGGGACTTTTTTTAATCCGTTTTGTTACGCGACTGACAGAATCGATGGCAGAGAGATGGCCAAAATTGCGTATGACGATCAAAGGACTTGTTCCGATCATCCGAATTTTTGGATGGACATTTATGATTTTTTTATTATTGCTAACGTCTTTAAGCCATCGATTCAAACGCTTATTGCCTTCACGGCTTCAGCAGGTATCGCCATTGGTTTTGCTTCGCAGGACATTCTAAAAAATATATTCGGCGGCATTATGATTTTATTCGATAGACCGTTTCAAGTTGGGGATAAAATTGAAATCGGTAGTTACTATGGCGAAGTCGTTCGGATTGGTCTTCGAACCGTGCGTGTCGTCATCCCAGATGATTCGCTGGTTTCGATACCGAACAGCGAAATTGTCAATCAATCTGTATCAAATGCTAATGCAGGAGAATCGAACTGCCAGGTAGTTGCCGAGTTCTTTTTGCAGCCAGACATTGATTTAATCAAAGCCAAAAAAATTGCCTATCAAGCTGCAGCAGTTTCGCGATATATTTACCTGAACAAGCCCATTGCCGTTATCATCAAAAATGAAATCCATCAAGGGCGATCTTTGCTAAAAATGCGATTGAAAGCTTACGTGTTGGACATTCGATTTGAATTTCCTTTTATGAGTGAGATGACTGAAATTGTGATGAGCGAGCTTTTACAACACCAATTAGTAACAGCAGAGCAACTGGCAATGATTCCTGTGAAAAATTAGAACTTCATCTTAAAAATAACATTAAAATTTTTTATGGAGGATAAAATAATGAGTCCAAAAAATAATTTAGTACTTAAATTGTTTTCAATTTTCCTGGTGTGGTTGACTTTTCTACCATCACTCCATGCCAGTGATGATCAGGAACCACTGTTTGAAGAGATGAAAAAATTATTGCACCATAAATCTTTTACGGTGCGGGCCCTTTTGCAAACCGTGGCTGATTTTCAACGACATCGAAGTTTTTCAGGCAATAACGGATTCAGTATTGCAACTACACGCTTATCACTATCCGGCGATCTCGATAAGAAATTTTCCTACTTTTTTCAGTTCGATTTCACCAAATCTCCAGCCGTTCTCGATGCAAAACTTAGTTATCAATTTTCCACTGCGTTCGGGATTGATGCAGGCTTATTTAAAACGCCGTTCAGCCGAGAATATTTAACTTATGCAGCAAACATCGATTTCATTAATCGTTCCCAGGTTGTTTCTACCCTGGCTCCTAAACGCCAGATCGGTTTTCAATTTAGCGGTTCTTTAGCTAAACAACTGGTTCGGTACAATTTTGGAGCTTTTAATGGAAACGGCTTGGACGGAAACAATAACGACAATGACAAATTCCTCTATGTGGGACGTCTCTCTGTCTTTCCCAAAATTCTCCAGTCAGATTATTTTGAAATTGGAGTGAACTACGCAGAAAGCCAAGATGAAAGGATCTCGTTTGGCAATGACTTCATTAATAATTTCAATGGAAAAAGAGCATTGATCGGCGCTGATTTCCGATTGATTTTAAATAAATTCCTGGTGAGCGGAGAATTTATCAGCGCGAAACTGGAACCCAGAAACCAAAATGAGATAACGCCCAAAGGCTATCAAGCCACTGTTGGATATTTTGTCAACAAAAAATCACAACTATTAGTTCGCTGGGACAGTTTCGATGCCGACGGTGGGCAGCCCAAATCCGAATGGCTTATTTTGGGATATAACTTTTTTCCGACTCAAATTACAGAACTCCAGGTGAATTATGTCATGCCTGTCGATGAAACATCAGACTATAATCAACTATTAATTAACCTGCAGCTTTCATTTTAGATAAACCAGAAATTTTCAGAGGAGAATACAAAGCATGAAAGATTTTGAAGAATGAGGCGCTTTTTACCTGGGGTGTTCCTATAATTTAAAAGACAAGCAAGCTAAATTGGTGACCTGGTTTGGAAACCTCATTGGCAGGATAGGCAGGGAAAACTTGCACCTGCCTGGTGAGAAAAATATTTTAACGAGGCTGAAGGAGAAAAATCAAAATGGTTAAAACAATGCTTCTATTTTTCATTAACTTTCTTTTTTTCATCTGCATGACGGGAATTATTCCTGTTATGGCACAAAAAGCCAATCCATTGAAAACAGTCCAATCAGTTGACCTGAAGCGGTACAAAGGATTATGGTATGAAATTGCAAAAATTCCCAACCGATTTCAACGAAAATGTGCCAGTCGAACAACGGCTCAATATGCGTTGCGAGAGGATGGCAAACTTGATGTTATTAATCGATGCAATACTCAAGAAAGGAAAGTAATCGAAGCAAGGGGAATCGCGCGCATAGTGGATTCTGAATCCAATGCAAAACTCAAGGTCAGCTTTGTTAAAATACTTGGCATCTCTCTGTTCTGGGGTGATTACTGGATCATTGGTTTGGGCGAGGAATATGACTTTGCCGTTGTCGGCACCCCCAGCCGAAAGTATGGCTGGATATTGAGCCGAACACCATCTTTGAGTCAGGAAAAATTAGAAGAGATTTATAAAATTCTTCGTGAACAAGGCTATAATCCAGATGAGTTTGAAATAACACCGCAGCAATGAATTAATATGGTTTTAGTATACTCGACACGAAAAGTTTTTCGGATTTTGAGCTTTTTCCAATGTCATTCCTGAGGATGCAGGAGTCTCATAATTACAGAGAGTTAGGAGATGCCTGTATTCACAGGCATGACATACATTCAATCCGAAAACCACTTAGCTTTTCAAATTAAAAACCGACAGGTCTGTTACTCATGGTTGAAAATAAAAATGAATCAAATGATTTTGATAATATCGTGATCAGCGAAGTCCAACTGATTCTGGCAGAGAAAAGAACAGCATTATCTTTCATGCGGACTGGAATTGCTGTTTTCGCTTTGCCACTATCGGTGCTAAGCGTATTAATTGCAACATCCAGGTTTTACAATTTTAGTAATGTATTGCATTTGATCATCCCGTTGCTTATATTATGTGCGATTTTGATATTTTTGGGATTTTATTTGATCATTCGAGCCATTATTAAAATTCGGCATTACGATCACGTCATCAGTAATTTAAAACAAAAATACGATTTGCTTTCTGACATGTTTTTTGCGGGAATCTCTTGCGGAAAATGAGGAGATTCCTGCATAAAAGATTGCAGGAATGACAGGTTAATTGTAATGTGACTAAGTAGTAATATTTATAAGCCATAATAAAAGGGAAAGCGTTTTAGGTATTCATCAGTTTTAGTATATGCCGAAATCTCTAATTCAATAACAATATTATGGAGGAAATACTATGAGAAATTACAAAAATCAGATTAACATTTTCTTGCTACTCTCTTTTCTATTATTGTCCTGCGCCACAGTTCCATTGACAGGAAGAAGGCAGCTCGATCTAATTCCTGCCTCGTCCATGCTTTCCATGAGCTTTCAACAATATGATGAATTTCTGAAAACCAACAAACTCAGCACGAATCAACAACAAGTCACATTGGTGAAATCAGTCGGTCAAAAAATTCAGCATGCTGTAGAGCGATATATGGCTGATAACAAGCTGTCCCAGCGATTGGATGGGTACAAGTGGGAATTTAACCTTGTCGAAAGTCCCGAAGTGAATGCTTGGTGTATGCCAGGTGGAAAAGTCGTTGTTTACACAGGAATTTTGCCGATCACCCAAAATGAAGGAGGATTAGCTGTAGTGATGGGACATGAAATTGCCCATGCCATTGCCAACCACGGCGGTGAACGGATGAGCCAGGGACTGGTTACTGAATTGGGGGGGATGGCACTCAACGTTGCTTTAAAAGACAAACCCGAACAGACCAAGCAACTCTGGATGACTGCTTTTGGTGTGGGCGCACAGGTTGGAGTAATTCTGCCTTACAGTCGTCTGCATGAAAATGAAGCCGATCATCTTGGTCTCATTTTTATGGCAATGGCTGGGTATGATCCAAATATTGCCGTAGGTTTTTGGGAACGAATGGCGGCACAGGGTGGCGCCAAGCCGCCAGAATTTTTAAGCACCCACCCCTCTGACCAGACACGGATCAATAAAATTAAAGCTGAAATTCCCGAAGCAATGAAGTACTATAAAAAATAAATCGGCTTAATGCAACGTTTACTAAACTTACAAAGTTTAATAAACGCTTCTTTCAGAATAAGGAGAATCCTGCTTGATCTCTCAACACACTGATACCATTGATTACCGCCGAAAATGGCTGGTTATGTCTGCTCTTGGGATGGGAATTTTTCTGGCAACTATTGATGGCAGCATTGTGAATGTGGCGCTGCCAACCCTGGTGACGCAATTCAACACCAGGTTTGAAGTCGTGCAATGGGTGGTACTGAGCTACCTGTTGACGCTGGCGACGCTGATGTTGAGCATCGGGCGACTGGCTGATATGGTCGGCAAAAAGCCAATTTATTTGGCAGGGATGATCATTTTTACCCTCGGCTCTTTGCTCTGTGGACTTTCGCAAACGATTTACTGGCTCATCGGCTTTCGGATTTTTCAGGCGGTTGGCGCTGCCATGATGATATCGCTGGGCACGGGCATTCTTACCGAAGCCTTTCCACCCCAGGAGCGTGGCAAAGCACTGGGCATTGTTGGAGCGATTGTCTCCATTGGAATCATCACAGGTCCCACGCTGGGCGGCTTCCTCATCGATCTCATTTCATGGCATTGGATTTTTTTCGTCAACATACCAGTAGGAATTATCGGCAGTTTTATGGTTATCCGTTTCCTGCCAGATGTAAGAGCAATCCAGGGGCAGCGCTTCGATTTTTGGGGCGCTGGTTCATTATTTATCAGCTTGATCTCATTTCTATTAGCATTGACATTGGGGCAGAGGATTGGCTTCACCCATCCTCGAATCGTAACGCTGCTCGTGACATGGGTGATTTTCTTTGTAGCCTTTTTGGTGATAGAACTAATTGTCAAACAGCCCATGGTCGACCTGCGACTGTTCCGCAACCAGTTGTTCAGCCTGAGCCTGTTTACAGGCTTCATCACCTTTGTCAGCACGGGAGGGATTGTTTTGTTAATGCCATTCTACCTGGAAAATGTGCTGGGATACGACCCGCACCCGGTTGGTCTTATGTTAGCAATTGTTCCCGTTTCGGCGGGATTAATCAGTCCATTGTCTGGCACACTGTCCGATCGTTTCGGCACCCGTCCCGTTTCGACATTCGGGTTATTTATCATGCTCATTGGTTACATCAGTCTGCTCAGCCTGGGTACACAAACGACTTCGCTGGGTTATATTTTGCGCTTTTTTCCTGTCGGACTGGGAATAGGAATTTTTCAGTCGCCAAACAACAGCGCCATTATGGGATCTGCGCCACGTGAAAAACTGGGCATTGTTTCCAGCCTGCTGTCGCTTACTCGCACACTGGGACAGAGTTCGGGAATTGCTGCGATAGGCGCTTTCTGGGTGAGTCGAGTAACTGCCCACGCCCATCACTCCTTCAATTTCAACGCCACCCGGACCGATCCATCTGCCCAGGTCGCAGGTTTGACCGATACGTTCTGGGTAACTGTCGGATTCATCGCAACGGCGCTTGTTTTGAGTCTAGTGAGTTGTATTCGGGAGCGGGCGTGTTTGCCGAGTTTTTTAAATACAAACAAAATTTAGGGGTAATATATGATCTTGTTGATTTAGTGGGACTAACCTTTCCTAATGCTTTAGAGTATACAATATATAGTTTGATTGATTGTAAATATATCTATATATTGATATCTTCATGTCCTAACAGCTTTAGGAAAGGTGTTTTTCAACAGAGTCATTAATAAGTAAATTAAAATATGAAATGGAACGGTTATTTTATCCCACCCCCTGAAAGCAACAAAAAATATGTTGATTTTTCAAATTATTTTCTTATATTACAAAAGAATAAAATATTGCTATGCTAAATGTGATGATAGCTATTGTTGGCTAACTACGATATGAATCGGAATCGGATCCTGTTTTGATAAGTTAGCTCAAACGATACGAAAAATTAAGTACATTTTTTCTCCTTACCACTTTGTTTGCTATAATCTATTTATTAATAAATAATTGTCTAAAGTAAAGAATATTTTTTGAGTTGTATAAACTTGGTTGGCCGTATAATACTATGAGCAGAAAAATTTTATGTTGGAGGTTGAAATGTCTCTTACTATACAACGTTTCTGTTTATTAATTCTCTTTTATAGCTTTTGTCGAAAGCTTATCAGAAAATGCTCATATGCTACATCAGCTATTATAATAGTATACTTTATTTTATTGTTTCCTAAAACTTTAATATCACAAAATCCAGAATGGATATTGTATAACAAAGTTATCAAAGGCTTACCAAGTAATAATATAAATGCTATTGTTATTGATAAGCAAGGAAATCACTGGATTGGTACTCATGGAAATGGTTTAGTAAAGTTTGATGGTGTAAATTGGACAACTTATAACAAAAATAACTCCCAAACTACCAAGTAATAATGTTACGGCAATTGCTATTGATATAAAGGGAAACAAGTGGATTGGTACTAGTAACGGCTTAGCGAAGTTTGACGGAAAGAACTGGATTGTTTATGACAATAGTAATTCTAAACTACCAAGCAATGTGGTTTTGGCACTTGCCATAGATATTAAAGGAAATAAATGGTTTGGGACTACTAAGGGTTTAGCGAAATTAGATGGAAAAGACTGGACAGTTTATAATGCAAGAAATTCGGAGCTGCGTGATGACTATATTCTTTCCCTTAATATTGATAAACATGGGAACATATGGATTGGAACTTTGAAGGGTGGTTTAGCGAAGTTTGACGGAGATAACTGGAAAGTTTATAAAAGGTGGGACTTTAAGTTAAAAGATGAATGTATTACTTGTATCTATTTTGATGTTCAAGGAAATAAGTGGATTGGTACGTGTAAAGGAGGTCTAGCTAAATTTGACGGTCTTAATTGGACGGCGTATAATGTCGATAATACTGCTCATTTGGAGAACGTAGTCAAATGTCTTGTGAATACTAAAATTCTATGTCTCGCAAGTAATTCAGAAAATAATGTATGGATAGGAACTTCTGATAGTGGTTTAGTAAAGTTCAATGGTGTTGATTGTATGGTTTATAATAAACATAACTCTGGTTTACCTAGAAACTATGTATGGGATATTGCTACTGATAAAGAAGGGAATATATGGATTGCTTGTGGTAATGGTGGTTTGGCTAGATTTGACGGAGAAAATTGGAGCGTATACAGTACAGAACAGTATCGGTCTCTTTATTCTTTTGATTTCGGTATTTTTCAAATTTTTGGCTTTGATAAAAAAGGTTGGATATGGATTGAAACTGACAAGGGATTAGCTTATTTACTGTATCCTCACTCCAGCTTTTTCAATTTTTTAGATACACCTAAATCTTGGCTTCACATGGTTGGAACAATAGATTTATTAGGAAACCTATGGATTGGTAGTATTCACAGTTTATGGGAATTAAATACTTCTAAAAACTATAATAAAGATAATTCTGGAATGCCAGGTGGTCATGTCAAGGCTCTTTCTGTTGATTCTCAAAATAATTTATGGATTGGAACTGAAAGGGGTGGTATGGCTAGATTTGATGGACACGAATGGACCGTTTATGACAAAGATAATTCTGAACTTCCTAGCAACCGTATTGATGTTATTGTTATTGATGCTCTTGGAAATAAATGGATTGATGCTGGAATTTTAGTAACATACCAGAAAGGTGGAGTAATTTTTTCTAGTTCAAAATAAATCTATTATTTTTTATTTTCATTAATAAGATATAAATCTGAGACTAAATGGAAAGAATTAGGATAACGATTATTTATTAAACTACCATTGAAAAAGCAAAACTTAATTATCCTTTTTTTGCATCATATTAATTATTGATTTGATAATAATAGTGAAATCTTAAAAAAAATATTACAATCTAATAGTAAACGGCTAACCATTGCATTCAGTCTACCCTTCTCGCATCGGTGAATTTAAGTAGTTATCTTAAGAAGGGATATTTTGTTCATTCTCGAAAGTTTTGATTGTAAGAGACGAGGGGCGACTTATTCATGTTGTTAAATAATAAATTAAATTGCTTCATTATTTTTTCAAATAAGCATAACATCCTTCAAGAAATGCCTTCAATATTTTTGTCACGGATGATACATCCATTTTCTTACAAACGACTCGATGTCCTACCCAATGGAAATATTAGGAAATATCTTTTGAAATGGAAACTGGCAAACATTCTATTGGAGATTTAAATGATGGTAACAAAACAATTCATCAAGTTAACAATTTATATGCTCATCTGTGTTTTACCAGGACAAATTTCTTACCAATCAGATGAAATCAAATCTCATGACAACATTTTGGTCGTCCTTGCACAGCCCGAAGATGATGTGCTAATAAGGGGAGCACTGGCAAAACTTGTCGTCAGAGGATACGCTGTGACAGTCACATAAATAACATCTGGTGATGATGGTAAAGGCTTTTAATTGGTGATAAATAATGGTACAGAGATTCTGGTACTCGATGCTGGTTACTGGATTTCCCCCCATCCCATCCAGCATCCAGAATCGAGCATCGAGTATCACCAAAAATTACGGCAATATTTGTTAATTGATTGAATTACTATCTCTACTTTCAGATTACTACTTAAGAAAGCTTGTCCTGAATAGCAGGGATGCAGAATTGAATATGAGAATGGTTGTTGGAGATAAGGATATCCCTTTTGCAGGTGCTTATACAATCGGCTATCGAATCATGCAGGAATTCTTTAGGAGGTAGGATAAAATAAGTTTCGCATCTAAATCTTGAATCTAATTATTTTACCTAGAAAAAAAATCTAAATGCCCATGTTATGTATCCCACCTCTTAAGAAAATAATCCAAATACGACTTTGTTGGAATGGACAGATCTGGAAGCTGAAGAAATTCTGTCAAAAAGTAAATATGAGGAAAAGTTTGACTGAAATAGAACTAACAGCGACAAAAAATAGGTTGATTTTTCAGATTATTTTCATATATTACAAATAATCATTATAACTATCTTTACTTAGTCAGATCAAACTCTGATCTGTCATTAAAAACGGAACGTAGCGGAGAGAGGAATCTGAGTTTTTCACCATAAGCTGATTGGATAACCAGATTTCTCGCTTGGTTCGAAATGACAGGGGTTTGAAGATGTAATTTAATAATCTGACTAATTAGTTTACTGGGTAATTGGGTAATTATACTCGTTACGGGTAAGAATTTCATTATTGATGTCATTCCTGCGGATGCAGGAATCTCCTTAATAACAGATAGTCAGGAGATGCCCCGATATATCGGGGCATGACATGAAAAACTAAACCGTAACGGGTATAGTAATTAAACAGTTCATATTTCGCCCAAAAAGCAAAAATATTTTAGACACAAAAACGGAACAAACTGAAAATAGATTTTTTGATTTATTTTTGTGGGTGTTCAGATTTTGTGACCTGAAATTTCTTTTTGGTCTCCCGAAATTGGGATTTCCACTTCGTTCCAACTGACTCGTTCAGGTAGAGTAATTAAGTGAACATGTGAACTTATGCAATGGAGATAAATGTGAAATTAAAATCAACTTTATTGGTGCTTCTTTTCATTTCTCTGTTCGCCGTAAACACTGGCAGCTATAAGGTCGTATTTTTCTTCTTTGGATTCGAGGGAATTGACATATTGTTAGTTGGTTTAGTACCATAACAGATGTCAGGGAAGATTTTGCAGATAAGATTCCATTGCAATATTCCCTGTCTCAAAATTATCCCAATCCCTTTAACTCTAATACAACCATCAAATTCCAATTACCAGCGGATAGTCACGTCAATTTGAGGATCTATAATGTCCTTGGCAAGGAAGTTTACACCCTGCTTAATGAAAAACGAAGCTCTGGCTATCATTACATCCAATGGGATGGCAGGGATAATCAGGGAAATATGGTATCCACTGGTATCTATCTCTACCAGCTAAGCATACAACCTGGGTTAGAAAAATCGCCTGAATTTGCTGCTACCAGAAAATTGGTTATTTTGAAATGAAGAAAAAGAAAAAATTTGAAATTAAGGACGTGAGATTAAATAAATCGACCATTTTCAAATTTACGTTACCTGTAAGCAACGA
>SMTZ1_10008222_pt1 | contig 10427 bp, 7 predicted proteins | sample DeeMarSWOR136_30_FD_25667 | JGI IMG/M metagenome (IMG submission 25667) | reverse complement strand
AATCGGTCCTGCTTATAGTTATCCCAAAAATTACTTTGTGCACCTCATACATTAATCCACCTGCGACAAGGAACATCACAAACCAGAAGATCAAAACCGCAAATCCAAGGATAAAGCACCTCAGCAGCACTCCTTCAACAAACTTCCTGTCCATGTCAATACCTCCAATGCTAATTCCATTACCTGTAAGAATCCTATTGCGAATCGTATAAATCTAACCGCTCGGTTTCTGTTTTTAGCATGTCGAGCACCTTCTCCCAAATCCCGGTTACTTCATCTCTGACGCGTTGAACATCGCCGCTTGAGAAGACATCATACAGCCTCCGTTTCTCTTTATCGTCAACATTCTCCACATATCGATTAAGCACCTTATACGGAAGGTGGATAAGTTCAGGTCTTCCGTGGCCACGAAGCACCGCCACACCAAAAATGTTTCTGCCCGTACCTTCGTAGCTCACCCATCGATACGACAGGTCATCAGGATAATTGGTTTTCATAAATCCTTCAAGCTTCGACTCCTTGTACCAGTGTTCCGTCTTCAGACCCATAAACCACTCTCTGTTCCCTTTACGAGAACCTGTTTTCTCGCAAATAAAAGCCCAATCTCGATAGACCGGCCCAATGGACATAGCGACAAACGCTGCCGCGCCGGCAAGAATGATAATTATATAAAATACACGCCTGTATATCTTCATTTCACTGAAACCAGACTGCTGATAAACGACTTCCACATAAACCACAAAAATAATCCTGCCAAGCAAACTTCAATCGGGATTATCAGAAGATCCGTCCCAAAAACACGCCAATCTTTCAACAGACCACCACCCCCCTGAACTTCTCAGCCCCGGTTCACTCATCCTTTGTTGTATCGCTCGTCTGTCGAAAAATTCCGACCGATTGTCGCTATCCGGCCTTTTCCTTTGCCTGCTTCAACAGCTCTTTGGCCTTCCGGGAAACACCCGCGTTTGTCGTAACTTCAGCAACCTTCTCCAAAGGTTTAACCAGCCTCGATGCGAATTTCGAAGCGTTGCGACCTTTCAAAAGTCTCTCGGCAATTCCCAAAACGGCCACGCTCGCCTCTTCACGCGTCCCCGAAGCATCCAGGTAAGGCACAATCATCGCAACCGCACCCGGCGTGTTGATACCGCCCAAAGTACCCAATAGCAGCCTCTTCTCATCGTCTCGCTCAAGCAGCCCCTCGACCTCCCGGCACATCGACAATCGCTGTCTGCCCGGCAAATCCCCGCGGGATGCAAGGCCGAGATAACCACGCAAACAAAGTGTCTTGTCATTCCGGTCTGTCGCCTTCCTGGCCAGTTCCAGCAGGTGTGGTGCCGCATCCATACTGCCCCAAGAACCAAGCGCGCGGATGGCCTCCCTGTGCACCTCAGCATTCGAATCATCCACCGCCGCCAGCACAGCCTTCAAAGCATCCGCCCCGCCAACCACGCTAAGAACTCGAAGCAACGCAAGCTTCTGCTGGACCTCTGCCTTATCCAGGGCAGAGCAAAGTTGCTCAACCATCGCCGCCGGCACCACGCTGGCACCGAGCGTAATGGTCTCACCTTCCCTCACCGTCTTGCTCTGACTCACCCCGTTGACGGAAAATTCAACCTGCAGTTCCTTGACGATGTTAGGCGCCGCATCGCCGAAGTTGGCATTGGAGGCCTCTATCGATAGTGTACCGGCCTCGACCATCTCTGCGACCTTCTTTGTGACGTCGGCCGAACGCTTGCCGTCTATCCCGCGATATACCGCCTTCAGTATAGTCACTTCACCCGCCGATGGTATGGCCTCTCTCATACAGGCTGCCGAAAGAGCACGCTCGGCCGCTCGGATCTCCGAAGAGCCCTTCGCCCCAAGAAGCAAATCGACCAGCACTCCGAACTCCACCTCGCCCGCCAAGTCACCCAGCATCCTGATGCTCGCTGTCCGTACCGATTCATTCTCGTCTTTAGTTGCCTTCAGAAGCGCCCCGGCTACATCCGTCATCCTCCGACGCTTGATTAACTCAAGCGCCATAAGCCGTTGGATCGTATCGCTGCTTTCCAGCATCGCCATCACAGCAGCATCCACCTCCTCGCCCGGAAGCGCAGCAAGCGCCTCCTGCGCGGCCTTCGAAATATCTCCGTCACTGTCATTCATCAGTCCCGCTAATACCGGCACCGCCGAAGCATCACCGATATCAGGCATCGCCTTGATCGCCGCAATCCGAACGCTCTTCTCCCCGCTCTTGGCCACATCTGAAAGCGCCGGCACCGCAGACGCATCCCCGCGCTCACCAAGCGTAAGGATAATCAACGTTTGATTATCGGCAGACAATCCCTTCAAACCATCCGTCAGCGCCTTGGTAACCTCTCCACCCTCCATCTCCTGCGCCGCCTGTACCGCCGCAGAAAACATTATATAGTCTTTGTGCTGCAAATATTCACGCAGCAACGCAACTCCCTTCTCTCCGCGTGTCAGTATTGCGCCGCGAAGCGCACCTCCGCGGACCTGATGTGCCGCCGCGTATCCTCGCAAAAGGTCATAGATAACGATTGCCTCATCCTTTTGGTCATTGGCCGAAAGTCTCTCCGCGCACCGCAGCAGACCTTCGTAACGGGCAAGCGAGTTAACACTCGTCGAATCCGCCTCGATGGCACGCATCAGTGCCTTCGACGCATCGGACGTACCTATACTGCCGAGCGCCCTCGACGCCGCCCGTGCCACATCCCGGTCGGAATTATGCTGTAGCTTCGCAAGCGCAGGTACTGCCTTGGCATCCCGCCGCACACCTATGCTGCCGATTACACCGACTAACGGCCGCCCTTTCAGTTTACCCAACGCATCGCGAAACGCCTCATCCACCGCCGCATCCGGTATCGGCTCCAGTCCGTATCGCGCCATATGCGAAAGCTTCTCATCACCGAGCAGCGCCGCTAAAGGCGCCACGGCTCTCTTCGTGCCAATAACCGCCAATTGCCGACACGCATCCGCCTTTTCCTTATGCGATGCATCAGCGGACTCAATGACTGCTATTAGTTTACCCTCACTGCCCGCCGGTGGTATCGTTTGCCCAAACAATGGCCCCGCAGCAACCGCTGCCAACGCGATGAGCAGGATTAATCTCTTTTTCAACTTCAACATTTTATCTTCCTTTCTCACAGAAAAGTGCCTCATCATATCATCCACGGCTCACGCATCGCACGAGAACGCAGCCGGTTCGCTTCCGCGTCGTTGACAAATTCCTCCTTCACCGGGTCGTAACGCAAATCACGTTTCAGCCACATACATATATTCGCCGCATGTACCGTCGTCATCGAACGGTGCATCATCACAGGATTCGCCACCGTCTGTCGCCGCGACTTCACGCAGTCGAACAAATTCCTCACATGGCTCATCGGCCGTTGCGTCCGCGCTTGGTAGTCATAAACGATTTTCCTGAAATCATCCAGCATCGCAGGCGACGAAACGTCCGGCTTCGAATAACCGTCCGCCGCCGCAACCCAGCCCTCTGTACCTTCGTACTTCACTCCGCACGAGCCGCGCCATCCTTCCAGTTGCAGGACCATCTTGATACCGTTCACAAAAAGGACCTCCATCCCGTCACCCGTCTTGTTCTTCACATACTTATACTCGATCCCCGATGTCTCCCACGCGCCCATACCTACCTGGCACTGTGCGAAAGTATGCGCCCCCCACTCACCGATACAGCTCGTATGGAAATCATAATGTCCCCGCCACGCACCACGGATATACGCCCTGTTATAAGGCCGCCAGGGACACGGCCCCAGCCATTGGTCCCAGTCCACCTCTTCCTTCGGCGGCTCCGGCTCCGCCGGCAGCCAGTCGTGCCTCAGCTCCGCCGCATCCCACGGCGCTATGTGCGCTCGAACGGTATGCACCTCGCCGAGCCCCCCCAGCCGTAGCATCTCGTTACAAAACGTAAAATTGCCCTCGCTCAGCCGCTGCGTACCAGTCTGGTAAATCCGCCGGTACCGTCTCGCCGTCTCCACAACCGCCTGCCCCTCAGCAATCGTCATCGAAGACGGCTTCTCCGAATAAACGTCCTTGCCCGCACGCATCGCCATTATCGCTGCCAGAGAATGCCACCGGTCGCCCGTCGCTATCAGCAGCACGTCGATGTCCGTACGCTCGGCCAGAAATCCCCGCATGTCACGGTACATCTTGCAGTCCTTGTTCCCGTACCGCGTGTCGACAATATTCTTGACCCCTTCCCTGCTCGATTTCTTCGCGTCGCATATCGCCACAAACTGCACGTCCTTCTCAGGTAGCATCCACTGCAGCACATGTGATCCGCGGTTACCAACCCCCATTCCCCCCATGATTATTCGCTCGCTCGGAGGCACCTTCCCGTCCCGGCCGAACACCGTCGCCGGTACTATATAAGGCATCGCCGCCGCTGCCGCCGCACGCCGCAAAAATACACGCCGCGTAAGTTTTACATTCTTATTTTGCATGTTGTCCTCCAATTCATTTAACTAAGAATCCTCATATAACCCGTTATTAGTTTGTACTTATATAATCCACGGCTCACGCATCGCACGCGAACGCATCCGGTTTGCTTCCCGATCATTGATAAATTCTTCCTTCACCGGGTCCCACTTCAAATCACGTTTAAGCAGCATACAGATATTCGCCGCATGGCACGTTGACATCGAGCGATGCGCCACCTCCGCATGCGCCACTGTAGGACGTCGCGTCCTGACACAGTCGAGAAAATCCCGCATATGATTCATAGGACGCTGGTTTCGCCCCATATAATCCTGAACCAGCTTCACGCGCTCCCCCAGCAGCGATGGCGTTGAAACATCCGGCGCCGAGTACCCGTCCGCCACCGATACCCAACCTTCCGTCCCCTCATAACGCACCCCGCACGTACCGCGCCAACCCTCGCACGACAAAACCAGCTTCACACCGTTGGCATACCTCGTAGTAAATCCCTCCGCCGTACCATTGTTGGGATATTCGTACTCCACTGCCGAAGTCAAATCCGCATTGATAACACCCTGGCACTGGCAAATGGTATGGCTGCACCAGCCCGCAACGCCGGTACCGAAGTCATAATAATCCAGCCACGCCCCGCACCCATTTAAATATTGCGGATTATAGGGACGCCACGGCGCAGGCCCAAGCCACATCTTCCAGTCCAGTTCATCCTTCCCCGGCTCCGGCTGAACCGAAAGCCACTCCCGGCTCATAGCAAAAGGCAAGGTATGCGCCCTGACCGTGTGAATCTTACCTAATCGACCCGTGCGAGCTAATTCATCTGCAAATACAAAAGTCGCCTCGCTCCGCCGTTGAGTTCCCGTTTGAAAAATCCGCCCGTATCGCCTCGCCGTCTCTACCAGCACCTGCCCTTCCGCAATAGTCATCGTCGATGGCTTCTCAGAAAATACATCCATTCCCCGCCTCATCGCCATCACAGATATCAGCGTATGCCACCGGTCGCCGGGCGCCGTTAAAATTGCATCGATATCATCCCGCGCAAGCACCTCGCGGAAGTCGATATAGGCAGCACAATCCTTATTGCCGTAATGCTGGTCAACTGTCGCCTTCGCCCGCTCACGGTTTTGCCTTCTCACGTCACAGACCGCCGCGAAATGAACATCAGCCTCCTGAAGCGCTGCGCTCATATCATAGTGCCCCCTGCCGCCGATGCCTATCCCACCCATAACGATGCGCTCACTGGCAGCTTTCCTTCCCCCGCCGCCCAGCACCGTTGCCGGCACAATGTAAGGCGCCGCCGCAGCTGCAGCCGCACGCTTCAAAAAACGACGCCGCGTAAGTTTTACTTGCCTTTCTTGAATGCCGGCCTCCTGATTCCTTTGCGTGTTTCTATTAAACCGTATCTATTATTACCATTTACCTTGTTGTACTCTCCAATATTACCCCCATATACTACAATCCCACCCCAATAATTGCAACCCCGAATCCCTGAACTCCGTTATATTTAGCCCCGCAATTTATTGCGTGGGTTGTATTTCGATCATTCGAATTTGTTTCGTATCCCTATATTCGGATTTGTTCGTCGGGGCACGAGATACGAATTCTGCCCTTAACGAGACACTGAAGATGGCCGGCCGCGTCAGCTTGATTGATATGTTATGTGTTGCTCCCATTAAAATATCTTAAATTTGGGAGCAGCAAATCTTGATGTCCAAAATTAATTGCTAAATATTGATCCACCCGCAAGCCCTATAATGATAAACAAAATTCCCGCCAGTATTGGTATAACGGTATAGGATATTGCGTGTATGGTAGCTCCTGTTTTTTCTCCGTATTTCTCTTTCATGGCATTCAATTTCCCGAATTTTTCAGGATTTTTCACTCTAAGAAATAACGTACATATTCCAAACAGCAAAGCGAATAATCCGATAGCTAACGTAGTGTAATTCATATCTTTCCCTTTCTGATTATTTTAGCACAACACCCGGCCCAAATCGCCGCTCTTTTTAGCCTTTCTCCTGCAGATATTATCTGCCAATCATGACACTATTTTCGACAGAAAACAAAGGGCTGTTTACCAAATAAAACACCCTTGAACTTCTATCGAGCTGTTTTAGCATTCTCCGATATATTTTTGCTTTTTCCCTTTTCCCTTATGCCTTCTACCTCGTGCTCTTGTGCCTTATGCTCTTATCCCTTTATGCCCGCTAATACCCTGATTTTCTCTAAATCAATCCTTTGTTATACTTCAAATATTTCTTATACTTTTAAAAGAAGTACTTGATGTGGCAAATGACTGAAAAATAGTCAATTATCAGACTTTTAGGCTGTAGAAATTTACGTTCTTGCAGCCTTTTTTTTACTCACATAACACCGTGAAATAGCCGATTATACCCCTGAATATATCTTGTGTCTTGAAATGAAATTCGTGCATTCGTGTAGTAGAAGTTCAAAGATATAATTCAGCTTCTCAACGAGGAAATATTAATTTTATCAGATGGGGTATAGACTCCAGAAAGGGGAAATTATTATGACTAAAAGACAGAGAATAGTTGCGGCATTAGTGTTGTTGTTTGCAGTATTGGCTTTCAGTGGTTGTTCTGTGCAGGCTCCTCCCGAACTATTCACAGCAATAAAGGCTGGAGACCTTGACCAGACTAAAACCATATTGGAAACAAATCCAAAATCTGCCAACTCTAAAGACGAAGCGGGAAACACTCCTTTGCTATTAGCTGCAAGCGCGGGTAACAAGGATTTGTGTGAAGTCCTTATTGCCGGAGGAGCGGCTCTCGAAGCACAGGGTCAACATGGCACTGCCTTGCACGAAGCGGCAATCGGAAATCACAAGGATATTGCCGAGCTTCTTATTAACAAGAGAGCCAATGTTAACGCTAAGGATAAGAGCGGCAATACGCCGTTGTATTATGCTTCCACCTTTGGCTGGGGCGGCAAACGAAATAAAAATGACTGGGATATTGCCAGGTCTCTCGTTTCCAATGGGGCCGAAGTTAATATGAAATCCGGATCCGGCGATACTCCTCTGCACTCGGCTGCACTATATGCTCCTGAAGATATCGTCAGGCTCTTCATCGATAAAGGAGCGAATGTTAATGTCAAGCTCGCCAGCACCGGATGGCCCCGCAAGCGCAACTCCGGCCCTGCTCCGCTGCACAATGCCTGCATGCGTGCCGACAAGAACGCAGAGGTAGTAGAGCTTATAATTGCCGCGGGAGCGGATATAAATGCAAAATGCTATAGTGAACAGGCCGACGGCTGGACACCTCTGTATTTTGCCTGCCTCAATGAGAATACCAGAGCTGTCGAGCTGCTGATTGCAAAAAGAGCAAAAATCAATCCAATATCCGATTTGGGTAATACTCCCATGCACTGCGTAACTATTACGGAAATCGCACAAATTTTAATCGACAACAACGCAAATATTCATTTCAGGAACAAAGAAGGTTACTCTCCTCTCCACAATGCAGTAAAAGGAGGCCATTCGGATGTGGCTAAACTTCTTATTGATAAAAGAGCTTTTGTAACAACGACTAACTATCAGGGAACTACTCTTCTGCACGAGGCCGCAGTTACAAATCAAAAGGAGATGGTAGAATTGCTCATAGCTGAGGGAGTAAATATCAATGCAAAGGATAGAGCCGGCAAGACTCCGGCGCAGCTGGCGGAAAAGGCCGGCCATCACGACATAGCCGACTTCATCCGAAACTATAATGCAAAATAAAAGCCGGGATTATTGACCTTGCAAAATTGACTTAAAATAAAAAAGGCCGTGAGTTTAATCCTCACGGCCTTTTTTTACATCCCTGAAAACGCAGCAACCTGCTATAAAATGTCATTGCAAGGAGGCCGAAGGCCGACGCGGCAATCTCATTAGTGGCATTCTGAGCAAATACTTACGTGCCTATAAGGCACCGAAAAATCTCGTTTTGAACATTTGGATTTTGTAAATTTGAATTTGTTTAGGATTTCGATATTCGAATTTCGAATTTCTACCTCTGCCCCACCTGTCCGAATCCCTGCATGCAGTAGCCTGGGCCCTGCGAAGCCTTGGCGAAGCATGGGGCAGGAACCCTGTAGTCGTGGATCCAGTTGTCATTTTACGCTTCACGCCCACCTTTTTTTCTTCTCATTTTTCCCTTATGCCCTTGTGCCTTGTGCACTTTTACGAGCCCTGATTCGATTTTTCAGAAAAATATTGAAAAAATAAAACCTGATTTCTAACGAGGATATGCTTCTAAATGAACAACTCTTGTTCCATTTTTGTCGGAATAAAGTTCGGCACCACTAATTATTTTACGATAAAAAAGTTTATACGTTTGCGAAGTTTCCTTTTTCAAATTCCCGACTTTTTTAAGATTGTATAAAAATTCCTTAACATCGGCTTCTTGTAGATGTTTCCTGCTTCTTCGATCTTTTTGCAATACACCAAGGGCGGAGCTTTGAATAAGTTGAGAATACATTTGTTTAAACAAATCAGGAGAAGAATAAACATCGGCACACAAAATTTTATTCCTGTCTGTTATAATCATTCCTGCTATACCCTTGTTCTCAAGAACTTTTTTGGAATTGGTAATATAATAATTCATAACTTCTTTAATATTCTTATCTTTGAAAACATCGGCAAACGCCATAGTTCTGCTATAAACTCCCAGTTTTCTTATTTCTTTTTCAATGGCTATATGAATATTAGTTTGATTGGGAAACGATATAAGTTCTTTTCTTACAAATGGGCTTGCCATACCGACATAAGAAAAATGTATTGGTTGTCCTCGAAACCTTGATTCTTCTATTAACCTCCATTTCTCAAAACATAAAGCATCGACCTTCGTTTCTATATTATTATTTGAAGAATCCAGACTTGTATATTTAGCTTCAATATTCTCAAAACTAAAGTCTTCCACAGCAGCTGCAGTTACTTTTCTAAAATCATTTTCTTCAAAATCCTCTTCGTTAAAACCGAATCCTCCATAACCTCTATATCCGGGATACCCTCTATAACCTCCGGGCCCATAACCTCCTAAAATACCGCCGCTTCCAAAACCCCTGTTTTGCCAGCCTCCTCCGAGCATCCCGCCGCGCGGATAATAGCTGGGCCCGTAACCAAAATTGGGGTATTGAGTATAAGTAGCTCCATAACCGGAACCGGTGTATTGAGCAAGTATAGGATAACTTCCCTGAGGATTATTTCCATTTGGAATAACCCTCGGATCTTCTTTTAAAATAATCTCCCTTTTTTTACTGGCTTCTTCTAATGTAATATACTTGGTTTCTAAATCGGGATTTGTTGTTATTAATGGATAAATATACATATCAACAGCCCCGTCTTTATCATGGTCAAATTCGTAAACATCTTTCCCAGGTTCTACAGAAGATAAAAATTTAGTGATTATTTGTTTTGCTCTGATTCGAGGTCTTCTTGTATTTGCTGTTGCATTAGAATTAAAAAATACGGCAAATAACAAAATCCCTGTACCAACTGCTAAAAGTGTTTTTTCCAATCCCTTTTTCATGGTTTGTTCTCCTAACCTATAGTTTCGTGTCGGCTTCCCTTGTCTTCATGTGCCGCGTGTTCCCCCTGTTTTTTGACAGAACAGCGTTTTTCAGAAACTCTTTCTCTTTATATAAGGCAGTAACTTAACGGCTGGTAACAGGATGCAGTTTGAAATGTACATCTCCGGCTAATTTTTCCCACTATTCAAATCCCCCCGCAAATTCTCCTCCATTAGTAAATCGTCAATAGTAAATAGTCAATTACAAAGCCCCCCGCCAGTCCCAATCCCCTCAATCCTTGGTATTTAGCCCCGTCCTTTGGGCGGGGTTATTTGTATTTCGGTCATTCGAATTTGTTTAGAATTTAGAGATTAGGATTTAGGATTTCTCCGTATTCTGCTCTACTGTTCAACTGTTCCCCTGCTCAAATCCTCTGTTGCCCCCGACAACCGGAGACCGGCAGCTAA
>SMTZ1_10008220_pt1 | contig 10427 bp, 9 predicted proteins | sample DeeMarSWOR136_30_FD_25667 | JGI IMG/M metagenome (IMG submission 25667) | reverse complement strand
AAAAATGCGATACTTAACCATACGAAAGAATATAATGAACGTCTAAGTTCATCTAAATCCGGTTTATTTATGGCATTTAAAACATTTGGAACAACTGCGGGTAATGTACTTATGGGTAATTCAGGAGATACACCAATAAAAAATTGGGGGGGGTATGCCAGTGAGGACTTTCCTATGGAGAAACTCAATAGTATTTCCCCAACGGAATTAGATAAATTTAAGCAAAAACCATATGGGTGCTTCTCTTGTCCTGTTCGATGTGGTGCTATAATGAAGGTTTCAGAATTGGGAATTGAAGAAACACATCGTCCTGAATATGAAACTTGCGCTTCATTTGGCCCTCTAATACTTAATGATGATCTTATGACTATATTTAACGTAAACGAAATGTGTAATCGAGCATGTTTAGATACAATTTCAGCCGGAGCAACAATAGCCTTTGCGATAGAGTGTTATGAGAACGGATTAATAAATAAAGATGATACGGATGGATTGGAACTAACATGGGGAAATTCCAAAGCGATAGTTGAATTGTTAAAGAAAATTATTAATCGAGAAGGAATTGGAGATATATTAGCTGATGGATGCAAAAAAGCTTCTGAAAAAATCGGTAAAGGAAGCGAGAAATACGCTATTACATCTATGGGTCAAGAACTTGGTATGCATGATGCTAAATATATGGCTTCCCTTGGCTTTTCTTATGCTTTTGATCCTACTCCCGGTAGACATACCGCTGCGAGTATAGATATGGCGAGTATGGGACCCATTGCGAAAAATGAATTAATAGAAGGTTTTATTCTTCCCAGGAGATTTAAAAGGATGGGTGATGATAGGTTTGAAACTCACAAGATGCTTGCTTCTCTTTTTCAATTTTCGAGTAGTCTTGGATTATGTATGTTTTCGTCGATGTTTCAGAAATATCCAATGCTAGAATTGATTAATGCGGCTACTGGATGGGACATAACCATTGAAGAGTTAATTAAAAATGGTTTAAGAATACAGACATTACGCCAAGCCTTTACTATTCGGGAAGGGGTAATTCTTGCTAATAATGAGTTACCTGGAAGAGCGATTGGTAATCCTCCCTTTGAAGGTGGACCACATCAAGGCAAAACAATTGATTATAAGGCCGATTATAAGGGTTACTGCGGAAAAATGGGCTGGAATCCTGATAATGGCTATCCATTGAAAGAAACGTTAAATGATTTAAATTTGGATTTTGTGATAAAAGACCTTTACTAAAATCTTTTTTTTTTCTATTTCTATTTTTTAAACTTTTAGAACTGTAAATTAAGGATAAAAAAAAAATTTAGATTATTTTTCATTTAGGAATCCCGTTTGCATCCCAACCTCGAATTTCATAATACTTTGGAAGTAATGTATCAAGTGGAGGGACATTATTACGAGCGCCTCCCTTATCTAGGGGTGTAAAGAATCGTTTTCCGTACGTATCATCAGCTTTTGAAATTCCACATTTAACATTAAAATACCTCTTCATATTGATGATTCTCTTTCCAACTTCCATCCAAGTATCAACCGAATATGAGCGACCTGTGATGGCATTAATCCCATCAATCCAGGGAGTAAGTTCATGTATGAACCAAAATCCAAATATACATCCCCCTGATGCTGAATATGCTTCACTCGCATCTTGAATTTTTATAACAGCTTCTGCAACTTCAGCAGCATCGGTGCTAAATTTCTGCACTTGATTTGTCAATCCTATTTCTTCCTTGAGATTCATATAAGAAGATAAATGCATTGGCTCATAACAATGATAGGCGCCTCTTGGGGTTGTTGCATAATCTAAGGCAGTCAAATTATTTGCTCGGGGCTCATGTGCTGGAACTTCAAGCCCCTTTCCATGCATTGCAAGCTCATCAGGTAAACCCTTTTTCTTGCAAAATGCTCTAACTCCCTCTGAGAGATCGTCACCGATGCCTTCACGATATGCAATCATTGGAATAAGTTTTTCAATGGATTCTACGGCCCCCCATATTTGATCCTTAGAAAATCCGAACTGACCGATATCGATATCTAGTAATTCGCGGTCAATTGATTCAAGGAAGCAACTAAGCACTCCTCCAAGAGAAATGGAATCTAAACCTAAATCATTAACAAGAAGATTCCACTTAATAAGAACTTCTAAATTATCCACTAATAGATTAGAACCTAGCATACCAAGAGTTTCATATTCGGGACGGGTTACCCATTTACCTTCATACTCCATAAAACCGCGACACGCAGTAGGGCAATTAAAGCATCCGTGCATTTTAACCTCACCACGCTCGCGCATGGCTTTTGCTCCAATTTTCTTAACTCCTGTCCATCGTCCTATGGTATAATTCTTAAGAATAACATCTCCAACACTGGCCATAGAATCCAAATGTACGGGAGTTCCTGATTCTGCCATAACCATACCTAAAGCTGAGCTCTTTAACAATTCCCTCACTTTTTTTGCCGCTTCAGATACCCTTTCCTTATCTTTAACAGAGATCTGGCTAGTACCTCTCACTGCAATAGCCTTTAACTTCTTACTACCCATTACCGCCCCCATACCACAGCGTCCAGCCGCATGATGCTTATCATTGATAATACACGCAATATTCACGAGGTTTTCTCCTGCTGGCCCAATGGTGGCAATTTTAATTTTATCATCTCCAATTGAATTTATTATTTCATCATTTGCGTCTTGAGTTCCTTTTCCCCATACTCCTGATGCGTCTTTTATTTCAACCGTACCATCTTTAATCCATAAATAAACTGGTTTATCACTTTTTCCTTGTATAATTAACATATCAAATCCAGATGCTTTAAGTTCTTTACCAAAAAATCCCCCTGAAGAGGCTTCTCCTAATATTTTGGTTAGCGGAGATTTTGCTATTACAAAATGTCGACCGCAAAAAGGTATTGCTGTGCCACAAAACGGTCCCACTGAGAAGATTAAAAGGTTTTTGTCATCAAATGGATCTATATTTGCTGGGACTTCTCTTGTAAATATTGCTGCGGCAACACCAGCTCCACCTATATATTTCTCTTCGTCTTCAGTAGCAATATCTTCAATTTTAATTTCTTTAGTTCCTAAATCAACTCGAACTATTTTTCCCATTTTCATTTCACCTTAGTTAAATTTTATACATTAAATATCTGTATATTGAATTTTTTGTTTTATTAGTTTATTAAACTTTCTTAGTTTTTCGAGCTCCATTAAAATTAATTAATAAATTATAACAAAATCTCTTTAATAGTCCACTTTCCATATTTTTAAGTAAATTTAAAAACATTTTTAATGAAAACATTAAAATAATTAGCAAAAAATGGAGTAAAGAACCATGCCAAATTTAAAGAACAAGACTTTATTTATAACCGGAGCAAGTAGAGGAATAGGTAAAGCTATTGCCTTGCGGGCAGCTAAAGATGTAGCTAATATTGCTGTGGTCGCTAAAACCGCAGAACCTCATCCAAAGCTGCCAGGAACTGTTTATTCTGCTGCAGAAGATATTGAAAAAGCAGGGGGATCTGCCATACCTTGTATTGCAGATATTAGATTCGAAGATCAAGTAAAAGCAGCAGTTGACGCTACAGTTAAAAAATTTGGGGGTATTGACATATTAGTAAATGATGCGAGCGCTATAAGTTTAACACCCACCTTGGAAACTAAAATGGCACGATTTGATTTGATGTTTAGTGTCAACGTAAGAGGTACTTTTTTATGCTCTAAGTTATGCCTCCCTTTTTTGAAAAAGGGTGATAACCCACATATTTTAAACATGTCCCCCCCATTGAATATGGATCCAAAATGGTTTGCCCATACTCTCGCCTATACAATGTCCAAATATGGCATGAGTATGTGCGTATTAGGTATGGCTGAGGAATTTAAAAAAGATAGAATTGCGGTGAATGCTCTATGGCCTCGAACTGCTATCGCGACAGCAGCAGTGAAAAACCTTTTAGGGGGCAAAGGAGCCGTGAATCATTCAAGAACTCCAGAGATTGTAGCGGATGCTGCTTATTTAATTTTAACTCAACCTAGTCAAGAATGTACAGGTAATTTTTTTATTGATGATGAAATTTTGATTGAAAATGGAATCACAGATTTAAGTAAGTATTCGGTTGTTCCTGGAGCAAAATTAATACCGGACTTTTTTTTGTACGGTGGAGGTGAAACTTAAGAGAGATTAATTAAAATCTAATAATTTTTTAATATAATCAGCAACATTTTTAATTTTCAAACTTAATTAATTATAATAATTTCTTATAATGTAATTTTTTTCATGAATCCGAAATATAATAAGATTTCAGAATCCCTCTCAGAAAAATTTAAGGAAATCGTAGGAGAAAAGAATCATTTATTTGATTATGAATTTAGGTGGACATATGCTTTTGGTCCTACGATTTTTGAAAAAGAATGGATCCCCGATTTAGTTTTGATACCTCAAAATACTCAACAGGTTTCTGAAATTTTAAAGCTAGCTAACGAAAATAGTATACCTATAACTCCAAGAGGAAGTGGTACGAGCTTAAGTGCGGGACATTTACCGACTTTTGGAGGAATTGTTTTAGATTTAAGTACCATGAACAGAATTTTATCTATTGATATTGAAAATAATATTGTAGAAGTTGAACCTGGAGTAATTTGTGATGAGTTAAATGAGATATTAAAGCCTTATGGCTATTTTTTTCCACCAGATCCTGGATCCAGTTCTGTGTGTACAGTTGGAGGAATGGTTGCAACAAACGCAGGTGGAATACAAGCATTTAAGTATGGTGTGACTAAAAATTATGTCATGTATTTAGAGGTGGTGCTTTCAGATGGAGACATATTAAATTTGGGTACAAAAGTTTTAAAATCGGTATCATCCTATAATTTAAAAGATCTAATCGTCGGATCTGAAGGAACTTTGGGGGTAATTACTAAAATTGGATTAAGAATTAGACCCTTGCCAAAAAAAAGGAAATTAGGAATTTTTATTTTCGATAACCTTGAAGATTTAAGTGAAGCTGTATTAAAAATAAGAAAAAAAGGGATTGTCCCAAATCTTCTGGAATTCATGGATAAAGTAGTCATAAAGGCAATTTATGAATATTTAGGAGGAAAATTTTACGAATATCCCGTCGGGTATGTATTAATGGCAGAAGTGGATGGAGATAATGACCATGAAATTGATGAAAATTTCTCAATGCTATTTGATATAATGATTCAAAAAAATCCAATTTTTTACGAAATTCCAAAGACAGCTGAAGAAAGAGATAGATTAGTTCAAGCAAGAAAATCAAACTTCCCCGCTTTATCGAGAATCAGACCATCAGTTTGTACAGAAGATTGTTCAATTCCACTAACCGAATTTTGTAATGTAATAAAAAAAATAGAAAAAATCCCCGAAAAAATAGGTGCTACTAATCTTTTAGTTGGTATTGTGAGCCATATGGAAGGTAATTTGCATCCTAAATTTTTGTTTAATGAAAATGATGAACAAGATTTGGCAGACTTTCAAAAAGCTATGGATTATTTATATAAAGAAATAATAATTCCTTCTGGTGGCAGTATTACCGGAGAACATGGAATTGGAAAAGTGAAAACACCATATCTTCCATTAGAACACAGTAAAGACGTAATAAATATAATGGAACAGATAAAGAACTTATTAGATCCAAATTTAATACTTAATCCTGGTATAGGAAAAGGAGTTATACACAATTTCGAAAAAGTAAAAAATTTAAGAAAACTGATAAATCTGCCAGAAAAAATTTTGGAACTGAATTGCAACAGATGTGGATTTTGTAATACTTCTTGTCCTTCTAAGATTCATTATAAAACCGAAGCTTATACTCCGAGGGGTAGATTAAGTATATTAAATGGATTAGTCTACGGAGATTTAAATTTAGATAAGATTAATTTAATTAATGATATTCTCCACACATGTACTTTGTGCGGATTATGTTTAATAAATTGTCCTGCTGGGGTTAAGACAAACGATATTTTCGAAAAAGCAAGAGAGATTCTGCATAGACAGGATAAATATACTTGAAATCTTATTGCTAATTTGTATTTTTAATTTTTATTTCCTCAATTTTTAATTTATAATAATATATCTCCTCATCATATTTTAGATTCTTAAAAATTAGAATGCCGCAAATCTTTCTAATTTAATGAAAACTGCCCCAAATATTTATATGAAATATAAGAAACTTTAAAAATTATGTTATATTCTATTAGATTAACTCTATAATCTAATTATAGAGGGTGAGAATATGTCTCAAAAAATTGAGAAAAAGAAAAAGCAAACTAAAAAACCACAAAAAGAAGAGCCAAGAAAAGCTAAAAAATCATTATTAGAAAGAGAATCTGAAGAACCTGAATTTGATAGGGACGAAGACTTCTTCTAATATTGTTTCAGCTCTTTTTAATTTAAATTTATGAAAAATTTTTTTTTTGTCTATGTTATGCAATTTTAATCATTATAATTATTATCATATATGTAAATCTATGAAAAATGAAAGAAATTAAAATAATCTATAATGAAAAGATCTATCAAAATTATTATGACCTATTGGTCCATAAAATTACCGATGATAGTTCTAAAAAGCAATTCCTAGCTTTGAAAGATGACTGTATAATTCTTGTACAAGATGAAAACTTCTATTTCGACAATAAGGAAAGGGATTTTGTAGCAGTTTTAGATATTTTCAAATCAAGAATAACATATAGAATTGATAAGAACGTACATGGAATTTATATATTTCCCTCATCGGATTATAAATTCTATTTCTTAGATAAACAGCTCCCCATTGAATCCAGAGAAAAGGGTCTTAGACATATAACTCATATCATTCTATTAAGATATGATCAATGGAAAATATGTTATGCTAATAAGTATTTGGATATTTTGCCAAATCTTTTCAAGAACATTAAAATAGACGATTACATTATAAAACCAAATACTATGTTAACAATCGACGACAATAGAGAAATAAAATTCATTGAAAATATTAAATCTATTGACGTTGTTGATAAATTTAAAACAAGCATTTTTTAAATTGCTTAAATACATAAATTACTACGAAATCTCTCCACAAAAGAGTTTAAGGATTACTAACGATAGTATTTAATTTATTTGATTTTATTAATCCTAATAAATACGGGATAGCTAAGAAGGGAGCATATACTAGGACGATTTCAAACATAGTATCGAAGGCAAAAGCCCAAAATTCTAACATCGGATCTGCTCGATGTAAATTTGAGTAGCTTCCGTCAGGATTTTTTGTGCCAACTTCAATCCATCGTTGTCCTGTTAACCATGATAAATAATTCCACCACGAAGCCCAGATAATCATTACTAAAATCATATACAATCCTCTTTTGCGAGATTCAGAATCCGTTGTAATCAGCCAATAAATAGCAGGAAAAATTATTATTGCCACAACTATTACTGCATTCAAAGAAAACATCTCCCTTCGGGAAGGAACTTTACCGCCAACATCTACGTTGTTATAATTTATTCCATTTCTCAACATTAATAGAAAGTATGCTAAAAGAATTGAAAATATTATTACATTCGTTTTTCGAGTCTCTTTATTCATTATTCTGTCCCCAAAATATAACCCCATTATTGCTATTGCCCCCGCTTCTGCCATAGCCTGTATAGGGATTGTGAGCCATAGATAATTAGTCACATTTAATCCAAATAGGTATTTTTCTTGGAAGACTCGCCCGCCAGTTAATTGTATAGAAAGCTCAACAACACTCCATATGAGTGTCCCGGTTAAGAAAACCCAGAAATAATCTAATCTCTTTTCATTTTTTTTATAATCATAGATGCAGACAAGAATTGCTAATATGGCCATAATTAGCTTTTGTCCCCAATCATATCCACCACTCCCCCCTCTAATTAAAAATATACTCTCGAAAATCATCTCATTTCACACTAAATATTTTTAAAACTGTTAAGATCTATTTTATACAGTAGGAAAAAAAAGTATTGTTATTTATTTTTGATCTTTGAAACAACCTTATTTGGGAACATCACTATAGATAGAAATATAACCACGATGTTCTCAAAACAAAATATCAAAAATTTAAGCTCTCTTACTATATAAATAGTAGAAAAATTTCCTTTTTTTTACCAATTTAAAAATCTAAATTAAAATACTTGTCCTTGAAGCACATAAATCAGGAAATTTGTATGATTGATGAAAAAAAAAATGAAGATATCACGGAAAATGAAAAGGAGATGGAGGATCCTAATGGAGATGAGAATGAAGATGAGGAAGAAGATGACGAAGAAGAATTTGGACTCCTTGATGATGATGATGAAGAATTTGGACTCCTTGATGATGACGAAGAAGAATTCCCCTTAATTGATAAGGATGATGATGAAGAATCGACAGATAATCACTTAATTGAAGAGAAAAAGAGAGTATTTATTCCAATAATCCAAGGATCTGATGTGATCGAATTAAAAATAAATGGAAATATAGTACCTTTAAGGGCTAAAGTGCCATTTGAAAAATTTTCACAAAAATTAATGCCACTCTTACTTGAAATACAAAACTTTATTGATTTAGAAAATCTTACACTTAAAAAAAAGACTAAAAGTCGCACATCTCGAACTTTTTCAGAACCATGGGATAAAGACTCATTTTATTCATTTTGGAGTGCTTTAAATGAAAAACAAAAAGAGTTTGTCAAGATTGTTTATGAAAATGAGGAAATTTCACGTGATAATTTAATTAAAGATTTAATTGAAGAAAATGTATTACCTAAAGATGATCCTAAACTTAAAAACAATCTTGCTGGACTTTCAGCAGGTTTATCTAGAAAATGGAATAAACTTAAATTAGAGCCTTTATGGAACATAAGAAAAGATAAGTATATCATGAATCAAAAACCTCTAAAGGTATTAATTGATTTTTTTGACAACCTTGAGGAATAGGTATTTTATTTATTTTTATTGTAAAATACGTTTTTTTAAACAATCATTATATAAATTTAGAGACAGAGCTCGCCTTCTGTCTCAAAACAATCAAAAAGAGAGTCCAAATGCTCAATATAATTTAGCATTGAACCATACCATTTGTCTAATAAAGTTTTAAATTGAGCCTTAATGAATTCGACATCCATAGCACTATATACATAAAGATACCCTCTTTTGTTCGAATGCGTAAAACCTTTCATTTCTTCATAAGCTTTTAATGACATTGACTCACGCTTAATAAGATTTACTTCTGTTAAATTTTGAAGTACCCTTTGAATTGAGCTTCTGTCCATTTCAAAGAACTTAGTTAATTCTGAAGTACCGGTATGAGAATGTTTAATTAAATAAGAGAGTACATTAGATTCTAAATCATTTAATCCCAGAATACACTGGAATAATTTTTTACTCTTAAAAATACCTTTCTCATCTAAATGAGATTTATCAATCTCTATTTCTTCTATCTCTTTTAATTGCTTAGTGATTATTTCCAGCCCTCTCTTCACCTTAAAAAATAATAATTTGCGTAGTATAAATCAAATTCTAATGATTATAGTCTTTCAATCTCTCAAGAAATATCTTCATGTTATCGTAATTCATAGCCCCCACAACTTTATTAAGTACTTGACCCTTTCTAATAAAAAGCGTTGTCGGAACGCCAGATATCCTATATTGTTGGGCTATAATTGGAGTTTCATCTACATTAACCTTTACAAAAATAAATTCATTTTGGTATTCTTGCTGAAGTTGTTTAAATGTTGGTGCAAATGCCTTACAAGGTCCACACCAAACCGCCCAGAAATCAATTATAATAATTTTATCATAATCATTTAATAAATTATTAAATTCCTCAGCACTATGAATTTCTATTATATCATTAGGTAATGCATTGAGTTTCATTAACATTTCAGCTTTCTTTAATCGAATTTTTTCTAGCTCGTGATCAGACATTTTCTCTTTGACTTATAAGTAATTCAAAAATTTTACACTACTTTTTACTTAATTAAAATAACTAACAAATGAATTTAAATCTCATTATTATGAAAAATATCTATAACGGCAGAACGAAAATAGAAAATTTTACATCCAAATATACAAATTATTAACTTTTTCGGAAAAAGTACCTCAAAATATTATCAAAAAGTGAAAGTCAAACTTTCTTAATTAAATATTAATGAGAATTTTATATATCTTTAGTAAATCTTATCTTTCACTTATTTCAATCGGATAATGGAAATACTATGACGAATTTACTTCCTTTTGTATGATCCCCTTCAACTCTATCCTCAATAAATATCTTGCCTTTATATCTTGTTGCTAATTTTTTCACTACTAACAATCCTAGTCCAGATCTATTATACGATTTTACATCATCCTCGAAAAAATTTATAAAATGCTGTTTGTGTACAAAATTCATCCCTCTTCCATTATCTACAATTTCTATTCTAATTTGAT
>SMTZ1_10008219_pt1 | contig 10428 bp, 9 predicted proteins | sample DeeMarSWOR136_30_FD_25667 | JGI IMG/M metagenome (IMG submission 25667) | reverse complement strand
CGAACGAAGTGAAGCAATCTCATTTTATGGTCGTGTGTTAGGATTGCTTCGTCGCTATGCTCCTCGCAATGACATGTAAACTATTTTATGCTCCAAGTGATAATTATCTAATGGGGTAAATTTATGAAAGTGCTTTGAATGCTGAAAGGAGGAGGTAATGTTAAAATCTGATCTCATTGAAAAGGTTGCAAAGGAACTTAACATGAATCGCGATTTAGCTCATTTAGTCGTCAGCACTATTTTTGATACCATGTCTGAAGCCTTATCTAGGGAAGAAGGTATAGAGATTAGAGGATTTGGTAGCTTTAGTGTAAGGCACTACAAGGGAAGAGAAGGGAGAAATCCCAAAAGTGGTGAAATAGTAGCTGTCCCCCCCCGAAAAAAACCTTTCTTTAAAGTGGGGAAAGAATTAAAAAATAGGATTAATACTTTATAGCTTACTGCCGATAACATTTTATGTTATAGTATTACTATAATTGGAAAGTGTAGAAAAGGATTTTTTTTCAAGTAACTTTCCTTGCTTTTCCAGTAACTTCACCTTTCCATTCTTATTTTACATCTAGGCACAATTTAAATAATGTGAGAATGTACTTTTCTGATGGATAAAGTCGATTTGAGTGAAAAGGCGCAATGGTTGACTTCTTCTGAGGACCCTCCTCATGGTAAAGTGGACAGAGGCATTGAATTATCTCGGAAAAAGCCTAGGATAGTAATAAATATTATCCTCTTTATCTTGACTATCGGAACAACCCTCCTAGCCGGTGCACTGCAACAGGGAGTGAACCCCCTGCAGGAACCTGGTCAGATAGTAAAGGGTTTACCTTTTTCTATTGCTCTGTTGTTCATCCTATTATCACATGAGATGGGTCACTATCTGGCTTCTAAAAAGTATCATGTCGATGCTACCCTACCTTATTTCATTCCGGCACCCACTTTCATTGGTACTTTTGGTGCTGTCATTAAGATGCGCTCCCCTGTTCACAGTAAAAAAGTGCTGTTTGATATCGGTGCTGCTGGTCCCCTTGCAGGTGTAATAGTTACACTCCCTATTTTAATTATAGGTCTAAAACTTTCAGTGGTGAAGATTATTGAAGCCCCCCTAGAAGGACAGCTCATTTTGGGGACTTCTCTTATCCTCTCTTTTTTGACCAAGGTTGTCTTAGGTAATCTGCCTGATACTTATCATATTATTATCCATCCATTGGGTTTTGCTGGCTGGATTGGATTGCTAGTTACCTCTTTAAATCTTATGCCTGTTGGGCAGTTGGATGGAGGACACATAGCATATGCTGTTCTTGGTAGGAAGTCACAGATCATATCGAGGGTAGTGATAATCGCCTTGCTAGGTCTGGGGATATGGGGGGTACCCATGTGGCTGTTTTGGGCGATCCTGCTTATTTTTTTACTGGGTACCAAGCATCCACCAACTTTAGACTATGATGCTCCTCTGGATGGAAAAAGGAAGATGGTAGGTGTCATTATGCTTTTCGTATTCATTATAACTTTCATCCCTGTTCCTTTTGGTAGCATGTAGCAAGAAAAAGGGTTCAGGTATCAGAAAGCGGTAAATGAACGAGTTGCGTTTTGAGAGTTGCAGGTTACGGAATTACGAATTAAGGATTACCGTCAACCGATTATGTGTCTCTGACCACAGAGTGTCTTTTACAACAAGCAACTGAAACTAGTTCCTGACACTATAGAAAGGTGGGTAGTCTATATGCAGGAGGGAGGTAGTAGTTTTTTTAGGCTGATGCGGCTCATCATAATTATCTTTTGGATAATTATGATGGGCATGCTTATTCAAAAAACCTACTTTAATTCCTTTGATGATTACATCCAACCAAGTTACGCAGCAGGTCAACTACGCCCTAGTGAGGAGTGGATGGGGATTTATTGGGGTAAAGATAAGGTGGGATATACTGTTTCCAAGATCAAGAGAAAGCTTAAGGGGTATGAGATTTTTGAGCAGGCACTCATGGATCTTACCGTAATGGGTACACCACAGAGGATAGATACCCAGATTACTTCCCAGGTAGACGATATCTTTACCCTCAAATCCTTTGAGTTCAGATTATTTTCGAACCTTTTTACCTTTAAGGCTCATGGAAGGGTTCTAGGAAACGAATTACACCTAGAACTCATTTCTGGGGGAGGTAGTAATCAGAGCGTTATCTCTCTCAAGGAGGTTCCCTGCCTTTCTAGCTCTCTCAAACCCTTAATACTTTCTCAAGGCTTGGCTGTAGGCAAACGATTCAGGCACACCCTTTTTGACCCCTCTACTATGAGTAGTACCCCCATTGAGATGGTTGTGGAGGGAAAAGAAATGGTAGTCTTAAAAGATAAAAAAGTTAATTGTTACCGAGTCAAGAGTGATTTCAAGGGAATCACTATAAGGTCATGGATTGATGAGGAAGGCAGTACCATAAAAGAAGAGAGTCCACTCGGATTGATACTGATAAAGGAAAGTAAAGCTGATGCTCTCACGGAAAATTGGAGCGAGACGACAAAAGATATCATTGCTGCCAGTGCCATTCCTGTTAACAGGGCAATTACTCTTCCTCACCCTTCCTATCTTAAGGTAAGATTAGGAAATATTAACCTTAGAGAGTTCGATCTCTCTAAAGGCAGACAGCGGCTTCAGGGTGATGTCTTGGAAATATGTAGGGAGAGGGTATCAGAATTGAAACCCTATCACATCTCCCACCCCAAGGGTGATTTAGCGGAATATCTTAACCCCACTACATTTATCCAGAGTAATGATAAATCAATTAAAAAAAAGGCACGAGAGATAATCGGAGATGAGAAGGATGCACTCAAGGCAGTTAATCTTATTAGGGAGTGGGTTTATCAGAATATTGAGAAGAGACCTACTCTTAGTATTCCTAGTGCTTTGGATGTCTTGAAGATGAGGGTAGGGGATTGTAATGAGCATGCGACACTTTTTGTCGCGCTTTGCAGATCTGCAGGTATACAGAGTAAACTCTGTGCTGGTATTGTCTATAATCAGGGAAATTTTTATTACCACGCGTGGTCGGATGTTTTTGTAGGACGTTAGGTTAGTGTGGATCCTACCATGAACCAGCTTCCCGCTGATGCGACCCATATCCGATTTGTAGAAGGTGGGTTAGATAAGCAACTTGAGATTATCAAGTTAATAGGAGTGCTGAAATTGGAGGTGTTAGACTACAGATGATTCAATTGATAGATCTTAGTAAACGATTTGGGAATTTCATTGCAGTTGACAGTATTACTCTTAAAGTGGACCCGGGAGAGGTCTTTGGATTCCTGGGGCCCAACGGGGCAGGAAAAACTACTACCATTAAGATGATGGCAGGCTTGATTAAACCTACAAGCGGAAGGATAATTATCAATGGATGGGATTTAGCCGAACATCCTAATAGAGCCAAAGAGGTAGTGGGATTTATTCCAGATCGACCTTTTCTCTATGAGAAGCTAACTGCTTTAGAATTTCTGAGGTTTATCGCTGGATTGTATAATCTTTCCTCAAATGGGGTTGAGGGAAGAATGCACTATCTCTTTAAACTTTTTGGTCTTACTGATTGGCAAAATGAACTGATTGAGAGTTTCTCTCATGGTATGAAGCAACGATTGGTAATGGCATCTGCCTTTATTCATCAGCCCACAGTGATTATTGTTGATGAACCTATGGTGGGGCTTGATCCAAAAGGTGCTAAACTAGTAAAAGAAGTGTTCAGAGAATTTTGCAATGAGGGAAGAACGGTATTCATGTCTACTCATACATTGGAAATTGCTGAAGAGGTATGCGACCGCATTGCCATTATTCAAGAGGGAAAGATCATTGCGGTAGGAAATATGAAAGAGTTAAGAGAAAAAGCGGGAAGTGAAGGTAAAAAGTTGGAGCCTATCTTTTTTAAACTTACCGGTGGGGAGGAAGTGAAGAAGGTAGTTGAGGCTTTAAGGTTTTAAAACGGGTGTATCATGCGAGAGATTATTATTCTCCTCACGGCGAAGATCCTTTCCTATAAGAACTCTTCAAAACAAGAAGATACAAAGAGACTGCTTCGCTTCGCCGTATTTTTTACCATCGGTGTGCTCTTCTGGTGTGGAACCTTTCTCATATTTTTTAGAGTATTGAGCTATTTTTCCAGCATCGAGGTTATTGGTTCTCTTCTCGCCTCTAAACTGCTTTCCATGGTTTTCCTTACCTTCTTCTCTCTTTTGATTTTCAGTAACGTCATAACTGCGCTCTCTAACTATTTCTTATCTGATGATTTACAGCTTCTCAATTCTCTGCCTATGTCCCTTGGAAGCCTCTATACTGGTAGGTTTATTGAAAATATAGTCAATAGTTCCTGGACTGTACTTTTTTTTAGCTTTCCAGTCTTTTTAGCTTACGGTTTGGTGTATAGTGCTTCGCTATTCTATTATCTTACTCTGATAGGAGTATTCATTCCTTTTCTACTAATATCAGCCGCTATGGGGACCGTTCTGATACTCATTTTAGTATACATCTTTCCAGCTCGCCGGTTAAAGGATATCATCCTGATTGCATCCATCTTATTAGTGATGGGGGTATTCTTATTTATACGATTTCTTCAGCCAGAAAGATTAGTAGACCCAGAGAGATTCTACTTGGTGATGGATTACATTACAGATTTAAAGGTACCTACCTCACCACTTATTCCAAGTCAGTGGGCGACCAATGCCCTTTCTCCTTTTCTTTTTGGTCACCCTGAAGATTTACAGTTTTTTATCCTATTGCTTTGGAGTACAGGCCTCGCATTTGTAGTAATAGGGGAGTGGGTTTTTGAAAGGATTTATTATGATGCGTGGTCAAAAGCTCAAGAGGCAAAGTCAGCTAAGTTGTCTCGATCAAAGATGGTAACTCGCCTATTGGAAGCACTGCTTAAACCTTTTTCCTCTCAGATTCGGGCTGTTGTCCTTAAAGATATTAGGACTTTTCTGCGCGATACCAACCAGTGGCCTCAATTGTTTCTTATTGGTGCCCTCATTATCATCTACATATACAACTTTAGTGTGCTCCCCTTAGAAAAATCACCTATGCCTACATTTTATCTCCAGAATTTGCTTTCTTTCATTAACCTTGGTTTAGCTTCCTTTGTTATTTCAGCACTTGCGGTTCGCTTCACCTTTCCAAGCATCAGCCTAGAGGGAAAATCTTTCTGGATTCTCAAGTCTTCACCCTTGGAAGTGCGCAGGCTCGTGTGGAGCAAGTTTTGGGTAAGCTTCTTTTGCCTTGTGATTCCAGCAGAAATTTTAATCATCACTACTAATGTATTAATGAATGCAACCCATTTCATGATATGGCTTTCAGCTATTACCATAGGGTGTATGACCTTTGGTATCACCAGTTTAGGCATAGGGTTGGGCACCTACTTCCCTCGATTCAAAGTGGAAAATGTTTCACAGATTGCGACAGGCTTTGGGGGTATGATGTACATGATTGCGGCGGTATCCTTTATCAGTCTGGTGGTTATCCTGGAAGCACGTCCCGTGTATCTCTTTTTCATGTCAAAGCTTCGAAATCTCCCTCTCACAGGAGGAGAGCTAATGGAAATCTTTATGCTTCTTTTTATAGCCCTGGTGTTAAATATCCTCGCCTTTATCTTACCTATGAAACTCGGGATAAAGAAATTATCCAGCCTGGAAGTCTAAGTAGACCGTAGTGAATGACTTAAATGAATCGCTAGTTGGAAAATCATTGCGAGGGGTTCGCTTTGGTAAACGACAAAGCAATCATAGGAAAAATTTTTAAATATGCTCCACAAACCCTTAAGATTCTTCATCTTCGATGTGATAGACACAAATACTCCTTGCGAGTGAGGAGAAGCAATCTCAAGGGAATTATTTAATAGTAATTTTTAAGTTGTTTTAGAACCAATGTTTTTCAAATCCAATTTTTCCACTTGACAATGTTAACATGTGTGTTAACATATATAATAATGAGAGAAGTAATATTTTACAAAACGGCTTCAGGACAAAGCCCCGTCGACGATTTTCTTGACACGCTGTCGTCCAAACAAGCGCAGAAGTGGCTTGGGTCTTGAAACTTGTTGAAGATCTAGATATTGTTTCCGCTCAATATTTCAAGAAAATGGCAAATACAGATAATCTTTGGAAAGTTAGAGTAATAGTAGGATCAAATATCTTCCGGTTCCTTGGATTTTTCAACGGAGCGAATTTGATTGTTTTGACTCACGCATTCCATAAGAAAACGCAAAAAACACCAAGGCAAGCAATCAAAATTGCTGAAGAACGCAAACACGACTATTTTAGGAGGAGGAAGAAATGAGCGATCTTCAAAAGTATATAAAGAAACGCAAGGCACGTGATCCTGAATTTGCAAAGAATTTTGATTCAGGATATGAGCAATTCAAAATCGGAGTGTTGCTAAAAAAAGCAAGAGAGGAAGCAGGCTTGACACAGGAAGAACTCGCGGCCAGGTTAAAAACGAAAAAATCTGCAATCTCTAGAATAGAGAATCATGCAGAAGATATTAAACTTTCTACTCTGGAAAAATTTGCAAACGCTCTCGGGAAACGTCTTCGACTTAAAGTAGCTTGAAAATAGCGAACATTAAAATATAATGCCAGAACTCACTTAATGTATGAATCGCTTGCAATCCATCCCGATGCAGTGACTTTTAGGATTTCCTTCTTTCACTTACGAACTCTCTTGGCAACAAGTTTGCCTCCTTTACCCATTCTCTCTCTTACATGAACACTCACAGATTGGCTTTAGATTTATCAGTGCTTTTTCATAGGTGTTTTAGAAGCAACGTCCTGCTTTATGATAATTAATCATGTTAAACCACCAGCTATGCTGGTGCGATCTTTATAGGCTCTGCCGGTCAACGATAATAAAATGATTCCGCACAGTACGGCTTATATTTGGTTGTCAGAACTTTTGATTAAGAATATCACTTATTAAAGAGCCTTTATGATCAATGAACTAACGTATAAAACTTTATCCATGGGGCGTTAAGGCAATGCGGTTAAGCAAGATTTAACAGAATCATTTATAAATCAAACTTATAAAATTATTAAGGGATTTGTAAAGGGTAAGTTTTTTTGTTAGAGGTGGGGGGAATGCAATCTAAAAACTCATGTGGGATTTTGTGACAGGTGATAATTTGTGTTGTTGTAAGACAAGGATCTACATGTGTTAAGTTACCAAGCTATTACGTCCCCTTTTTTTTTCGATGTTATTTATTTTGCTTAATACTATACCATCTACGGACAACAAATTTTTGCTTTCCTCTTTCAACTTCACCTTCATAGTTATTGACCGGTATCCTTTCTTTTAAGATTTCACTCAAAACTTCCTTGAGCTCACGGATTCTTACCCCACCCTGATTCCCTTTTTGTTCTTTATTATAATCAAGACGACTCTCGATTACTCGCTCCTTATCAAGAACGATGATAACATGTCCTTCCCACACTATTATATCAAGGGGCTCTACTTGTTGAATAATCTGATTAGCATTTAAGCCGACTATTGTAACAGGTTCTCCAAAGGTTATAAGTGAGCTTGTATTTCTCGGTGTAGATCCGTTGGTTGCTTCATAGAGGAGCCCGGAACAATCTACTCCCTTCAACATCCATTGTTTCTTCAAATCCGCGCTTATAGAGGAATGAGGAGGATAAAAAGAAAGCATCTCTGGTATGCCCTCTTTATAATTACCACCCCATATATAACTACTACCCTCTGCAGATACTAACTTATTAATGATAGCTTTCTTGCGTGGCAATCTCTTTAGTCGGTTGGCAGGCTCATAATCCACTGTTTTTACAAACCTACTGTCTATAAAATAACCTTCTTGTGTAGGGTAAGGATAGTCTTCGGTGGTTATTTTATATATAGTGATACGTTCTCTTTTAATGACCTTCTCTATTGTGAAGGCTGTTTTTGGCAGAGCGATAAACTCTACCTCACGGATTAACCCGCAATCATCAAGATGAAGTGTTTTCCCATCCTTTTTGCCAAATACAAAAGAAAAGTCTGGGGTATTTAATACAGGAGTAGGTAATTCAGCAACTGCATAAAAATTTGAATAGTCTTTAATTTCCTGTCTATCTGAACAGCCAGTGGTAACCATAAAACAAAAAACTATAAATAGCGGTGTGATTTTCACCTGGATGTCCTTTCTCAGTTTTATAACTAGTAGTACTTATATTTTGCTAAATAAGGAATGATTTAATAATTCTTCTCTGATGTGTATAACGTGTTGGACTGAACTGTTGCGGGAAGTGCACCGATAAGGCAGTCTACTAAAATGAATAGTGAGGCTCACAACACCAATGTCTTTGAAGTTTTTCAACCATTGTTTGTCAAGAGTGTAGGTCTGACCCCTCATTATTTTTCAGTTGGGTCAACGACCCTTCCCAGAAATAGAATGCTTTCTGAAGGATTGTGGCGAATCAGGAATATAAAGGGATGATCGGCCTTGAATACCGGTGGGGGAGCAGGCATAGATAAAAGTCTCATAGCCACTGCTGTTGCTGCTGCTGCCTCAGTGCCCTCTTCATTGACATCTACAAATGCCTTATGAATTACCGCACTAATATACAAATCTTTTTTACCAGTCATTCCTGAGAAATCAGCTTTCCCAGTAAACGCATCGTGCATGCCCATCGAAGCAAGCATCTTATCCAAACTGAACTGAGAGCTCATCTTGAATTTCGGTAAAAACACCAAGATTTCCCTCTCTCTGAGAAGATCCATCCAAGTAGTAAGATTCTTTACACTTAGCGTTGATTCAAGTTGAACCAGTCCATCAAGATTCTTAGGCAGTAGCACAATCATTGAGAGATCGTTTCCAACGTAAGGTAGTTCAAGCATCTGCAGGCTGTCATTTTCCATATAGTTGAAATTCTGTTTCTGATTCATCATGGGCACATTGATCGACTTGCCGGGAGCAAGCCAGAAGGGACTCTCTTCAGTCTTGCTCTTCTTAAATTGACTTTCCCAGTTACCTTTAAAGTATATGGCGTTGGTAAGAACAAGACGCGTGAGGGAATCGAGAACACCCGGTTTTATTAAATCCTTTATCTTATTTTTCGTTTTCTCTTCCACCCATGCGTTGATCTTCTTGCGCGCCGCTTCACAAGCTTTTTTAAAGTCTAGGAGGCTAAGCACAGTCCCATAGTACTTCTTTGTCAAATCAAGAAACTCTCCTAAGAAAATGTAGTCTTTCTGTGCCCAGAGAGAGTTTGCTACATTGAGCTCAATACCCTCCTTTCCTTGTGCTGCATTCAACTGTGCTTCGAGATGAGAAAATGCAGGATGAAGCCCCTTCTGGTCCAAAGTAAAGTGGAGTACCTCAGCCATCTGTTTCTCGGTATCCCCCCGTGCACCAGCATAGGTCATGGCAAGTGCTGTGGAGATGCTGTATGGGGAGAAGAACAGATTTCCTTCAGCATCTTTCAATTTTCCGTAAAGATCAAGCGCAAACGCGGTGTTTCCTTGCGCAACAGTCCTTGTGTCTCCATTGTCATTAGCTTCTAAAGAGGGAATGCTTGACGTGCAGGCTGCCAATGCCAAAACTGCCAGCAAAGGCATTGAGAGTATTCTTATAATTTTCATACTGTTTCTCCTTTATACCGCACAACATATGTTTATAATGTCTCTGTACGGTTTTATATTATTGTAGTATTAACGTTGATGTTGCAATTATTAAGCTATATTGTCAAGGCCAATCTAATAGTGAGAATAAAACTGCTCTGGGAAGTGCACCAGTCACGCTTGTGGCTAAGACGAATAGTAAAACTCACAAGGTCAATGTCTATGGGTTTTCCCTTCTGCTTTGTAAAGAATGTAGAACGTGCCTTTTTTCTATGTTTAAAAAATATAATGAAAGCTTAAATGACAGGGTGCAGTTCAGGTCGAACAAACTTGAGACCAAAACGATATCCACCCTCCGGCATCCGCTTCATCCAAATGAGATGAGCCCGATGCTTGCGCATCTTTCCCTCAAGAGCGAATTGTATCTCAAAAGGGAGGGCTTCGGCTATCTCGAAGCAGATTCCTCCTTCGGAAAGATTGATCCCTTTCGCCTGGACGATGTCAAAATCCCCCATGAATTCGATATCTACGTAAAGCTCCACCCGTGGTGAACGAGCTATCCATTGTTTAGAGTTATTTTCCGCCTTTGCTACTGATCCATCGGTCTTCGATTCGAGTTCCGTCACTCGACGACGAAGCACCTCCAGTTCATCAATAAGCTGAGCTTTTGTTTTCTGATAATCCTTCATAGCAATACCCCCCTTCTTAAACAGTAATATGCATCGTGTGTAGGCTTATTGTCAAGAATGTTGTAATCTGTGATTGCTCTTTTATTAATAGGGTCAATAAATAGTTTACATAAAGACTAAACGTCATTGCGAACGAAGTGAAGCAATCTCATTTTATGGTCGTGTGTGAGGA
>SMTZ1_10008218_pt1 | contig 10428 bp, 9 predicted proteins | sample DeeMarSWOR136_30_FD_25667 | JGI IMG/M metagenome (IMG submission 25667) | reverse complement strand
AAAGAATTTTCAACTTCAACTATGCCGTAGTATTCAGGATTTTCAACAGGAATAACTGCCATTGTAGCCACAGGTTTTTCTCTTTTATGCGTTTGGAGAACTGCTTTTACAACGTCTGAAGTTGTCAGCCAGTCACCATAAGTTAAGAGAAAGTTTTCTTTTACGAAAGGTTCTGCAAAACTTGTGGCATCTGCGGTGCCTCGAAGTTGTTTCTGAACCGCATATTCGAATTTCATTCCATATTTCGTTCCATCTCCCAAATGATTTTGAAGGTGTTTTGCCATGTAGTTAACGATGAAAATGATTTCACCTATTTCTGCATGTTTGAGAGCAGTTAGGACATGGTCTATTATTGGTTTTCCACCAAGAGGGATAAGATGTTTGGGGCGTGTAAGTGTAAGAGGATGAAGACGTGTTCCTTTACCCGCAACTAAGATTACTGCTTTCATTAACTTGTCTCCTTGATTATTTTATCAATTAACTTTACAGCTTTTTTCACAATTGCTTCTGCAGTTTTTCTGGTTTTTGCTTCTACTGTTATGCCTGCTATTAATGCGTGTTGCAGCATGGGGGAGGTTGTACGGGTATCTTGAGCTGTCAGAATAGTTTTTGCCTTTGCATAAGTGGCTAGGGCTTGGCCGACCTGCAAGGTAAGTTTTGGTGTTACGAGTGTGTTGGCTTTGCTTCTTATGCCACTTGTTCCAAAGAGTTTTGTCATAGGAGGATTCCCTGCTTTTTGGTGTTTGTTGTGGTGGTTTATAGTGTTTGTGTGTGTTTTCTGCGCGGTAGATAGACCTTCCTATTTGGAGCCTATTGGGATCCAAATAAGTATCAAATATGATTGGTACTTTTCTGATTGTGAGTGGAAAATGGATGTTGTGTGCGGGTTACTTAGTTTGTTTCTTCTGTAGACTATGGTTGCTACTAGTGTTTACTCATGAATTGGTTGAATCGTGTGCAGATGATAACGAGCCCCAATCTAGAATAGAAGATTCTTCCAGAATCGATAATAGTTTCAAAGGCCATGATATGAGTAAGGTAGAAAAGATGAAAAGACTAATTTCCCTGCTCATGTTGACTCTGGTTTTTTCCTCTTTAGCTCTTGCAATGTCAATTTTAACTAATGGCTACATCAACATTACAGTTATAGAGGCAAAGGCCATGATTGACTCTAATCCTTCTTTGGTTGTTTTGGACGTCAGAACTCAGAGTGAATACGAGAATGACGGGCACATTAGAAACGCAAAACTGATTCCAGTGACCGAGCTGCCGACAAGATTAGACGAGTTAAACAAAACTGATGAAATCCTGGTGTATTGTAAGTTGGGTGGAAGAAGTACAAGTGCAAGCCAAATTCTGGTAGACAATGATTTTTTGCATGTTTACAACATGCTTGGAGGAATAACAGCTTGGAAAACTGAGAAATACGCAGTGTACATTAAATACTCTTTCCTGCAAGAGGCCATAAATACTGCAAATGAAGGAACACCAATATTCGTTTCTTCAGGAATATACTATGAAAATGTAGTTGTAAACAAAACTGTGTCCCTTTTTGGAGAGAATATAAGCAACACTGTTATTGATGGGAACTTAACTGGAACGCCACTTTCAATAGCTGCAATGAACGTATTCATCTCAGGATTTGTGATCCAACAGAATAGTTCAGTTGGTGGCCCTGAAGACATTAGTGGAATTTTTCTAAACTATTCTGTAGGAAGCACAATACAAGGCAATAGATTGGTAAGCAATAATTATGGGATTTATCTGGAAGAAGGATATGCTAATCTCATAGTTGCCAATGATTTTTTTAACTATACTACTGGGATTTATCTTCACAAATCATCTGGAAACAATATAACTCAGAATTATCTTAACTCTCATAACAAAAGCGGATATGGAATCAGACTTGCCTCTTCGTCTAATAATTCATTGATTAAAAATGTCTGCACAAATAACTGCTATGGAATTTATTTGCAAAACTCATCTGAAAATACAATTTCTAACATAGCTATATACAACAATTACTATGGAATTCATTTTGAAAATTCATCCAACAACAGGATGATTAAAAGCCTTATTCAATCAAATACTCAATATGGAATTTGGTTCAAAGATTCCTCTAACAATGCTGTAACTGAATGCAACATTATAAATAATAGCTATGGAATTCTCTCCCAGCCCTTCGATTCTTCAACTAACAACTCTATATATCACAACAACTTCTTTAACAACAATGTTCAAATATCGCTCTCTACGTCGACGTATAAGTGGGATAATGGCTATCCTTCTGGTGGAAACTATTGGAGCGATTATCGTGGAAGTGATAGTTTGCATGGTCCAAATCAGGAATGGTTAGGTGGTGATGGAATCGGAGATACACCATACATAATAGACGAGAATAATGTAGATAGATATCCATTAATGTATTCATATGGCTCAGAGAGTATTAGAGGAGGAGGATCGAGCAAGAAATCTCGACGATAGAAACTATATGGCTCGCACTATGCTTCTATCTAAACATTTTCAGATTCTTTTTCAATCTTTTCGGACAAGTTTTCAGGAAGCTATAAAAACTTGGAAGTACATTAATTAATTGATAAGCATATTATACTTGTCCTTGGTTGGGATGGGGAAGGTTGTTAAAAACCCACCTGCGAAGGAGAAAAGAGAACTCCTGAATTTTTTCCCAACTATGTTAAATATACAACTTTACACACAAGCTCTGGGTTCTTTTTAGGGACACACATTATTCACTATATACTTCTAATAAGTTCCAAATGAGAATTGTTATTTCTGTGTTCTCAACTTGTTTATATTCTACCTGCCATAAATTTCTGCAAAGGTGAAAAAATGATTACAGGACTGGATCATATTGCAATAGCTGTAGAAAAAATAGACGATATCTTACCAACCTATGAAAAGCTCTTGGGATTAAAACTGGAAAGCCTGAAAGAGGCTAAACAGCACAAGATTAAAGCGGCTTTCTTGGATGTTGGAGAAACAAGTATTGAATTGATAGAACCTTTGAACAAAGAAAGCCCAGTATCGAAATTCTTGGAAAAACGAGGTCAAGGAATCCATCACATCGCGTTTAAAGTTGATAACATAGAAAAAACGCTAAAACAGTTAAAAAACAAGGGCGTGGTTTTGATTGACGAGAAGCCAAGAATTGGAATTAAAGGCGGAGAAATAGCGTTTTTGCATCCAAAAAGCACTGGAAACGTCTTAATAGAGTTGTGTGAACACTAGCTTCAAAATGTCTCAACAAAATTCTCGAGAACCCAGCGAAATTCAAACAACAACCTTAGGTTACAAAATCTACTGCTATGACAACGTTTCTTCTACAAATAGTATAGCTAAAGAAGTTGCAAAAAAAGATGGCGAAGAAAAAATAGTAATTCTAGCCGAAACACAAACGAGTGGAAAGGGCAGACTGGGAAGGGAATGGATTTCACCAAGGGGAGGAGTTTGGCTCTCCATAATATTGCGACCCAAAATTACCCCTAAGGAAGCTTTAAAGCTGACTTTTATAACGTCATCAGCTGTTGCAAAAACAATCAATGCAATGTTTGGTTTAAAGGCTGAAGTCAAATGGCCAAATGATGTTCTTATTAACAGCAAAAAAGTCTGCGGTATTTTAACTGAAACAAAGACTAAAGAGAACAACATTGAATTTGTGGTTGTAGGAATCGGAATTAACGTTAACGTCGACTTGGAATCTTTTCCCAGCAGTCTCCGAAATAATATAACATCTTTGAAGTATGAATTAGGTTATGAGATAAAGCGGAAGGCATTTCTAAAAAGTCTCTTGCAGAACTTTGAACATCGTTACAAGCGTCTACAGCAGGAGCTATGGAGCGTTTTGCTTCAAGAATGGAAACTCCTAGCAACTTTTCTTGGCGAACAAGTGGAAGTTACCAGTTTTAACGAGGTTATTGTGGGCGAGGCATGGGATTTAGATGAAGATGGTTCTCTTATCGTTAGGCTTAAGAATGGTGTTTTAAGAAAAGTAGTGACGGGCGATGTAACGGTAAGAAAAAAGCCCTAGTCAGGGCTACGTTCTTTTTTCCATTTTACACCTTCCGGTGTATCCACCAAAATTATACCCATCCTTAGCAGCTTCTCACGAATGGCGTCAGCAGTTTTCCAGTCTTTTGTCCCCCTTGCTTCCTCTCTCTTCCTAATTAGCTCTCTAACTTCCTCAGGAAGCTTCTCCTTTTTTCGTTTCCAAAAATTACCTAAAACCCCTAAGACTTTATCGAAGTCTATCATCAAATTTTTTACTTGCTTCGCTCCTGTTCGATCTAGCTTTGTCTGATCGATTATTATGTTTACTTCTTTTACTAGGTTAAATACTGTTGCAAGAGCTTTGTTTATGTCCAAGTCGTCATTCATTGCGTCTTCAAAATCTTTCCTCGCTTTTTCAGTTAGTTTTTTGAGTTCCTTGTCGCCCTCTTTTTTGATTTCTTCAAGTCTTTTCATAAAGTCGTAAAGTCGTTGTAAAGCATTTTTGGATGCTTCCAAGCCTTCAAATGTAAAGTGAAGTTGTTTTCTATAATGAGTTGACATTAGCAAGTATCTTACAGCTATAGGATCATACCCCATGCGAAGTAAGTCTCGCAATGTGTAGAAGTTTTTTAAGGATTTACCCATTCTTTCGCCTTTAATAAGCAAGTGCTCATTGTGCATCCAGTGATTGACAAATTTTTTGCCAGTTGCCGCTTCACTTTGAGCAATCTCGTTTTCGTGGTGAGGGAATATATTGTCAACTCCACCTGTGTGAATATCCAAGGTTTCGCCCAAGTATTTCATCGACATAGCAGAGCATTCAAGATGCCATCCAGGTCTGCCCTTACCTAACTTAGTTTCCCAGGAGACATTGCCGTTGGCTGGATCCCAAGCTCTCCAAAGAGCGAAATCACTTGCTTGCTCTTTGCTGTAGTCATCGACTTTGACTCTTGCTCCAGCTTTAAGTTCTTTGATTTTCATCTTAGACAATTTACCGTAATTCTTGAATTTAGAGATGCTATAGTAAATTGAGCCGTCTTCGCCCTTGTAGCCGTAACCTTTCTCCATCAAAATCTCAACTAGTCTAATCATTTCTTCTATGTGCTCTGTGGCCTTTGGAACAATTTTTGCTTTCTCAATGTTTAGCATCTGCAAGTCTTCAAAGAACGCGTCAATATATCGTTGGGTGTATTGTTTAAGGGATATTCCTTCTTTCTGCATGCCTCGAATAGTTTTGTCATCTACATCTGTGACGTTCATCACATGCTTCACGTTGAAGCCTCTGTATTCCAGCCAACGTCTCAATAGATCAACAAACACGTAAGCTCTGAGGTTACCTATGTGGGCATAATCATACACCGTCAGCCCACATGAATACATGCGAACTTTACCCTTTTCGATAGGCTTGAAAAACTCTTTTTTTCGGGTCATTGTATTGTAGAATCGCAGCATCAAGTGTCGCCATATTTTCAACAATATTCCGAAAGTTATGTTTTTCTGTGTTTGATTGGTGAAGTAAATATATATCTGAAAGGAATAGTGTAGCAATTCGCAGGTGAATTAATTTGGCGATACGTGAACCAACAGTGAAAGAGAAAATTCAGCGAATGCGTAAACTACGAGAAAGGGCTAAGCTTGGAGGCGGAAAAGAACGGATAGAAAAACAGCACAAGCAAGGTAAGTTGACTGCGAGAGAAAGAATTGACCTGCTTTTAGATCCCAACAGTTTCATAGAACTTGACCCTTTCATCGTTCACCAATGCACCGATTTTAGGATGGCTGACAAAAAAATTCCAGGAGATGGTGTAGTAACTGGGTATGGAACGATCAATGGCCGCCTAGTCTATGTTTTTTCCCAAGACTTTACAGTGTTCGGCGGCTCCCTTGGAGAGATGTTTGCCAAAAAAGTGTGCAAGTTAATGGATTTAGCCATGAAAACAGGTGCACCAGTGATAGGTTTGAATGACAGTGGCGGCGCGAGAATTCAAGAGGGCGTTGCAAGTCTTGGAGGTTACGGTGATGTCTTCTTTAAAAACGTAATAGCCTCCGGCGTCGTCCCTCAAATCTCTGCTATCATGGGACCTTGTGCAGGCGGGGCTGTTTACTCTCCAGCCATGACCGATTTTATCATTATGGTTAAGGATACGAGTCACATGTTTATTACTGGACCTGAAGTTATCAAAACCGTCTTGGGACAAGAAGTCAATTTTGAAGAGTTGGGTGGCGCTTTAGTACACATGCAGACTAGCGGAGTCTGCCATTTTATGGTTGATAATGAACAAGAATGCATAGAACTTATTAAAAAACTTCTCAGCTATCTACCTTCTAACAACATGGAAGACCCGCCTATTGAAGAAACCGGCGATGACCCAAACCGCACTGACGACAGTTTAGAAGAAGTTGTGCCAGATGACCCAGACAAGCCATACGACACAAAAGAAATAATCGCATCAGTGGTTGACAACGGTGAATTCTTAGAAGTTCAGCCTCTCTGGGCACCAAACATAGTAGTGGGCTTCGCAAGACTAAATGGACGTTCAATAGGAATCGTGGCAAATCAACCAAAATATTACGCAGGCACCTTAGACGTAAATTCCTCAACTAAAGCAGCACGTTTCATAAGGTTCTGTGACGCCTTCAACATTCCCATAATAACCTTTGAAGACGTACCTGGTTTTCTACCCGGCATAGACCAAGAACACGGCGGAATAATACGCCATGGTTCAAAACTGCTCTTTGCCTACTGCGAGGCCACTGTGCCTAAAATCACTGTTATAATTCGTAAGGCGTATGGAGGGGCATACGACGTCATGGGCAGCAAACACTCTGGCGCAGACATAAACTATGCTTGGCCATCCGCAGAAATCGCCGTCATGGGACCAGCAGGAGCAATCAACATTATCTTTCGAAAAGACATCGCAAAAGCAAAAGACCCAGAGAAGAGGAAGAAAGAGTTGACAGCAGAATACCGCAAAAAATTTGCGAATCCTTACATTGCTGCGGAGAAGGGTTATATTGATGATGTCATTGAGCCGTCGCAGACAAGGCCTAAGCTTATTGGTGCCTTTGAAATGTTGGTCACTAAACGAGAGCCTCGACCACCTAAAAAACATCCAAATATTCCACTATAAGCGTTTCAAGATGTTTGTTTGACCCATAAAATCCTGCAATTGACTCATTTAAAAGGTAGATTAAAATAGGAGCCTAAAGTTGTTTATTAATTCTCAACACCATTCAAATGGGATTTCTCTTGACTAAAACAGTCAAAATCACCGATACTACTTTCAGAGACGCCCATCAGTCCTTGATGGCAACTCGTATGAGAACCGAATCCATGATTCCTATCGCCGAAAAAGTAGATCAAGTTGGATTTTTTTCTCTCGAAGTTTGGGGAGGCGCCACTTTCGATGTCAGTATACGCTACTTAAGCGAAGACCCATGGGAACGCCTCCGCACATTAAAGAAGCACGTCCGAAAAACGCCTCTACAAATGCTTCTACGAGGACAAAACCTTGTAGGATACCGAAACTACCCTGACGATGTTCTAATCAAGTTTGTGGAAAAAGCTGCAGAAAATGGAATAGACATATTCCGCATCTTCGACGCATTAAACGACACACGCAATCTAGAGACCGCCATAAAAACCGTGAAAAAAGTTGGTGCATACGCTCAAGGTTCGCTGTGCTACACCATAAGCCCTGCCCACACAATAGACTACTATCTGAGAGTAGCCAAGCGCTTAGCCAAACTTGACTGCGACTCAATATGCATTAAAGACATGGCGGGCATGCTCATGCCAAAAGAAGCCTACAGACTTGTTTCAGCTTTAAAGAAAGAAATCGACTTACCAGTTCACATGCACTGCCACAGCACGAGCGGCACAGTAATGATGACCTACTTACGCGCTTGTCAAGCCGAAGCAGACATCCTAGACACTGCGTTTTCTCCGTTCGCTTGGGGGACCTCTCAACCGCCAGTTGAAAGTGTGGTAGCTGGGTTAAAAGGCACTGAATACGACACAGGACTCGACATGGAATTATTAGTTGAAATTGCTGAATATTTTCGTGGTTTGCGAGAAAAATACTACGACCCTCTCTGTCTAATTAGTCCTTTGGCAGAAAGAGTGGACACGTCAATTTTAACGCATCAGATTCCAGGAGGAATGTTTTCCAACTTAATTTCGCAGTTGAAGGAGCAAAATGCTTTAGACAAGCTTGATGCGGTATTGAAGGAGGTTCCGCGTGTTCGAGAAGAGTTGGGATATCCACCTCTCGTCACTCCTACCAGCCAGTTGGTTGGCACACAGGCGGTTTTTAATGTTTTGTCTGGTGAACGCTATAAAATTGTGCCAAATGAAGTGAGAGACTACGTAAAAGGATTCTACGGTAGGCCTCCCGCATCGATAAATGATAGGATAAAGAAAAAAATAATCGACGACGAAGAACCAATAAAATGTCGTCCCGCAGATTTACTCGAGCCTGAACTTGGCAAGATACCAGAAGAAGTAAAGCGCTACATAGAAAGCGAGGAAGATGAGCTAACTTATGCTTTGTTTCCAAAAGTCGCAGTGGAGTTTTTCAAGAAAAGAGATGCGAAAAGAAAAGAAAAAGCTACGGCTCTAACTCCAGAACAGAAGGAACTGGAAGAAATTGCAGCGTTGTCAGTAGCAGTTACAGCGTTTCTCAAAAGCACTCATGAGGTGAAAGCAGTGATCCCTGCGAGAAAAGCTGGAATAGGAAAAATTTCGCCATGGGTTTTGGCAGCTAGACAAGAATTGGCCAGACAAGGCGGCTAAGAGTGTGCCTGAATACTACATACTAATCGAAAACAGAACCTACAAAGTGGAGCTTGTCAAAAAAGAAGGTGAAACACTATTCGAGGCAAAGATAAACGACAAGACAGTTGAATTTAAAGTAGAAAAAAGCGAAAACAGCAAGATTTCACCTCTAGCGATTAATGTTGTGGGGAAAACGTATCAAATTGAACTGGAGAAAATTGACAGACATGCGCCTTTCACTTTGAAAGTTAACGATGCTTTTTTCAAAGCAAAACTAAGAGAGGCTGTTAAAAGAATAGTTACACTAACGCCTCCTGTACAAATCCCAACAAAGGCTGAAAGACGCCGAGAAGTAGTTGCTAAAGATGGGGCTGTAGTGGCGCCTATGGCCGGAAAAATTATTTCTGTTAAAGTAATGAAAGGGGATACTGTAAAGGCTGGTGATGTGGTTTGCATTCTTGAGGCAATGAAAATGGAAAACGAAATCATAGCGACAAAGGCTGGGAAGATTCAAAAAATCAACGTTTCAGAAGGAACCCCAGTAAACGACGGAGACATCTTAGTTGTAATAAACTAGCTAGTTATTCTATTGCTATAATTATTGAGATGTCATTAACATTAGTTCCTGTAAGACCTGTGAAAATAAGGTCGTCCAGCTTTGAAAAGAAATTGAAGGAATCATTCTTAGCAAGAAAGCTTCTTGCATTCAATCTCTGCTCTTGAGAGCAGATAATGGTTTTTCCATCTGCTAAAGCACCTGCTGCTTCAGTTGGTCCATCTACACCGTCGGTGCTAAGTGAAGCAATTACAACACCGTCCATGCCAGAAATTTTTAAAGCTGCACTTAAGGTAATTTCTTGGTTTCTCCCACCTTTTCCATTCCCGAAAACAGTAACCGTAGTTTCTCCACCAGCAACAATTCCGCAAGGTTTAGGCATCGGGTTTCCTGAAACCTCAACCTCTTTTGCTATAGAGGCCAACATTGTTCCGACATGTTTCGCTTCGCCTTCGAGAAAAGACGTTAGAAGAAGTGAATGCAAACCAGCTTTTTGGAGCCTTTTTTGAGCAGCCAGAGTTGCTGAGCGATTGTTTCCGACGATAATGTTATAAGTTTTCTTGAACACCTTATCTCCCCTTTTCGGCGTTTCAGTAATCAATCCTCTTTGCCCATCAATAAGCACAGCTTCGACAGATTGCGGCAATTTTTCCCACAAACTGTACCGTTTCAAAATTTCTACAGCGTCAGCAAAAGTGGTCGAGTCGGGAACGGTAGGACCTGAAGCGATGAAGTCTAAAGGGTCACCTATCACGTCGGATAAAATTAGGTTAATTACTGTGGCTGGATAAGCTTTTTTTCCCAGCCATCCTCCTTTAAAATTTGAAATGTGCTTTCGCACGGTGTTGATCTCGTTTATTGTGGCGCCTGACTTCAATAGTGCGTCAGTAATTTGCCGTTTGTCGTCCAAAGTTATCTTGCCACGAGGTAGTGGCATCAAACTTGACCCACCCCCTGAAATTAAGCAGAAAATCAAATCGTCTTTATCAGCATGATCAACCAAATCCAACATTTCCTTTGCTCCTTTCATCCCAGCGTCGTCGGGGATGGGGTGATTAGCCTCTTGTAACCTAATTTTACGAGTTTT
>SMTZ1_10033294_pt1 | contig 10430 bp, 11 predicted proteins | sample DeeMarSWOR136_30_FD_25667 | JGI IMG/M metagenome (IMG submission 25667) | reverse complement strand
ACCGACAAGCTCGGCACCGTGGCCTTCAGCCTGAAAGGGAAGGGGCCGACCATCCTCGTGGCGGGCCACACAGACGAGGTGGGGTTCATCGTCTCATCGATCACCAAAGAGGGGTACCTTACCTTCAACCCGCTCGGTGGCTGGTGGGATCAAGTTCTTCTGGCCCAGCGCGTCGTGGTGCGGGGGAGCAAAGGCGATGTCCACGGGGTAATCGCCTCCAAGCCTCCCCACATCCTGCCGCCGGACGAGCGTAAGAAGCTGGTCGAGAAGAAGGACATGTACATAGACATTGGCGCATCCTCGGAAGAGGAGGCAGAGGCGGCGGGAATAAAGGTAGGCGATCCCGCTGTGCCGTGGAGCCCGTTCAGCCTCATACAGGACGACAAGGTGGCCATGGCCAAGGCGTTCGACGATAGGATAGGCGCCTTCGTGGCCATGGAGGTCATGAGGCGGATCAAGGAGCAGGTCATCCCACACCCCAACACCGTGGTCGGTGCCGCCACGGTCCAGGAGGAGGTGGGTCTACGCGGAGCTCAGACAATAGCCCACAAAGTTGACCCGGATGTAGCCATCGTCCTAGAGGTGGACATCGCGGGGGATGTCCCCGGCATCAAGCCCCAGGAGGCCCAGACCAGGATGGGAATGGGCCCAGGGCTCATCACCTACGACAGGAGCATGATCCCCAACCAGCCGTTCAAGGAATTCGTCATAGAGACGGCGAAGCAGGCCCAGATCCCGCTGCAGCTGAGCCAGATGGCAGGCGGAGGCACCGATGCAGGCCGCATCCACATGAACAGGGCGGGCTGCCCCACCGTAGTGCTCACGGTGCCCACGAGGCACATACACAGCCACGTCGGCCTCCTCAGCCTGAAGGACACCGAGAACGCCGTGAGGCTGGTGACGGAACTAATCAAGCGACTCGACGAGAAGACAGTTGAGAGCTTCACCGCCCTCTAGGGTGCCTTGAGGGTGCGGCCTCTCCTCAAATGGGCTGGCGGGAAGCGTAGCCTAGTGGAGAGGATACTGAGTCTTTTCCCGAACGACTATGTCGACCGTTCCTACCATGAGCCCTTCATGGGTGGAGGCGCAGTGTTCTTCAGACTGGAACCTATAAGGGGTAGCGTCAACGACATCAACCCGCGTCTTATGAACTTCTACGGGGTAGTCAGAGACTGCCCGGAGGAGCTCATCGAGGTAGCCAGCGTCTATAGGTACGACAAGGCAGAGTATTACCGGCTCAGGAACAGGTTTAATACCCGCCCAGCGGACCCCGTCGAGGACGCCGCTCTGCTCCTCTACCTTAACAAGACGGGGTACAACGGCCTCTACAGGGTGAACTCCAAGGGCGAGTTCAACGTGCCTTTCGGCAGGTACAAAAACCCCACCGTCGTCCACCCTGATCGCATCATGAAAGCGGGCAGGCTTCTTCAAGACGTGGATATCCGCTGCGGGGACTTCCTTTACCTCCTGGAGATGGTTGAGGCCGGCGACCTATGCTACCTGGACCCCCCATACATGCCGGTCAGCAGTACGGCTCACTTCACCGGCTACTCTGAGGAGGGGTTCACTGAGGAGGACCAACGGCGGCTCAGGGATACGTGTGTAGAGCTGGACTCCCGAGGCGTTGTCTTCGTCCAGAGCAACTCGGACACCGAGCTCGTGAGGAGCCTCTACACGGGCACCGGGTTCGAGCTGGTCTCACTGAGGACGCTAAGGATGATAAGCAGCAAGGTATCCAGCAGGTCCAAGGGCTATGATCTGTTGATCACTAACTCTCGGGCTTCTTGACGTCGATGTACTTGATCCAGTCGATCTTTATCATGGCGTAGACTATGATGGCCAGCAGCAGCGTGGACGCGAGTCCTCCCACGACGCCGCTGGACGCGAAGATGTCCCTGATAAAGGCGTAGCTGTACCGGCCCGCTTCAGGTTGTAGCGGAGCATCCCGAGGGGGATGAGTATCAGGTCATCGGGAAGCGGTAGTACCGCGAAGACGAAGATTACCGCCATCCCGTACTTTTGAACAAGGAGCTTGGCGGATTCGAGGCGCTCACCGTACCTTTCGTCTATGATCCTGCGACCGCCGCGGCCTATGAGGTAGGCGGAGAACTCTCCGACAGTTGAGCCCAATCCGCAGACCAGGCCCAAAATCAGCGGGTTCAGGGTGGCTCCGAAGGCGTAGATTGTGAGGACGAAGGGTACAGGGAAGAAGATGGTGAAGTTGCCGAAGATGCTGATGAGAAACGCGCCGGCGTACCCATAGGTCGCCACCAGGTTCCCCATCCACGCCCAGATGTCAGCCAATCTACCCCTGTGCCGTGTGACTGTTAAAGATTATCAGTGACGTCGCTGCCTCATACATTGAGTTCCATGATAGAGGTGAAGACCGTCAAGGAGGGCTTCGAAGACGTGTTCAGGGTGTGCAGCCCTGACGCGAAGCTGGGGTCGAAGCTCATGGAAGGTAGGCGGCTGAGGAAGAGGTGGCTGAAGGAAACACTCATCGAACATGGTCCATTCACGAAGGTGGCCTATATCGACGGTGAGCCTGTGTCCCAGATAATGTACTACCCCGAGAAGGCTCTTCCCTATCTCGCTGGCGCCCGCGACGGCGTATTACGAATAGAGTGCGTCTACTCCCGCGTACCGGGTAAGGGCGCGGGCTCGAGCCTCCTCGCTGACCTTTTAAAGGAAGCAGGAGAGGGGATCGAGAGCCTTCGGGGAGAGCCGTGCCGTTTCATCGTCACAGAGCCTTTCGCTACCGGCGAGGGCCTCGACCTGAAGGAGTTCTATGAGAGGAACTGCTTCAAGGAGGGCGACGGCGAGATGTACCTGGAGATACACGGCGGCTACACGCCGAGGGAGAGGACAGGTTACATGCCTCTCCCGGAGGACGAAGGAAAGGCGTTGCTCTTCTACAACGTAAACTGCGAGCACAGCGTCAGCTTCGCTGACAACGTGAAGAAGCTGATCCATGAGATCAAGTCGGGCTACCCTGTCTCGATCATCAACATGTGGACGGCCCCCATGGAGTCGTCAAGAAGGGGAAACGAGTTGATCATCGTAAACCAGAGGCCCATTAAAAGCTACTGGAGAACCCCCGAGTTCAGGCGGGAGGTCCATGAGGCGATAGAGAACCAATAAATGGGTGAGAAGCTCCAACTCCTCCATGGACGCGCAAGCACAGCCATTGAAGGAACATGTTGAATACATCTTCGAGAGGATAGGACACGCGGTTAAAGGCCTGTCGGATGACGAGCTGAGCTGGACGCCGTGCCGGGGCTCCAACACGATTGAGTGGATACTCACCCACATGGCCAGGATCGGCTACGTCCTCATCCCTCAAGCGATACAAGGCACAGTGAAGCCGGGTGGCTGGGACGACGACTACCAAGAACAGCCCCACAGTCTGGATGAGTTGTTGGACGATCTAGAAAAGGCTCACGTGATCATCAGCGAGGCTCTCTCAGAGACATGCGACGAGGAGCTCACGGCGTCGCTGACCATCTGGGGCAGAGAGACAGACAGGAAGAGCCTGCTGTTCCACCTGCTCGCCGAGCTGATCCACCACAACGGTCAGATCGCGATGCTGAGAGGCATCTACAAGAGATCAGGGAGCAGCAACTAGCTGGAGGAATGCCTCCGACCCTAGCTCCTCAAGCTTATCCTCGTCGAGGATGACGTTATCGGGATAACGTTTCTCAACGCATGAAGCGAAGACGCCTGAGCCAATATTTACCCTAGACTCATTATGAATCCTGGTGGTTCCATGCCCACACGACGGTGACCTGCTCTTCAGTATGAAGCCGTCAACGGCTCCCAGCCTCTCAAGGAAAGCCTCGGAAAAACCTTTTAGTTCATCAGTAAGGTCTACCCCCGTATCCTTCTGAATCACATTGACCTCTCCGTCGACCATGACGAGGTCCATCGGTTTCCTTGGGACGCCTAGCCCGATGTCCTGCTCAGGACAGACCGTGACGAACTCAACCTGGTCCCTAAGCCCGTCCACCGTTTGGCTGCGGATGATCTCTGCGTTCCATCTGCAGGCCTCAAACCCGAGGCAGCGGCTGACGACGACCCTAGGCTTCAACGCTTGGACTCACCGATGCTTCTCTAAGTAGCTCTTGAACCTACCAAGGCCTTCTCTCAGCACCTCGACGTTGTTGCCGTAGCCTATGCGAATGTGGTCGCTGAACCCAAAGCAGTCGCCGGGCACCATGAAGGTGCTCTTCTCCTCAATGAGCCCCTTGCAGATGTCCCACGCAGTGCCGTCCAGATGGTGCCTCATGAAGCCTACGCTGCCGGCCTGCGGCGGAACCCAGTCTATCAGTGGCTCGTCTCTTATCCACTCATCGAGGAGCCTGTAGTTCTCTTTGACTATCCTGTTGTTACGCCCCAGTATGCGGTCGATGTGCTGCATGGCGAGGGCTCCGAGGGCGTCGTCGATCATGCCTTTGCTGATGGTGGTATAGTCCCTGCGTAGCTTGAACTGGTGAACGGTGTCGTGGTTCGATGTGATCCATCCAAGCCTGAGCCCTGTCAGGCTGATGGGCTTGCTGAAGCTACCGGTGACCACGCCCTTCTCGTATACGTCAACGACGCTGGGCACCGTGTCGGCTGGGTCGAGGTAGAGTCCCCGATACGCCTCGTCGCTGTGGACGTAGGCGCCGACGCTCTCCGCGACCTCGCAGATGGCTCTGAGCGTCGGTGCGTCGATTAGGCTGCCGCAGGGGTTGTGGGGGTTGTTGACTACGATCATCTTGGTTTTCCCGTCCACCAGCTCCTTGAGCTCCTCAATGTCTGGGAGCCACCGGTTCTCGGGGAGCAGGCGGAGCGGCTTGACCTCTGCGCCAAAGCCCTTGGGGACGCTGTAGAGCTGCTGGTATGCGGGGTAGACGGAGACTACGGTGTCCCCCGGCTCCACGAGGCTGTAGAAGCCGTTGAAGTTAGCCTCGATGGCTCCGCCTGTCACCAGCACGTCGCCCGGGTCCACATCCCTATAGAGCCCTGCGATGCCCTCTCTGAGCTCGGGGCTTCCCTCTATCCAGCCGTAGGTGAGCTGCCTGTCCATGATCTCGTCCATATAGTCGGGGCGGCCAGTGAACTCCAGGAACTCGCGGAGGGTGAAGGGTTGAACGCACGTCTCCGCCATGTTCACCTCTACGTCGTGTTCGTACTCGTTCATCCAGCGCTCCACGAGGAACTCGTCGACCTTAACCATGGGATTATACTAGGTCTCGGTGTTTGAAAAGTTGGTGCCTCTATGCAACAATATGTAATCACGTCTTGTGAGTACCTTTTGCGATTGTTTCAGGCAATCATGACACCTGAGTCGCCCTTATAAACCTAGACTCTGAGCTGACATCGATGAAAGATGATGGCTAACGAGATGAGCCACGAGACGGGGAACGGTTCAGGGCCTCTGGGTGCTCCAAACTCTGATCTGAAGTTAAAGATAGAGGAGTTGTCTAGGAGCGTCTCGGAGGTTTACAAGTATGAGTTGCTTACCACGAACCAGTACCTGAAGCAGATGGAGTTGGTGCTGGATATATTCAATGAACTGTCGGTGGCCTTGGACTAGCTGTACCCAGCTATGAGGCGCTGGGGGCTACATCCTACTGAGTATCCCCTGTACCATCTGTTTGATCTTCTGGATGTCTCTCGCCATTATCTTGAGGTCTCTATCCATTTGATTTGCCTTTCTCTGGATGTCCATCAGAAAAACTCTATCCGCAAACATATCATCATCAAATCTCAGAGCGGCAATTAAGGAATGCTATGAGGTCTTTTCGGTCAAGGGTAAGGAACCGTTATTCCTTCTAGGATGGAATAAGAGGTCCCCGTTGTGAAGACGAAGATATTCACGGAGAGAGGTAGGAGACTGCTACCGATGAAACCTCAGACAAAGGGAAAACCCTAACGGATTTGAACCCTCGTGCGGATAACCGCACTGACTTAGCAGGCCAGCTCCCTACCAGGCTAGGAGAACCCGGCAACCAAACACATAGCACCCCGAGACCGTTTTAAACGTTATTCTCTGGCGAAAACCCGCCTGCCGCCAACGAAAGTCATCTGGCACTCCCACTCAAGCAGCCGCTTGGGCTCAACCTCCAGCGGGTTGAAGTTCCACACCGCCAAGTCCGCGTACTTCCCAACCTCTATGCTCCCTACCCTGTCCTCCATGAAGCAGTGCAGCGCCGCCGGCAAGGTGTAGAAGCTCAGCGCCTCCTCCGAGGTCACCGCCTCCCCGACGCCCATAGACATGCCCATGATCGTTCTGCGGGCGACGCTGGCGTAGAGCCCTACGTTGGGCAAGGGCTGAGTCACTGTGGCGTCGTGGCTGATACCCACGGGTATCCCCCGCTTGGTAAGGGTCTTCACAGGCATACAGTCCTCGCAGCGCTCGGGCCCGAGGGCCTCTAGGAAGCTGTCACCTAGGAAGTAGAGGAAAGGCGTCTGGGTGTTCACCATCGCGCCCAGTTCCTCGATCTTGGTGAGGGCGTCCTCAGACGGGAAGTAGCAGTGCACAATCTGGTGCCGCGGGTCCGGCCTCGGCGTCTTCCGCTGTGCGTACTCGTACGCCGCCACGGCTACGTCGATGGCCTTGTCGCCTATTGCGTGGATGGCCACCTGGAAGCCGTTGACGTGACCCAGATGCACCATCTCGTTGAGCTCCTCCTGCTCTATCATCTGTACGCCGTGCATGTCCGGCCTGTCCCTGTAGCCCTCGTAGAAGAGCGCGGTCCTGGGACCGACTCCACCGTCCACAGCCATCTTAAGGCCAATGACTCTGAGCACGTCGTCGCCACCAACAGCATAGTTCTCCACCGCCCACCTCGCCTCGTCGAGGCTCCTGAGGAAACCCACCTGGATCAGCGTCCGGATGGATAGCTCACCCTTAGCGTGGCTGCTCCTATAGGCTTCGATGTTGTCCGACATGAGCCCAGGCTCAATGAGAGTGGTAAACCCCACCGAGTGATAGTCGCGGCACGCCTGCCTGATGGCCTTCAACTTGTCCTCCAGCGTCCATCTTATGGCGTCTGTGACAAAGGTTGTAGCCCTGCCCCTCAGTAGACCGGTGGGCTCCCCGCCCTCGTCCTTCTCGATGACGCCGAACTCGGGGTCAGGCGTGTCCTTCGTTATCCCCGCGACCTCAAGGGCCTTGGTGTTGGCGACGCCCATCTGGAACACTCGTTTGATGTAAACAGGGTTATCCGGGCTGAAGGGGTCGAGGTCGTACCGCGTGGGGAACCGCCTCTCATCCAGCAGGGTCTCGTCCCAGGCGTGGCCCAACACCCACTGGCCCGGGGACGCCTCTCGGACTCTCCCCTCCATGATCCCCTGGATTTCCTTAATGTTCCTCGCCTTGGGGTACCTTATGTCGGCGACGAACGCCGACGAGATGCCCTGCTCCAGCATGTGGTCGTGGGTGTTTACCAGGCCCGGCGTCAACGCCCGCCCAGCGAGGTCCACCACCTCGGTCATGGGCCCGATCATCCGCTTCACCTCGGGCTCTGAGCCGACTGCTATGATCCTGCCGTCCTTGACGGCCACGGCTTCCGCTATCCTCCGCTTGGCGTCCATCGTGACAACTGGCCCGTTTTTTAATACAAGGTCTGCAAAAGACATGAACAAATAGGATGGCCACGAGTATTTAACGCCTTGAACTTACTTGTCCAGCCTGTACACCTTGTCCTCGGTGCCTATGTAGGCGAGGTCGGCGTATCCGATGAAGAGCCCCGTCTCCAGAAGCCCCTGGACGCTATGCAGCCTCTGGTTCAACGCCCTGGGGTCCTCGATATACCCGAAAAGTGCGTCAACCAGGTTATTCCCGTTGTCCGTCACCACGGGCCCCAGCTTCCCCACGGCCTGCCGCACCTTGGCCTCGGCGCCCATGGCCTCCAGCTTCCTAAGTACCGGCGTCACCGCAATGGGGTGAACCTCTAAGGTGACGTTTTGATCCTCGCCGAGCCTGTCCGTTAGCTTGCTCTCGTCCGCGACGATGATGTACTGTCTGCAGCAGCTGGCCACTATCTTCTCCCTGAGCAGTGCTCCTCCTCCGCCCTTGATGGCGTTGAGGCGGCGGTCCAGCTGGTCTGCTCCATCGAACCCCACGTCCAACTCGGGGTACTCGTCCAGCGTGGTTAGGGGGATGCGGGCTCTGACGGCCTCCTGAATCGACTGGTAGCTGGTGGGGACGCCCTTCACGTCTGTAAGCTCCCCGGCCCGCAGCCTCTCACCGAGGGCCCTGATGCCCTCAGCGGCGGTGGAACCACTTCCCAATCCCAGCACCATACCGCTCTCGACGTGCTCTACGGCTTTCGCTGCCGCCCTCCTCTTGGCATCAGCCCTCCAGCTCATCTCTAGGCCTCAAGCTCCAGGCGGTCCAGCTCCTCAAGCTCCTTGAGGACGTCCTCCTTTAGCTTGTTAAGCCGATCCTCTACAGTGTCCCTGCCCCTAGGAGCCTCCTCTTCCTCTTCCTCCTCTTCCTCGGCTTCCTCCTCGGGTTGGGGCTGTGGACGCCTCCTCGGCCTCCTCGCAGGCCTAGGCGCAGGCTTCTCCTCGGGCTCCGGCTCAGGCGGCGTCGGTGGCTCTATGTGGAGCTCCCCGATGATCATGTCTATCTTACTCTGGGTGTCGGCAAGGGTCTCCTGGAACTGTCTCACAAGGTCGGATCTTATCTCCTCCAGCTCGTTGAGGCTGACTATGAGCTCGGCCCGGCTCAGCTCCTCGGTCACCTGGTTCATCTCGGCCTCGTAGCCCTTGCTGAGGTGCTCCCGTTCCTCGCGGCTTATCTCGCCGTTGTCCTCGGCCTCGAAGAGCCGCTTCATCACCATGGTGATGATCTCCTGCTGGAGGGCCAGGGTGCGTATCTTGCTCCTAGCGTCTGACACCTGGTCCCGCTTGGCGAGCCTCTGCAGCTCAGGCACCTTCACGCGTCTGGACGAGTCAACTGAGATCTTCAGCGGCTCTGGCTCGGATCTGGGCTCTCCCCGCTGGCTGCCCCCTGTTCCCCCCGTCGCCCGCACGAACAATAAAATTGCGACGGCCGCGACTGCTATGGCGGCGATCCCTAGAATCATGTCCGTGGTTAGTTCCAGAGCCATACACTTCTACCTAGAATGCCTAAGTATTTAAGCGCTAACCTTGATGAGACAATCCAAATTAAACAGCATCATCCAAGACAACAACGTAAAAAATGGATAACAGGAACCTCAGCCTCCGTAGAAGTGTTCCTCCAAGGAAAAGACGCCGGACCTGACGCCCGCCATGAGCGCTTCCACAGGGTAAGCTCCGGTGTATACGATTGAAGAAGGCATCGAGAGAGCCGTCGATCAGGAATCCAGCAAGGCTCGGAGTTATTAGGCCGTTCAGAGATAAGGTTTAGGGGATGACCGGCGAGTTAGGGCTCGGCAAGGCGACCAAGGAGGTCTTCCGGCGCAGCGTCCAGCCGTTCATACATGTGGACGAGGTGGAGCTGGACGGCGCCACCGTAATGCTCACCGACCACACCGTGATAGCGCACAGCCCCAGCATCGGGGTCCCCCTCGAGGCGCTGGGCTTCTTCGCCTTCCACTACGCGTCGAGCAACGTCGCATGCAGGTTCGGCAAGCCTACGCACATCGTGACCGGGATATATCTCCCCCTCAGGACGCCTGAGGAGCACCTCAAGGTGATCGCGAAGAGCATAGGCGACGAGGCAAGGAGGTACGGCGTGAAGGTAAGTGCGGGCCAGACAGCCACATACTATGGGCTAGAGATTCCATTGATAGCGGCGACCTGCTTCGGGGAGGCCCTGAGGCCCAGGGGGGAGCCTAAACCCGGAGACTTGGTGGTCGTGATAGGCGAAATAGGCGGTGAGGGGGTCTGGCTCAGGAAGCTCAGCTTGGGCGTGGAAAACGATGCCTGGCGGGGCTTCACACCCCTTCAAGCGGCTCTTGCGCTCCAAGGCTGCCCCCATGTGAAGATGATGCACGACGTCTCGGAGGGGGGCGTGAAAGGCGCCCTTTATGAGTTGCAGGACGTCTACGCCGTAAGGATAGCCGTTGACTCGGGGAGCCTAAACCACCACGAAGGCATAGCGGAGGCGGGGGGAGACCCGTTGAGGGCCCCCTCGTATGGTGTGTTGACGGCTGTAATCGACGCCGGAGGAGTCGGCGAGGTTCGACGCATATGTGAGGAACAGGGAATCCCGTTCGCCGCTGCGGGCAGAGTCGAGGAAGGACGCGGCCTGTACGTTGACGGAGTCGAGGTGACCAAGCAGAAGCGTGTCGAGCTCGACGAGCTATACGGCTCGTTGAAGCCCTTTGATACGCATCTTTCGTCTCTCCAGTCGGCGCTGGAACACTTGAGTAAGATACCGGGGATGGAACGGTTGTTGCCCCAGGTAGGCACCAACCTCGTGTACGCGAAGGATGGCGCCGAGACGGCCA
>SMTZ1_10008217_pt1 | contig 10430 bp, 8 predicted proteins | sample DeeMarSWOR136_30_FD_25667 | JGI IMG/M metagenome (IMG submission 25667) | reverse complement strand
ACTAAAAAGACTTTAGCCTGCAGAATCTCACACAACGCCCATCAGCTTTCAATTTGAAACGCCCATCTGGACCTGTTAACTATCAAGCAAGAACTCATAGCAAGCTAAGGTATTGTGTTTGCTGATGTTAACATCGGAAAACACTTGCGGCGTCCGTGAAGGGCGTCAGTTTGGACGACAAATCCCTGGATTTGAGTAAATTTTTCTTCAGATACAATTTTTCTTGTAAATCTAACTTCTTTAGTATACATTTCCCATAGCGATTACACCCCCTGACTTTTGGATCCAAGAGGCAAAGGTTCTCTGGCGCGCCCGCCATTTGCGGAACACCGACGGGGACGGAGTCTAAGAAAGGAGCGACTTCTATTACGCATGTATTGAACCGTGGGCCTCATGGAGTAGTGAGCCCAGTGGACGCGATTTGAACGACCGTAACATAGGAGTGTTATCTGGAAACCACATAAGACCCCTTATACGAAAGACAATTGGCGTAACTCTTTTTCAGAGAAGCGCTTATGTGTGCATGAAAAAGGAGTGTTATGCCGACAGTCGGGTGCTTGTGGGTTCTTATCTGGAAACCATATATACATAGTTAGACGTTTGAAAGGAGGATTCTATGCAATCAGCAGTGTTTAGATGGTCGGTCTGCATAATGGCTGCTATTGCGCTCATCGCCGTAAGCTGTTCTTCCAAGAAGGAAGAGGCTAAGAAAGAGGAAGTGAGCACGGCGGCCGCAAAGGAAGAACAAGACAAAGAACTACCTTCAATGGTCTCCTCACCTCCACCAACAGGCCAGTGGAAGGCCGTGGAGGAGAAATCGGGAGGCTTACCTATGGTACTGACGGTCAATTTTGAGAACTACAGTTCTGCCGCAGATGTCAAGGCAGTCGCGGAGTCTGCCCCACAAGGCGACTACAAAGCGAAACTTAAGAGCTTTGAATCCCATGGTGGAATGCAAGTTGGCCAGCAGTTAACCACTCAAGACGGCAAAACGATGGTGGTAGGGCAGTTTTGGTCTCCGCAATTCGTAACGGCTAGACAATTGGAGGATACCTGGAAGATAACGATAGTCTCCGGGTCGCCTTTCATAAAAAAAGAGAAGGCCAAAGCGGAAGATGTGGGATTCATTGAGCTGACCGTCCCAGTTAAGGGTGAGGGAGGAACCGCACGTTTGTACATGGCCACTCAAGTTACCTACGAGAAAGGTCAATTGGTTCCGATGGCACCCGATTCAAAAGCAAAGGTTTTGAGGGTTGCCTCATTCGTGCCTTCTGACAAGGAGATCCCGACAGGCAAACATGAAATCTCACATCCCTCAATAAAGGAGCCCGAAGAGGCAACTCCCGGTCCCGTGTCTATACCGGAGCGTTTCCAAGGAACCTGGTTCGAGGTGAATGAGGGTGCGAAGCTGGTTATCAGTAGGGATAAGGTTGTTTGGGTGAAAAAGGTGTTCGATGAAATGCGTGAAGAGGTCCATGAAGCAAAGGCCGTGAAGTTGTCTCCTGACGGTCATACTCTTTCCTTCAGCTCGAAACGCATTTACAGTAGGGATGTCTTCTTCCCGAAGCGCGAACACAGTGCACCCGTCAAAGTAACTCTTTACCGCGAGGACGCCTCACTCAGGGTGACCGTGGGGGAGATGAGGATAGAGGAGCAACCTGGGGTGATAGTGTCACACCCGGGTTCAACTCATGTCTACAGGCTTTCGGGCGACGCTACACCGTAGTAAGCCTTGGTTGCAAGGGTCGAAATGCTATGTGAACTCTGGCTATGGTCTAACAACCGGCTGCAGCGGACGGCGTTCCGCCGCCGCTGAGCCGGACCGTTAGGGCAATGAAGAAGGGAGATTATGATGAAGACACCATCAGCAGTCAAAGCTGTGATTGGAACGATCTTTGTAGTTGCAGGTGTCATCTGGTCTATCATGTTTCCCAAGACAGCCGAGGTGTTCAGGCCAGATTTTGTCGCATCTGTCGCCATTGCAATGGGCCTTATTCTTCCCGGTATTGTCATCCTGTTCTTCAAAAAATTAAGAGCACTACCAACTGTCCTTTCCATCTTGCTGTTTTGGTCATTACTACTCAACGTTGTGCTCATTTCTTGGGCTAAAACTGCCGTAAAGGTCGTTCAAGAAATTGCACAAGAGAATTCAAGCATAACGACAGAATAGAAAATGCCCTAACCAGTCACTGCACCCGACCAAAAAGCTGGCGTTTTTTGGCGGGTGAGTTCCAGCGTTGAGCAGGAGAGGAGAAAGATGGAAACAACCAAGATTGCAGCAATCATCGGGTGCGTAGTAGCAGTCCTTATCGTGGTAGTAGCCGCATTCCGTTCGAAGAAAATGCACAACGAAAACAGGGATGAGAAGAAGGAAGATGCCACGGCGCTAATCCGATGCAGCCACTGTGGGGCGATGATTGTGATAACTGATATCCCAATTCCTGCGCCTCGCCAGTTCCAGGTCCGATGTAAGAAATGCGATACTGTGCAGGAGATGGATTTGGATGATTTTACATCGTTACGGATCGAAGAATGAATATCACATTGGTGCTCTATGCAGATGGCGGATTACCCGCCGCGGTGCGGCGAGCAATGCGCGGGCCGGAGCGTACACCGTGGTTGCATAGGTAAAATGGACAACGGGAAGTTCTTTGATAACGTTCGTGACGCAGTTGCTTACTGCCTAAAGGATCGGTCTGGTCCACAATATGTATTCAGGGGCCAAAGAAAACCATGGCCTCTACGCTCCAGCTTGTTTCGCATTCCAGAACATGACCGCGAGAACAAGTGGCAAGAAACGCTGGACTTTTGCACCTGGATGCTCAACAACCCGTACCTGGCCCCATACCACACACCGGAAGAAAAGCTCATGTCAATCGCTCAGCACTACGGTTATCCCACTGACTTTATAGATTTCACTACTGATGTAAAGGTAGCTGGGTTCTTCTCAACGGATGGTGATCTGGACCTCTCCACCGCAGGCGTCATTCTTGTGGTAAATGTGGATCGCTTCGAGCGATTGTGTTCTTCCTACAAGGTGCCCGGCAAGCACCTTTTCCGGATTGATGGGTTGTGGCGGCTTGAGAATCAAAAAGGTCTTTTTCTTCGAGACTATCAAGACTTTTTCCGGCAGATAGATGAGATGGGATACATTGACTCCTTTCTGGAGGCCCTTCTTTTCCGTCAAAATGCGACTGTCCGGATAAGCTCGTTCTTCCCTGATATCAACAACGACTTTATTTACCCGGAACCTAACGACCTTGAGAGGGAAATCCAGCGGTATGAGGACATCAAGCTGAGAAGTAGGCCAGTTGATCTGGAATCTGCTTCGACAATCCATGTTGAAAGGAATCCGCTTGGAATTGATGTTGAGAAGGCGGCGCTAGAAGCCGAATGGCAAGAGGGCGCGCTTGGCAAATGGTCAAAGGCAACCCAAATAAGGTATCAGGACTATCCGCGAGTGGACTCTCAAGAAACTCTTGAGATTCATTTCCACGATACGAGACCGGCTACGTTTCCTAACACGGATATGGGTAGTCATGTAAAGGCAGTTCAACAATTCAGGTCCCGTGTGCTATGTAGGGAAGCTTACCTTCCCCGTGTAGTCCCAATAGTGCCCAATTGCATAACTAAAAAGTTCCAAGCAGCCCGCGCAATTGAGTTCTCGTTCAACTGGGAATATGAGGAGTTCAAGACTCTGCCAATAGCAAAAAATGCACAATTCCCGGAGGTGGCCATTGCGTACTTCCTTCACTTACTTGCAAAGAACGTCCAGGAGATCCTCACGGTATCAACATTCTTGCCATATTCGGACGACCAAGTTGCAAAGGCTGTCCAGACATGCTTCTCCCTTCTACTAGATTGGCGGGTGAATAATAGAACAATTCACGAGGCAATGTGGATTGCGGGAAGCGTTTTCGGAGAGCACCTCGTCTGGCTGGAATACGAGGATGTGGTTGGTGTAGTGTCGAAGTGTTGGGCACCAAGTAAATATTTTGACACACTGCCCAACATGACAAAGGTGCGGTTGGCGTTCAATAGAAAGCACCCCGATGAAGCAGTGGAGTCTAACGCTGATCTCTTCCACTATATTCATGATATAAGGAAGATGATGTCGCTGTCGGAAGGCTTGGAATTCTGGGCGATAGTTGTGTTGCCGTGGGATATATTGTTTCGGTCTAAGGAATGTAGAATACTTAGTCCATACTATGTCAAGACAATCGGTGTGGCGTGACGTCGGTACGAATCGGGATGGGAATGTACGCAATACAGTCCCGCAGTTTGGAAGCCCAACAATGGCATCGTGCATGACCGGCGGAAGCCGCCGGCAGCACATGCCTACGTTAGAAGTTTCATAATTGAATCCTCAGAAGACTGCATTGGTCTTTCGAGGATTTCTTTATTTTGGAGGTATTTGTCTAGTATGAGTGTTGTGTCCGAAGCGTACGACATCTTATTTCTCTCTTTCACATATGTGGGCTCTATAGATCTCTTGATAGACAAGCAAGAATTCGTTAGAAATAAAGTACTGAAAGTAAATAGTTTATGTGGCAATGACCTCATGGACGTCAGTGTAGGGTGTCAGTTTGATGGTGAAATCTTCGGATTTCGTAAGTAATCTGAAGGTTTAAGGCAGTGGCATCGGATACTTAATCAATTACGAGTTTTTGTGTCGCGTAGCCGACACAAATGCTCTATTGGACTGAACCGCTGAAGCGTTCTTTGGAATTTTAATAGACATTCTGGAGTCAAACTTTCACCTGAAAATTAAGGTGTTTTTTAGCTCCTCAAAGAGGTGGCTTTTTGGAGAATTATGGCATTCTACAGCTCACGAAAATAAAGCCGATCTGGGGCGCTTGGAACACGGCTTGTACGTCCCTGGTTGGCAGGTGGGGCTGGTCCAAAATCCTTTGACGATCTGATGTTCTCATAACAAATATACGATGTGACATAAAGACCGTAAGAATTGTGCATACTACTGTATTATCAAGGGATTTTCCTTGACGGGAAAGTGGATAATTTGGTATAAATAATCTCAACGAAGCTTGTGCTTGCGCGGTCGGGCATCCGTCGTTTTTAAGTCATAAAGCCGGCGCAATTCTTGTTTTTTCTGAATAGAGGAGGAGTTGTTATGCAAAACATGGAGTTAGTTGTAACCACGACTTTGTGCGTAATAAGTGGAGGTTTTCACACTTCAACGAAAAATTCACAATCCGCCTCTGCGGGAATACTTGTCCTGGTATGTGTTTAAACCATAGATAGTTATTTGTAATTCTTTTTAAGGAGGTATGTTATGTTTAGAAATCTAACGTGTCTGGCTTCCATTGTTTTACTGCTGGGACTATATGTTGATAGTGCAAGCGCAGACATCAAATCAGATCTCGTATCACACTGGAAAATGGACGATGGAAGCGGAACCACGGCCAAGGATAGTGCTGGCGTCAACGATGGGACACTAATGGGTGATGCAAAGTGGGCAGAAGGTTGGGTCATTGGTGCCGTTGAGCTTGATGGTGATGATGATTACGTGGATTGCGGTCAAGGGACGGCATTCAATTCTGTCTGCAGGGACGTGATCACTCTCGCCGCGTGGGTAAAAGTCAACGATCCCGACGGACCTGAATGGAGTGGCATCATCATAAGGGGGTATGGTGAGCAATTTGGTAACGTTGATCCCTATGATACGTTCGCTATGTATTATCACGGGCCCTCAGAGAGGATGGGCTTCAAGACTAATAGCACTTCACCCGAATGGATGGCAGCACCGAATAATTCGGCAGTTCAACTGTTCGACGGCGAATGGCATCATACTGCTTCGGTGTACGACGGAGCCGAAAAGGCGATTTATCTTGATGGTGAAGAGATTGTCAGGGGGGAAGCGACGGGCAAGATTGGCATAGGAGAAGGCACCGGCCGTGTTCTAATCGGCGGTGGAAGAGATGTCGATCCGATGGTCCTTGAACTCGGCGGCCTTGTCGACGATGCCCGGATTTACAACCGGGCCCTGACACAGGAAGAGATTATTGCCATCATGGAGAACATCGAAAGCTTTCCATACGCTTCGGGCCCGAACCCGCCCAATGGAGCCCTCACCCCGGAAACATGGGTGAATCTTAGCTGGCGGCCGGGTGATTTTGCTGTCTCACACAATGTGTATATCGGTGACAGTTTTGATGTTGTTAACGAAGGTGCCGAAGGTACATTCGTCGGCAACCAGGCAGGGACGTTCATCGTTGTTGGCTTCCCCGGTTTTCCTTTTCCGGATGGTCTTGTTCCGGGCACAACCTACTACTGGCGAATCGATGAAGTAAATGAAGCGGAGCCGAATAGCCCCTGGAAAGGTGAAATCTGGAGCTTTAGTATTCCTCCCAAGACAGCATACTTCCCTGTTCCGGCTGATAGCGCCGAGTCTGTTGCTCTGGATACACAGCTTAGTTGGACACCCGGTTTCGGTGCGAAATTGCACACAGTTTATTTCGGTGAAACTCTAGAAGAAGTGCTCAATGCAACAGGCGGTCAGGCGCAGGGAACTACGGATTATTCTCCCGGCACTCTTGAGCTGGCCAAGACTTACTATTGGCGTGTCGATGAGTTCGATGCTGTCGAAACGCATAAAGGTGAGGTATGGAGTTTTATAACCACCGGAGCAGTCAGTGACCCGAAGCCCGCTAAAGGCGCTGTCGATGTTACACAGACGCCTGTCCTAACATGGGTGTCGGGAATTTTTGCCGATACGCATGAGATCTTTTTCGGCACCGATCCAGCTGCTCTGGAGAGTAAAGGCACTGGGAGCCTCGGTTCAGAGAGCTTCGAACCCGGACAACTCGAGTGGAATACGACCTACCACTGGCGTATCGATGAGGCAAATAACGCAAACGCTGACAGCCCGTGGACAGGTCCTCTTTGGAGCTTTACTACAGCCAACTTCCTAATTATTGACGATATGGAAAGCTATAACGACCTTGATCCTGCTGATCCGGCGAGCAACAGGATATTTAATGCGTGGATTGACGGATATGACGACCCGACAAACGGTTCTTTAGTCGGTTATGAAACTCCTCCTTTTACAGAGCAAACTATCGTTCACAGCGGCAATCAATCTATGCCCATGTCTTATGACAATTCCGTTGGAAAATCCGAAGCAACTTTGACACTAAATTCTAATCGTGACTGGACAGTTAACGGTGTCGACACACTGACGATTTGGTTCCGGGGCAGTTCAAATAATGACCCTGAGCAGATGTATGTTGCTCTTAATGGTACTGCTGTGGTTAATCACGATAATCCTGATGCAGCACAGACAGGCAGATGGACAGAATGGAGTATTCCCCTGCAGGCCTTTGCCGACCAGGGTGTGAACCTTGCCAATGTTAATTTGATTAATCTTGGCCTTAGCTCGGTTACCGGCGGTACAGGTATGATGTACTTTGACGATATTCGTCTGTATCGACCCGTAGAGCCGGCACCTTAAGCTGGGATTTAGGTGGCTCTAAAAGTCTAAGATTGCGAGTCCACGTTGGGCGGTTAGCCGGATTCGCAATGATGTTACGGATGTTTTAATATATGGCCAAAATATAAGCCATAATTATTAGACTTTTTGAAGGAGGACTACTGTGTATCAGAAATTGATTTGTTTAACCTATTTTGTATTGGTGTTGTGTCTGGTGAGCAGCGCTTCGGCCCTTGTTGTTAAGTGCAGCGAAACCGTGACGTATGAAAACAGGACGAGAATCCCTGATGGCAACACCGTAGTTGAGGCTGGTGGTACCTTGATCTTTAAGGCCAGGCTGGATTTTGACGGAGGGGACGAACTGCACATATACGGCACTGTCATCTCGGAAGACACCTGCAAGTTCCCCGACAGTAGTGGCTATCAAGGTGCCAAGGCGTTTATCTATAACGGAGGTCTGTGGGATGCCTATGACATTGAGAATCGTGCCGGTGGTGACGTGGCAGATGGCGGAGGACGAGGTGATTGGATTACACTATTCTCAGGTAGCACCTTGATTGTCCATACTCGCTACGGTGATGGCCATCAGTTCTATGATCCCTCATTCTGGATAGCAGATGGCTCATTGCTTCCAGGCGAAGAGGGCGAGGAGATAAGCTTTGAGGACCTTAAGGATGGGGCTCTCAAGATTACCAACGGCCAGCCCCGGGCAATACCATATGCCAGATCCCCTGATCTGGCTAACGGCGTCCTGCATGAGGACACTTGGGTGAATCTTTCGTGGCGGCCGGGAGATACTGCTGTTTCACATAATGTATATTTGGGTGAAAATTTCGACGATGTGAACAGCGGAGCCGAAGGTACGTTCCAAGGCAACCAAACCGACACGTTTTTTGTTGCTGGCTTTCCCGGTTTTGCCTATCCGGATGGTCTTGTCCCCGGAACAACTTACTACTGGAGAATTGATGAAGTTAATGAAACCGAGCCGAACAGTCCGTGGAAAGGTGATGTCTGGAGCTTTAGTATTCCACCCAAGACCGCCTACTTTCCCGAGCCGGCCGATGCCGCCGAGCAGGTAGGGACGGATTCGAAGCTTAGCTGGACACCAGGCTTCGGTGCAAAATTACACACCGTTTACTTCGGAGACAATCTTGACGAGGTGAACAACGCCTCTGGAGGACTACCGCAGGGAATGGCAACCTATAATCCCGGCCCTCTGAAATTGGCAAAGACTTACTACTGGCGGGTCGATGAGTTCGATGCCATCGAGACGTATAAAGGCAATGTCTGGAGCTTTACTACTGTGGGCGCTGTGGGCAGTCCGGAGCCGGCTAACGGTGCTGTGGATGTAAAGCAGACACAGATTATTACTTGGTCGCCGAGTGTCTATGCAGCTTCGCATGAGTTATACTTCGGTACTAATAAAGATGCCGTGAGAAATGCCGATACCGGCTCACCTGAGTACAAAGGCAGCCGAAACCTTGGCGATGAAAGCTATGACCCCGGAATGCTCCTGTGGGATACTACCTACTACTGGCGTGTTGATGAGGTCAATGATACTAACCCCGACAGTCCGTGGCCGGGCATCCTCTGGAGCTTCACGACAGCCAACTTCCTTATCGTGGACGATTTTGAGGACTACGATGCGGGTGACAACCAGATATGGTACGCGTGGCATGATGGGCTTGGCTATGGTACGCCGGGTACTGATGGCTACTATGCAGGTAATGGGACAGGCTCAGCCGTGGGCGATGAAAACACACCCTCTTATACCGAAGAGACTATCGTTCACGGAGGCAGCCAGTCGATGCCTGTGTTCTATGACAACAGCGTCTTATTGTATTCGGAGGTGGAGAAGACACTGACTTATCCGCGTGACTGGACCGGGAATGATGTCAACACGCTGACGATCTGGTTCAGGGGCAATTCGGATAACGCTGCTGAGACGTTGTATGTTGCTCTCAATGGCAGCGCTGTGGTTAATCACGATAATCCTGATGCGGCACAGATAGGCACCTGGACCCGATGGAATATCGACTTGCAGGCGTTTGCAGACCAGGGTGTGAACCTTACCAATGTCGATACGATTACCCTTGGTCTTGGTAATAAGCAGAATCCGGCAGCTGGTGGTTCAGGTACAATGTACTTTGACGATATTCGACTGTATCCACAGGCACAGTAACCTGGGATTTGGCTGTTGAGTCAAGTTATGCACTAGATTCTTGTGGGGCCTATTCTGAGTAATTCGGTATAGGCCCCGTTTGTTTTGAGATAATACCCTTAAACAATTATATGATTGCTACATTTCTTTTCCGCCGTATCCTTAATCAATTACGAGTTTTTGGGTCGCATAGCCGACACAAATGCTCTATTGGACTGAGCCGCTGAAGCGTTATTTGGAATTTTAATAGGCATTCTGGAGTCAAACTGTCACCTGAAAATCAGGGTGTTTTTTAGCTTTTGAAATAGGTGAATTTGCGTCTGTTATGTCACTCGTTCACAGTTTCTATTTGCGGCAGTTTTACTCGCCATTCCGAAGCCTTTTCCGGCCTTTCCCAGATTTCGTAGAGTTCGATTAGGATTCACCATGAATTCAATGTAAATAGATGTGTGTTACCAAGTTTAAGGCGGCGGTCTTCAATCGCTTGTATTAACAGTGATTCCGATTTATTGTAATCACCCATTTCTTACACCACCAGATCCGCAAAAACGTAGTCGCTCTGTAAATAATGGCAAACGCTTGGGCAATGGAGATAATGAGAGATGTCCACGCACAGCAAAAAAGGACCATGGCTAAGCTAATTTATGCGTTCGGATTAATCCAGTTCTCACTAGTTACTTTCTACCGAGGGATTTGAGGTACTTCTTTGTTTTCTTAAGGTTGAGCTTGGATGCTTTAGCTTGTACTGATTTGACTGCCCGGCCAAGTTTCTCGGCTACTTCTTTCGTGCTTATATGTGGGAACTTCTTTTTAAGCAGC
>SMTZ1_10019586_pt1 | contig 10431 bp, 8 predicted proteins | sample DeeMarSWOR136_30_FD_25667 | JGI IMG/M metagenome (IMG submission 25667) | reverse complement strand
AAAGTACTTTTCTCAGAAGCACCAATAAAAGCAATATGTTTCGGATAAAACAAGGAATCAAAGTTCTCAAAATCAAGATCATTTTCCACCATTTAGATATGAAAAAAATTGAGAAGTTTTATTTTTTTTGAAATCAGCATGATGCTTAAATAAAATTTGACAAAATTATAATTAACAGAACTGTATCGAAAAAACCAAATTTTTAATTGCTATTCATAATTAAATCTAAACATAATTATTTCAATTAAAATCACATAAAAAGGAAAATATCTAGGTTTTGGAGGCAATTTAGATGGCACGACCTTCTCCACTTGATATATACGCTCTATTAGATAAATCAAATTGTAAGGATTGTGGTTACGATACTTGTATGGCTTTTGCTACTGATCTTTTAGAACGTAAAATTACATTAGCTGATTGTACTCATTTGAATAAGGATCCTAAGCAAGCAAAAAACCTTACTAAATTAAAGGTATTAACTATGCCCCCCCAGAGACCTGTAGTTTTTGGGACGGGAGATAGAAAATGCGTAATAGGGGGTGAGGAAGTTTTAATGAGACATCAACTCACTTTTTATAATGAAACAGCTATTTTCATTGAACTTGCTGACGATGATCCTGATATTGATCAAAAAGCAAAATATTTGGCTGATTTAACCATAGAGAGAATTGGAGATGTTTTGAGAATTAACGGAATTGCATTAAGAAATGTTTCAGGAGAGAAAGAGCAATTTAAATTAGCTGCGAAAAAAATTTCAGAAATTTCTAATCTACCAATAATTTTGTGTTCTTTAAATCCTGAAAATTTATTAGCTGCTGCAACAGAGGTTAAAGATAAGAAGCCTCTTTTATATTCTTGTACAAAAGATACTTGGGAGCAGATTGGGAAGTTTGCAGTTGAGAATCAATTACCTGTAGTTGCGAGCTCAGTAAATCTGGACGAATTGGTATCATTAAGCGCTACTTTACAGAAGCTTGGTGTGAAAGAGATAGTTTTAGATCCCGGCACTTTTTTCGGTCCAGGTAAGCTAGGAGTAACTTATGATAGAATTATGCAGTTAAGAACTGGTGCTATTGATAAGGGTGATAAGAATGCGGGTTGGCCTGTAATGGGGGTACCTGCATCTTACTGGAGTCACGTAAAGGTTGGAGATGATAAAGATTTATGGGCTCATCAATACCAAGAAGTTATTATGGGAGCAATCATGGAATCAGTAGCAACTTCTTTAATTATGTTGCACACTGGTCAAGAAAAAGATGAAATTTGGGCATTACTTGCGCTCATGACCTTACGTCAAAGTGTTTTTTCTGATCCTCGAATATATCCTGCGGTTGATCCTGGATTATATGAAATTGGAGAACCAGATGATATGGCTCCGATATTTGTTACATCCAATTACCGTATGACTAAAATTCCAGTTGAACAAGATCTTCAAGGGGCTAATATTAAATGTTATTTATTAGTAGTGGATACTGAAGGAATAGGGATAGAATCTGCGGTAGCAGGTGGCCAATTTAATGCAGGCGGTATTGCTGAAGCTGTTAAAGAGTTTAATGCTTTTGATAAAGTTAAACATAGGATTTTAGTTATCCCAGGTATGGCTGCTCGGCTAAGTGGAGCTTTAGAAGATGAAGCAAATGCTTTTGTTGTTGTTGGTCCTCGAGATAGTTCGGGTATTCCGAAATTTATGGAGACTCAATGGAAACCACAAGAATTTATGAAGGAATTCGAATCTTGGGGTAAGGAATAAAACTCAAATCTTTTTTTCTACTTTTTTATAGTAATGCCAAATTAATTTTCTAACAAAGAGGATATATTCTTAACAGTCAATTCTTTAACACTTGGCAGAATTATAAATTTTACTTTGATTTCATGTGTTAATTCATTAGCAGTATGATGTCCAGTGAGTACACCAATAAAAGGTGCGTTCAGTTTCTCAGCTAAAGCTCTATCCTTAGGATGATCACCGATAACAATAATTTTATGTTTATGATATTTCTTTTCCATAAGATTTGGTAAATTAGGATCGAGCTTACTTTTTATCTCATCACTCTCACCTATAATATAATCGAAAAATTCAAAGATTTCTAGATATTTAGTTATTCTTATTGCCATTTCTTGTTTTTTAGATGTGATAATTCCCAGTACATATGAATTTTTTTTAAGTTCTTGGAGCTTTTCTTTAATTCCAGGTAACAAATTCGCTTGAAAAATACCTTTTGCTCCATAATATTCACGAAAGCTGGAAGATAGCAATTTAGGATTTAGGTTTGAAACCTTTTGGAACATTTCATCTAAAGGAGTTCCAATCATTCTTTGGATTTCATTATTATTCATTTCAGGAAGGTTAAATTGCTTTAACGCATAATTAAAAGAGTTAACAATTCCTTCCCTATTATTAATTAAAGTATTATCTAAATCAAAACTTAGTATGATGTTTTTCATAAATTCTTTTTGCTCTTTCTTTGAATAATATATATAATAAGAATAGATATTTTATAAAAAAAAAAATTAGATTGTTAACAAGGGATCTCCGAGAATTAACATCCCCATTGATAAAATATGAGAAGATATTGAACCATAAGGTCCATAGGTAGGATTCCAGAACCATTGTCGAAACGATTCTCCTATAGTCTTTCCAGCACTTAAATTATCATAGAAAGATTGATACATATTCATTCCTCCTGTTTTTGAAGATCCAACAACTGTAAGAGAGTTATTAGAAAAAAGATAATTAGTACCTAAATTATCATTTGTAAGAATATCACAAGCTGAGCAAGCATAAAGATTATAAAATAGAGGTTGTGTATTGAGAGAACTGATTTCCAAGTTAGTCACATATCCCTCAGATGGAGGATTTCCAATCCCAAAATAGTGTTGTAGTGGATCTGAATGGACTAGTACATGTACAAATTCATAATTAAGTGTTAAATTATTTTTGTAGTGTGTTGGAGTAGTTGTTGAGTTTTGATAATAACAATCTATATTACTATACGCTGTAAAATTACTTAAATATTCTGTCCACCACTGAGACCAAGAATCATCAATATATAATAACGCTTTATGTGGACGTGTTAATGAACCATTTCTATATGCATGGTTTCGATTGAAATAATCCTTATACGCTTGAGTATGGTTTATACCTGTAATAGTCTCTGGATTTATCCTCCCAATCCAAATTTCAGGATACATGTCTCCAGTTCCATCACCATGATAATCAATGTATCCATCATTTGTAGGAGGAGGTGGATAAACATCTAACCAATCACCGTCTAAATCCATGAAATAGAAATCACATGCAAATCTACCTCCAAGATAATCATATGTTAATATTGGTAGGCTACCGATTAAAACAGCACCAATTAAACCTTGAGGATAAGCATTTATCATATTTTGTTTTAAAACACTAGCATTATTAGAAGACCATGCTATTAGTTCTGCTGAATACCCTTGATCAATAACATCTTGTTTATATTGTGTAATTTCAGAATATAATTGATCATATATAGTGGAATTTACATAAATGTGTACTAAATTCGTATTTTGGCTCGGTTTCTTAAAGTAGGGTAAAACAATTGAAATTGTAATTGCTGTACCAACTAAAACAATGCCAATAATTATAGCGGCTTTAATATTTTTTTTCATATTTCAAACGCTTAACATGATTATTCTTTATAATTACATAGCGTTTGAAATATTTAATTATGATGTAAATTTTTATCGCATTTCCAAAAAAAATAAGAAATTATACAGCTATTTTATAACCCTTAAATAGCTTTAAGAGATACATTATTTCTTCAGATCCTTGAATAATTCTTTGTAATTCATAAGGAAAATTATTAAATTCGACTTGTTTCCCTTCAGAAACCCATTCTATTATCAATTTGACAAGTTCTTTATACTTTTTCACGGTGTTACCATCAGATTCTATTTCTGAGAGAATTTTTAAAGCTTTTTCGATTTTACCATTAAGAATCGAAGAAATTGCTGCTAATACATAGGATTGGACGATATGAGAAAATCCTATTTTTTGCAAATTTGCTGCTCGGTAATAATACTTATATACATTTCTTACCATTTCATTGACAAGAAAATCTTTAGCGGTATCAAGCTGTTGATAGAATTTAATACTTTCCAAAATTACTGTTGCTGAGGTATAAAATTGCTTATTTTTTAAACCTTCTTTAGCTATTATATTTAAACCTCTAACAATTTGATTGAATATACCAAATCTATCATATTCTAAATTTCCTTCGAGTGCTATATCATAGGCATTTAGATAACACTCAGTAGAATCATTAACTTCTCCAATTTTCCAATAGTTATCACCAGCTTTTACAAAATGTTTGTATGCCATTTCCAAATTATTTAATTCCTTAAAGGTTACTGCTGCATTGAAAAAATTTGTTGCGGATTCATTAAAATCTTCTACTTTCTCTGAATAATTTCCTGCTAATACAAAACACGAAGCAGACTCAATTAAATTATTATGTATTTCCTGATAGCATAATGCCGCTCCTCGATAATAACGTGCTATTTTTTGAAAATTTTGTTCCTTTTTTTCTAACCTTTCAGCGAGACTTATATAAGCACTTGCTTCATTTTTTGAATAAATTATGAATTGCTCTTCATTATCAGTGATTTTATATAACTTTCTTAAAACTTGACTAATTTGAGAGATTGTAAGGTAATCACTTTTTTGATTGAATTCTTCAAAAATATCAGTAAAATATTCAATTCCTTCCATAATAATATCTTTCGACTTATTAAAATCATCTAATTCTCGGTAGCATGAAGCAATTTGTTGATAAGAGTAAGATAATAAATCAAAATATTGAAAAGTTTTTGATATTTCAATCACATAAGCATAATATCTTGTTGCACGCTTACAATCGTTTATTTTTAAATATAACTCCGCAATATTTTCATAATTCTGTGTTAATTTTCTTGTTTCATTAAATTCCTCTAATAATTTACTTTCTTGCTTTAAATAGTTGATACTTTTTAGAATATACTTCCTCTCAGACTTTGGATCATCAAACTTATCAGCATATAAATCAGCAAGTCTTAGATATATTTCAGCAATTTCGTGTAATTTTGCTTGAAGTTTGTATGAACTAATCTGATTATCCCAAAATTTTATTATTAACTTATACAAAAAATTAGATTGTGTGTCATCAAACTCATAAAGTAATTCCGCAGCAGAATATAAAAATTCTCCAGCTTCAAAAAATTCTTCCGTATCTGCTATATTTTTTGCAAATACAATAATGTCTTTAACTAGATTTTCAATGAACTTTTTTCCTTCTTCATCTTTAAGATTATGAACTGATTCTAGGGAATCTCTTAACTTCTCCAAATAATCTCCATAATCACTGTAATCATCCTCTGATTGAAGAATTTAAGATCAACCCTTTAAAAAATTATAAGATTTAAGTATAAAAATTATTAAAAGAATAAAAAGAGTTGGTTTTTCTCATCCAGAATAGAAAAATTTTAAAGGAGCTTCTTAAAAGTTGATTAAATCTTATTGAATTACTTTAAATGCTTGAAAAATTATGCTATGAAATTGTACTTAATTGGCAGTAGACACCTAAATTATTAAGGAATTAATTTTAAATAGTTAGGTGGTTATAATATTATTAAATTAAAATAAAATGATTTTGAAGGTGGTTTAAATAAAACAAATTACTGAACTTATAGAAACAGGACTTTATGAAACCTTTAAGCCAGAAAAACAAATGATTGTTAAAGAACTTCTCAAAGAATTAAACTTAGAAGGTAAATATTTTGGAATCCTCATAAACGGAAAGAAAGCCTCCGAAGATGATATTATCAAAGAAACCGATGAAATTGTTATACTTCCACACATTGCTGGTGGAAATTAAAAAGATTTAATTTTATTAAATTAATTTTACTATTTTTAAAAAAAGAGTATATTCAGATTTTTTAGGATGATTTATAAAAATTGTAAACTATCTTAAATCTATTTTTAGTAAATCTTCTGCTAATATAGTATTTGGAAAAATTTCTTTAGCTTCTTCAAGTAATCTTTTAGAATCTTCTTGGTATCTAGAAGAAATATGAGTCAATATTAATTGTTTAACCTTCATTTTTATCGCTGCATTAGCAGCATCCACAGAAGTAGAATGTTTCTTTTCCTTAGCAACTTCTAATAATTCTTTCGAGAATGTTGCCTCATGAATTAGTATGTCAGAATCTTGCCCCAGTTTTATTAAATTTTCTGAAGGAGCTGTATCTCCAGAATATGTGACTTTTCGTCCGGGTCTTTTTGGTCCGACAATACCTACTTTAAAAGGATCGATAACTTTTCCATTGAATTGAATATTCTCCCCTTCATGCATTTTTTTCCAAAGTCGACTTTCCGGAATTCCCATTTCCCTAGCTTTTTCTGGATTAAATTTTCCACTACGGGGTTTTTCTATAAAAGAATATCCAAAAGTAAGAATAGAATGTTCTACCTCACAGTACTTCAAAAAATATCGTTTACAATTAAAAATAATATTATTATTGATATTTGATTCGTTGAATGATCTATTTCGATAATTGATATTGGATAATCTGCTTTAAGTCCAAGTATTTTTCTATGCAAATACAAATATAAAAAGAGATTTGGTGGACCAAATATCATGAGAGGTTTATCTCTCTCAATCAGACCAAATCGAAATAATAATCCAGGGAGTCCTATTATATGGTCTCCATGAAAATGAGAAATTAATATCTTTAGAGGTTTATTAAACTTCAACCCTGCGTCTATAATTCTACGTTGCAGATCTTCTCCACAATCGAATAATATTATTTCATTTTTATATTTTAAAGCAATTGAAGGTAAATTACGTTCCCTAACAGGAATTGCGGCAGAGGATCCTAAAATAATAAGTTCCATTAAGGTTCATTAAATTATGTACTTTTTCTTAACTGTGAAATTTCTAATCTTTGTTGAGCATTTTGCTTATTTAATTCTTCAATAATACTCTTTAGTTCATTAATTCTTACAGTAAGTTGGGGATCTTCAGTGAAAGATGTTGTTGTTTGACCCCTTACTTCAAATCTAACTTTATCTAATTCAGCTTTTAAATCAGTAATTTGCTGATCTTTTAGCCTTATCTGACTATATAACTCTTCATACTTATTTTTAATCCTTATTCCTTCATTTTTAATGGTCCCAATTTCTTCTTCTTTTGTTTTTAATGCTCTTTTTGTTTCATCTAATTGTTGTTGGAGTAATCTTGCCATTTCTCTTTGTATTTTCAATCTTCCATCAATCTCTTTTTTACTTCCCTTCTTTGATGTATCAGGCTCATCTTGAGCGTCAGTTAATTGAACTTGCAAAAGTTCTATTTGTGATTTAGATTTATTTAATTTATTTTTTAATTCTTCAACCACAGGTTCTAAAGGATTTGATTGTGGAGTTTTATCAGAATCGGTATAAGCTTTTTTTAATTGCTCGATTTCATTATTTTTTTCCATCAATTCTTCAGTTAATTGCCCTAATTTTGTTTTTAATTTCGTAGTTTCAGGGTCTTCTTCACTTTTAGATTTTCCCTTTTTTTCATATTTAGTAAGTTTGTTCTTTAAATCTTCTATTTGTCTTTTCGATTTATTTAATTTATCTTGAAGATCCTCTAGTAGTTTTTTCTTAACTCCTTCATCTGATTTAGTTTGTGGTAGAGTAGTTGTTTCTGTAAATTTTTGATTTAAATTTTCTATTTGTTTTTTCAACGATAGGATTTCATCATTTTTTTCATTAAGTTTTTCCTCGTAATCTTCACTAGAATACGTACCACCTTTCAAACGTTTGATTAAAGATTCTTGCTTGTTAATTTTGTCTTGTAATTCTTTTACTAAAATATTTAGAGGTGTTTGATCATTCTTTCTAATATCTTCAACACGAATAACAGAAGAGGATGCTTTTTCATTTAACTTTATTCTTTCAAGTTCTTTCTGGGCTTCAATTTTTTCCTTTCTTAAAAAACCCATTTTATCTTTTAATTCTCTTATTTCTCTATCTTTGGCAGCCAATTCAAACGCAATCTTTGATTCTTTTACTTTCTTGCTTTTCTTTTTTGAATCTTTATCAGGTAATATTTCATGGAGAGACATAACCTCTTCTTCAAGATGGTCGATTTTATCAAATGCATTCATAAGCTCTCTATTTTTAGCTTCTAATTCCGTTTGTAAATCCTTAATCTTTATTATTAAGTTATCTTCTTCTGTCATAGGATTTATTATAACTTTTTAATATCCTAATTTTTAGTTATATATATTTCATAATACTCTTAGTATATATTTTTAATTTTTTGTAAATTCCAATTTAGAGCCGATTAGAAGATTTCAAAGTCTTTAATATTAAATTTTTTAACCTTTTTCATAATAGGAATAAGACTAATATAATTAAAACAAATAAAAGAAATAAAAATGAGTCCAAAAATTATAATGGGTATGTAAAGAGGGGGTAAATATACTCTTTCAAATAAAAAAATTGCATTTAATATCATTCCTATTCCTAAACTCAAGGATAGAGAAGGTATGATTACATATAACGCTTCTAAGAATAATATTCTTTTAATATATTTATATTTAGAGCCAATTGCTCTTTGAATCAAGAAATCTTTTGATTTCTCCAAAATTCCTCCCTTTTGATAATTATATAAAGAAAGAATTGAAATAACTGCCATTATAAAAATTAAAATTGTGGGATATAAAGTTAAAGTCGAAATAGACTGGAGGTTTTTGTTAAAAATGGGATCTAATTCTATAACTATAAAATTATTTCCAAGCTTTGAGGTTATAATCGTATTTATTTCTTCTTGGATAATAGGATAGGTATTAGGATCAACCTCAATCAATATTAAGTTAACTTCTTGATTAGTAAAATTTAAATCTTCTCTCATAACATTAATATCAATATATCCTGAATAACCACTGTATAGACTATCTATAGCTACTCCTGAGATATGAAAAGTATGATTTAGATCAGACAGTCTCATACTCTGATCGAATGCATAATCGAAGAAGTTGTAGGCTAAACCGTCTCCTATCATCATGTTTATATGAGCGTCCGACTCATTAAAATAGGTACCCTCAATTTCAAAATTTTGGATAATTTCACTGGTGTTTATACCAACCACAGGGAACATTCCTGTTCTTTGTTGTCCAACTATAATATAACCAGAAGTTTCATAATAATGATATCCATCTAATTCCTCAGCAGCAAAAAAACTGAATAATCTTTGATCAACCTTTTTTATTTCAGAGATATTTACAATATCTTCAATATCAGACACATTAAAGAGATACTGTGAATCCAAAAAGTCTATTTCATCACCAATAATCATAAGAGTAGGATCCGAAAACATTGTATACATTAAAGAATAATTTTCGATAACATCTTTATGTCCTATTGCAATTATATTCTCTCCTTGCGATTTTTTTATCCATTGTTGTGAAGAGTTATTCAGTACAAATATTCCTATACTTAAGGTAAAAATTATTACTGAAATGATAGAAAAAACAATTAGATATCTTTTAAACTCTCCTTTTCTTCTAAGAGTATTAATAATAGATGCTTTAAAGTTAAGCCCTATTAATGCTAACCATTTAGGAATAAAGGAAAGTCCTTTAGAAGCATCATATGTGTAAGGAATGTCTTTTGAAAAAGTCTTTATTATTTTTTGACTACCTATTCTTCTTAAAATGTATCCCGGAACGATAAAAATACCTCCAATACAAGAAAAAAAAAGGATCGGTGTATAAAATAAGTCAATGAAAAAGTAAACAGAAAATCCTAATAAGCTAAGAATAAGTCCTGAAATTCCATAAGAAATTAGACCTAAAAGGAATCCTATTAAGAATCCTATGAAGTACATGATATAAGCTTCAGTTAAATAAAAATTGTATAATTTCCCCGGAAGTGTACCTAATGACTTCATAATAGCAATATCTCTTCTTTTATTAAGGATTAAGGTACTTGTAATAATGATGACCACAATAAATGCTAATACCAGAACAAGGCTTATAATCAAAACGTTAAAATTGGAATAAATTAAACTAATTCCCCCCGTAAAATAATAAATATTATTATAATCATATTGAACAAAAGAATTCAATCCTATAGAAGAAGTGAAGTAAACAATAAAGATCGATAAGGCTATAACTAAAACTATCATTAATACATAAGGAATTGATATTTCCTTTTTTCTGTAAAAATCTTTAAGCGCAAAGTTTAATGAAATGTTTTTGACACCTTATTATTTTTAATTATACTTACTTAACTTATAATAACTTCGTCTATAATTTTAGCATTTTCAAATTCAAAAATTCTAGTTGCTAATTCTATCAAATAGTCATCATGAGTTGCTACAATTACAGTTCTCTTTTCATCTTTCATCTCTTTAAAAAGATCACGTA
>SMTZ1_10008211_pt1 | contig 10431 bp, 10 predicted proteins | sample DeeMarSWOR136_30_FD_25667 | JGI IMG/M metagenome (IMG submission 25667) | reverse complement strand
ATTTCCCTTTCATTTAATTTTGAAATGAAATAGGTCATGATATGGAAACTTTCAAGGTATTCAAATAGATGCGCAGATATGGCATTATTAATTGCGCCTTTGTTTTTAACCTTGGTCTTTTTTGAACCATCATCAGTTGCTACGTAATCACAAAATGACTGTACTAATTGATCTTCAGAATCAGATTCAATGATTCTTTTTGAACCGTTATCAAAAAGTACTTTTCCAGATGTCAAAATTTTCCTCCTAATTACTGTGTTGTTTTAGTCCCACCTTGGTAAATATATAATCAATATTCTTTAACCTGTTGTTGATATTAAATATATTTGCCATCTCATCACGGGAAAGATATGCCATTATTTGTTCATCTTCCTGCAAAGCAGATTGAAAGGAGATATTCTCATTCCACACCCGCATGGCATTTCTTTGTACGATTTGATATGCTTCTTCTCTACTTACACCTTTGCGGGTAAGCGCCAGTAATACTGGTTGAGAAAATATCAATCCCCTGGTTAATTGCAAATTATTTAGCATTTTATCTGGATTAATTTCAAGATTATCAATTAGATCTCTAGTTTTACGTAGCATATAATAAATAATAATTGTTGAATCGGGAAGTACTACCCGTTCAACTGAGGAATGAGATATATCACGTTCATGCCACAGGGCAACATTTTCCATAGCAGCAAGCGCATTACCCCTTAGCAATCGGGCCATCCCGCAGATCCGTTCTGCAACAATTGGATTTTTTTTATGTGGCATGGCAGACGAGCCTTTCTGTCCTTTAGAAAAATATTCACTCGCTTCAGATACTTCTGTTCTTTGTAGATGTCGGATTTCCACACAGATTTTTTCTAAACTACAGCCTATCAGAGCCAATGTGCTTAAATAATAAGCGTGTCTATCTCTTTGTAATATCTGTGTGGAAATATCTGCTGATTTAAGATCCAATTCTTTACATACGTAATCTTGAATTTCAGGATTTAAATGATCGAATGTACCAACAGCACCGGAAACTTGTCCTACACGAACCGTCTCAATTGCCTCATCTAAGTATTTAAGGTGATGTTGCATTTCATCATACCAGACGGCAATCTTAAGGCCCATCGTAATTGGTTCGGCATGCACACCGTGTGAACGACCCACCATTATGGTATTTTTATGCTCTAATGCCTTCTTCTTTAACACCTGAATGAAATCTTCCAGACTTTTTTTTATTAATTTCCCTGCTTGCACCATTTGAACGGCAAGTGTCGTATCCAGTACATCAGAAGATGTCATTCCATAATGAATATAGCGTGCATCTTCACCAACATATTCGGCCACATTGGTTAGAAATGCGATGACATCATGTTTTACTTCATTCTCAATCTGGAGAATTCGTGGTACATCAAATTTTGCTTTTTCTTTAATCACCTTTAGGGATTGTTCCGGAATTATGCCCAGATTAGACATCGCTTCACAGGCAAGAATTTCAATTTTTAACCAAATCTCAAAACGATTTTCATCGCTCCAGATACTACCTATTTCAGGTAAGGTATAGCGTTCGATCATATCAATTATTCCTGAATCCGGCTAAAATCATTGATAAATTCAGTTCCCTGCCGTCACGTAGAATCTTAAAATCTAATTTATCGCCAACCCTCAGATTAGTATCGTAATATACTACTTCAATCACATCCTGATCATTCCTAATGCGATTGCCATTTATTTCTATGATAATATCCCCTAACCGTAATCCGGCATTATGGGCAGGACTTCCCCTCTCAATACTTGTAATTATTGCACCTTCTGTGATTGAATAGCCCATCTTTTCAGCGGCAATGGCATCCAGACTGCGCACGCGAATTCCGATCCAAAAATCTCGATCTATTTTATGATATTTTTTTAAATCATTGAGTAACTTACCAATTCTATTTATAGGTATGGAGAAACCAATTCCTATCGATCCCTCACTATAACGACTCCCTGTATATATGAATGTATTCATTCCAATCACTTCACCAGATGCATTACACAACGGGCCACCGCTATTACCTGTATTTATTGAGGCATCGGTTTGAATCATATCCTGATATATCCTGCCCTCCATTTCGCCAAAATCACGATCAATAGCACTAATCACTCCTACTGTGACAGTTGAACGGTTACCCTTTTCGAAAAGGCCAAAAGGATTACCGATGGCTATGGCCCATTCACCCAATAGCACATTATCCGAATTACCAAAACGGGCATACGGTAAATTTTTCATATCAATTTTTAGTAAAGCCACATCTGATCGCGGATCGGTCCCGATTATTTCTGCCTGCACTTCTCTGCCGCCGGACATTGTAATCACAATCTCCCGCGCTTCTTGTACAACATGGTCGTTGGTAAGAATGTAGCCATCCTCGGAAATAATAAATCCTGAACCAATAGACTGTATTTTCTCCTGATAGTAGCGATCCTCGAACAATTCAGGGAAAAATTCTCTTAATAACGGATTTCTTGCTGAAAATGGACTGCGTACCGTATAATCACGAACCTGTAAAACATTTACACTAACAACAGTCGGGCTTACTTTTTCAACAGCACGAGTAATTGCTGTCTCACGAGAACTCGAAATTTGTTTATTACTTTCATTTAACGTGGGAGTCTGAGCGTATAAATCTTCTACCAGGAGCGTATCACTGTTCGAAGAATTTTCAAAGATACTATTTCCAAATTTTGCATAGAGATAAATACCAACAAGAACGCCCGCGATAAGTATGATAAAAACACGTAAAAAAGTTTTCATATTGCTTACTTGGCTTAAATATCATGAAGTCTTATTACATCCTTGCTTTGACCTTCTCCCAGTCGGCTAAAAATCGTTCAATCCCCCTATCTGTTAAAGGATGTTTTATTAATTGTTCGATTACCTTAAAGGGAATGGTAGCTATATCAGCACCAAGGAGCGCGGCATCCAATACATGGGTAGGATTGCGAACGCTGGCAACGATAACTTCTGTTTCAATATTATAATTCTTGAATATTTGAATGATTTGCGAAACCGATTCCATACCAGGAGTTGTTATATCATCTAGGCGGCCGACGAAAGGGCTTATAAATGCAGCACCTGCACGAGCGGCTAAAAGAGCCTGAATGGCAGTGAAGACCAGGGTAACATTTGTCCTGATACCTTCCGCCTTTAACGCCCGCACCGCCCTCAATCCCTCTTTGATTATCGGTATTTTGATCACGATATTATCATGAATCTTGGCTAATTCCTTTCCCTCACGAACCATTCCTTCCCAGTCAAGAGCAATAACTTCAGCGCTAATGGGTCCATTTACTATCTCACAAATTTGTTTTAGTATTTCTTCTGGATGTCCCTTTTCTTTTGAGATCAGAGTTGGATTTGTTGTCACACCGTCCAAAATGCCTATGCTTGCTGCTTCTTTAATTTCATCTAAATTAGCAGTATCGATAAAGAATTTCATTGATAGTTTCCTTTCAAACAAATGCAATTAGTAATAAATACGCTCCAAAATCAGACCTTGTGCGGGAGCTGATTGACTGGCATATGTTCGATCACGTTTTTCCATAATTTTTTGTATATCCTCAGGATTCAATTTGCCTCTACCTATATCAACGAAAGTACCAACTAAAGCGCGAACCATGCCATGCAGAAATCGATCGGATTTAATTATAAATCTTAATATTTCATCTTCGTCAATCCAGCTCGCTTCGTCAACCGTGCACTGATAATGCTTCACTGTTGCGATTTGTTTACAAAAGCTCGTGAAGTCGTGCTTACCCTGAATGTAAGAAACACTTTCTTGCATTCGCGCTACATTTAACCGGTATGGTATATACCAACTGTATTTCCTGTATAAAGCCAAGGGTATTTTGGCAATACTATAGTTGTATTTACGCCCTTTGGCACTATAACGGGCATGAAATTGTGCATTGACCTCTTGTACAGCTTTAATCCTGATATCTTTATCAAGCAAGCCATTCAACGCACGCTGCAGTTTAGTAAAGCTAATTCCATGTTGGGCATCAAAATGAGCAATTTGACCTCGCGCATGAACACCACTATCTGTACGTCCCGCTCCTGTAACACGTATGGATTCATGTAAAATTTTGCTTAATGCCGCCTCTATCTCGCCCTGAATGGTGCGTAAACCTTTTTGAATTTGCCATCCTGCGTATCTGGTCCCATCATATTCAATAAGCAGGCACAGTCTCATTTTTCTTTAAGCCGAGAAACCTAAAAAATCCTGTTTTAACTTAACAAATCTAATAATTTATTGCAAATCTAAATACCTTTTAAAATCATAGCCAAGTCTATAAAATTTAAGTAGTTAGAAGAGTTTTGTTAGAGATCATGACTCATTGGATCATGATTCTTGTGAACACTTTATCCTTGACTTTTATGAGGTGAAAAATTAGTTTAAAGGCCATTATTATGCACCTCAGACCTTTTTTTCCACTTAAAATTACAGATTGTATAAAGGAGTATCAATGGATAAGGTAGAATTTAAACCGTTTGTTCCTGCTGAGACGGATTTACGCGAATTTTCAATTAAAGCTATTGTCCTTGGTGTGTTAATGGCTGTAGTGTTAGGAGCAGCTAATGCATACCTTGGTATGAAAGCGGGTTTAACTGTTGCTGCAACCTTCCCTGCTGCCGTGGTTGCCATGGCTGCGTTAAGAATATTTAACGGCACAATATTAGAGGAAAATCTTGCCCGGACAACTGCATCCGTTGGCGAGGCTTTAATTGCAGGTGCCATTTTTACTATCCCCGCATTTGTGATAAGTGGAGTATGGGAAGAGCTACACTATGTTGAAAGTACGATAATAATGCTGATTGGGGGTGTTCTTGGTGTCTTATTTGTTATCATCCTTAGGAGATCATTGGTAGAGGAAGCAGATTTACCGTTTCCCGAAAGTGTCGCTGCCGCTGAAATAGTTAAAGCCGGACAGGGGGGCCAGACTGGGGCCAGCTATGTATTCAGCAGTATGGGGCTTGCGGCATTATGGGAATTATTTAAAAATTCCAACGGAATTTATATGGTAAAAGACTATACGCGTGAATTCTTTCCCATGGCCAGTTCTAAAATTGAAATTCTTAAGAAGGAAATAAGCTATGGGGGTGGTTTTTTATTTGAGACGCCAGCATCTTCACCCGCTCTAATGGGTGTTGGTTTTATCGTTGGTATGCGCGTCTCTTCGGTTCTTTTTGCCGGTGCTGTTTCAGGATGGTTATTCCTGGTACCAGCTTTTATCTTCCTCAGTCCCAACCTGAGTGAGCTGGTTTATGCCGGGGAAAGTTGGGTAGATGTTTGTATGGATGTCTGGAGAAACCAGGTCCGACCCCTTGCCGTGGGAACAATGATTGTCGCTGCTTTTTACACGCTATATAATTTGCGATCAGCATTAACTGCGGGAATATCTAAAGCCATGCGGGACATTTCTGCCGCAAAAGATAGCACAGTTAGCGTTAGTCGATTGGAGTTGGATATCGATTTTAAAAAGGTTATAGTTTCAATTATTGCTTTAGCCATCCCATTGTTCATTCTTTACCACTACTTTAGTGAATCAACCGGCGGAGCCTTAATATTGACTATTATTATGATTATCGTTGGCTTTCTATTCGCTGCCGTTGCAGGTTATTTAGTCGGTTTAGTCGGCAGTTCCAACAATCCGATTAGCGGTTTAACTTTATCCTCGCTGATAATTGCTGCTTTATTAATGGTTGGTATTGGTGTTACTGGAAATACAGGAGTTATGGCAGTGCTGGGCGTTGCAGGGGTTGTGTGCTGTGCCGCGGGAATTGCCGGGGATATGATGCAGGATCTAAAAGTAGGTCATATTCTCGGTGGTACACCCTGGCGCATGCAAGTGGGCGAGATTGTTGGTGTAATTGTCGCCTCATTATTATTAATCTGGCCAATGATCGCAATGGATCAGGTTTATCATATCGGTAGTGAGGAATTACCAGCACCTCAGGCCGGATTGATGGCTTTAATGTCCAAGGGGATAGTCGGTGGTGAAATGGCATGGCCACTTGTTGTGGCCGGTATGTTTCTCGCTTTTGCTCTTATTCTGATTAAATCACCATCACCCATGCTCGTGGCTGTCGGTATGTACTTACCATTTCATTCTACAGCTGCAATCTTTGTAGGTGGGATATTCAGATGGATTATGGATGCGCTTCTTAAAAATAAAAATGCTTCTGAATCAAGAAAAACAAAAGCAGAAAATATCGGCGTTCTGCTTTCTTCGGGGCTAATCGCCGGTGAAGCCCTGACAGCAGTAATTCTTGCTTTTGTCGTTCTGGGTGTTAATTTAGCCGAAAGCACCTTCAAATTTTCTGATTACGCACTTTTTTCTCCAAAGGTATACCTGGGTCTAATTGCCTTTGTTGGACTTATTTATCTCTTAATAAGGGTACCGATAAAAAGATCTGAGGGTGAATAATATGTAAACTTCCGACTGTTATTCGTTAAGAATCTTGGTCAGAATTATATTTATATAGATTCTCTGGGATTAACATTGCATAAAAATCAATATAATGCATAATGATTTTCTTCATCAAATCCCAATACGTAACATCGAGTGGGAAATAAATCCCGAAACAGATTTCGTTGTCTTAAAAAAACCAAAATTTCAGCATCCCTGGCTTAAAAAATATCTATTACCTAAACTAAAAAACCAATATTATAGAATAAAACTGGATAAAATTGGAACTTTTGTGTGGCAGAAAATCGATGGCAAACATAATGTGGACTATATAGCAAAAGCACTGGAAAGCCATTTTGGAGATGAAGTTCGGCCTGTAAACGAACGACTTGCAAAATTCATATTCTCATTGCACAGGAGCCAATTTATCAAATTTTCACAGAAATAATTCTTTCAAATCACGATTTTTTCTAGTGTAATCGATTTCTTTTAATTAAATATTCCATTAACGCCAAATCTAATGTAAAATGGGTTTCTAACAGCTGATAATCTATTTGATTTTCCCTACATTGACTCTTGAGAAGGTTAATATAACCTTCAACTTTATCCTGATATTCACGTTTAATGTACCATGGGTAAGTTTTTATTTTTTCACCTGTCTCTAAATCCTCAAAAATAACATCTCCCTGAAAATCTAAATATCGTTCCTTCGGATCAAGTAGATGAAAAACAAGCACTTCATGTTTATTATGTCGAAAATGCCTTAAACCTGAAATAATCTTTGCTGGATCATCCAGAAGATCGGAAATCAAAATAACCAATCCACGACGTTTAATTCTCTCCGCCATTTCATGTAATATGCCACCAACATCTGTGTCCTTTCCTGCCTTACATTTATCCAATTCCAGTAAAAGGGGTTGCAGGTAGGAAGATGTTGATCTGGGTGGCATTAGTTTGCGAAGTTGTTCATCAAATAAAACCAGACCCACGGCATCCCTTTGTAACAACATGAGATAGGAAAGTGTAGCCGCAAGATACTTACCATAAAGAAGTTTGGAGATTTTCGTTGATGCAAAACTCATGGAATTACTAATATCCAGCAGTATAAAACTTTTCAAGTTTGTCTCTTCCTCGTACTGCTTGATATAGAAACGATCTGTTCTACCAAATACCTTCCAATCAATGTAACGTAAGCTATCTCCCAGGTTGTATGGTCTGTGTTGCGAAAACTCGACACTAAACCCATGAAAGGGGCTTTTATGTAATCCAGTTATAAATCCTTCAACAACCAGTTTTGCTCTCAATTCAAGACTATTTATCTTGCTTAAAATCTCTGGTTTTAAATACTCTTTGTATAGCGATTTCTTTATCATATCATAAATTTCAATAAAATAAAGGCAGAAATGTAATAAAATATTGCATAAGAGTAAAATTCACTAAAATGCGTATGGCAAAAGAAATGCTTCAGAATTTTATGGAAATGATTACTTTACTCATGTGGCTGGCTATTTTATATTGAAATCCCTCTCAAATTGATCGCATGAATCAGAAAGCAAGATATCAATATTACGCCTTCTGCATTTGTAATAAAAATCATCGTTTTCAGTACTACCGGTAATATTGATATACGACATACGATGTATACAATACTGACAGGTATCACTGCGGATTATATTATTTTTTCGTGGTTCGTAAAAAATACCGGAATTCTTAAAATATATTCGTACTTCGAATAATAGTTTATTTATTTGTTTGAGAATTTGTACCAATTTCGTGAAGGTTAGCATGAGAGCTAAGAACATCATACATACTAATATAAGTACAACGCTTGTCATTTATTTACCATTCATTAATCATGTTTGCTTTTCTGAACTCATCTATACTATCCTACAAATTTAAACAATAAAGGTTTCGAAGATTCTCAATTTTTTCTAAATATAATAATTTTTTCTTTAATTTTCTTAATACTCTCTATGGTTATATTTTCGGCTTCATATTCAAAAATTATAGTTTCTATTAAAATTTGTTTCCTATTTATGTAATTGAAGATATCTCGATAAGGTACCAATCCTTGAAAAACGTTACACCAATGTAGTCGATCACTTGAAAATGTAGTAGAATCAACGATATGTAATACAACTTTTTTTTCAAATCTTGCACATAAATTTAGGATGCGAATAATCATATCAAGAATGATTTCAAAATGAAATGTCTTATAAAAATCATGGAAAAATCTATGTACGTCTAAAACCGGAAAGACATTCATATTCGAGGACAAATAGGCATGCAATAAATTATAATAATTCTCAATACTGTTATTGCCATCATTTTCAAGTCCAATTTGAAATTCTTTATGATTAAAAGCTAAAATAATACTGCGCAATCTGTCTGGAGAATATGAATCGTTTTGATGCATGATGAGTTTATTCGATCTGTAATAGGACACAAAATTATCACAGGCTTGAAAAGTTTCTGTTTCATTTGCGAGAAAATTTGGCGGTAAATGTAAATATTTATTAGCAATCTTAAGGGCAGATGGAATATTAGGGATTATGTAATCTGTTGGCATGTAAAATTGTATACTATCTAATCCCTGCTTCAGGCAAAATTCGATTGTAAACTGCCAAGAATAGTCATATTTCTTAGCAATGCTGGTTGCAACACCAATATCGATCATTTTATCAATTATAGTGTAGCTTGGTATTTTGTCGCAATTATGGTGTTTTTTAACAACATAGCTATTGTCATAGGTCCCACACCACCGGGAACCGGCGTAATTTTGGATACCTTAGGTAACACAGCCTCTAAGTTTACATCGCCAACTAATTTATATCCTTTTTCATTATCGGCTGGAATTCGATTTGTACCCACATCAATGATTACCACCTTATTTTTTATCATCGTTTCATCGACGAAATGCGGTTGACCCATGGCGGCAATAAGTATATCGGCTGCCAGAGTGTGGGAAGCAATATCTGCGGTACGGCTATGAACAATGGTCACCGTTGCGTTAGCTGAAGCGGACTTTTGCATGAGCAGATTAGCCAGGGGCTTACCCACAATATTGCTGCGCCCAAGCACAACCGCGTGTTTTCCTACAGTAGATACACCGCTTGCATGTAATAATTCCATGATACCGGCAGGTGTACAGGGTATTAAATAAGGTTTACCAATAACCAATCTGCCAACATTTTCCGGATGGAAACAATCAACATCTTTTACAGGATTTACACTTTCCAAGATTTTTTGTTCGTCGATATGATCTGGTAAAGGTAGTTGCACCAAAATACCATTAATTTGCGGATTCTGGTTCAGTTGTTCAATTATTTTTAATAATTCTGCTTGTGAGATGCTGGCTTCTTTCCTTATCGTTTCCCCGAAAATGCCGACTTCTTGGCAGGCTTTAGCCTTCATGTTAACATAAATCTTTGAAGAAGGATTATCGCCAACCAAAATGACCGCCAGTCCGGGAGTAATATTTTCTTTTTTTAGTTTTTCCGTTTCGATTTTCAAATCTTCCCGGATTTTTTTAGCTATCTCACTGCCTCTAATCAGTTTGTCTTCCATACAACTCCATCTTTGCAAAATTCAGTCGTTTAATTTTTCTGGTTTTATAGTCATACGTGTTTATTTCTAACAATACGCCGTTAAAGCGGACATTATCTTTACCCACTTTATAAAATATCGGTGTTTGTTCTTTAAATCTTTTTATAGCCTGCTCTTTATTCATACCTATTACTGTATCAAATGGTCCTGTCATCCCTGCATCCGTAATATATCCTGTTCCTTTGGGCAAAATGCGTTCATCTGCTGTTTGCACATGTGTATGGGTACCAATTACAGCCGATACTCGTCCGTCTAAATACCAGGCCAAGGCTTGTTTTTCTGCCGTCGACTCAGCATGAAAATCAACAATACAAATCTGCTCTTTCTCTAGTTTTGCAGAAAGCAATTCATCAATTGTTTCAAAGGGACAATTAATTGCGGGTAAGAAACTTC
>SMTZ1_10025345_pt1 | contig 10433 bp, 10 predicted proteins | sample DeeMarSWOR136_30_FD_25667 | JGI IMG/M metagenome (IMG submission 25667) | reverse complement strand
TGCAAGGAGTCTGACCCATAGCTACAATCGACTCCTCAAAAATACTCTCACACAAGCAACAGAGGCTTCCATCATTGCCAGAGATAACCAATGCAGACGGCACTATATATTGGCCGAGAGGTCCTTTTTCACCATGAGTATGCACCCTCACAAATTCCGTACATTTTCATAGGCCTTCGAAGTCTCCGAAAGATGTATTGTGGTCAAAGGGCGTTCCGAGAGATTTTCATGTTATAGACCATTCAGAAACACGAGTTCCATATCGGGATGATTATTATTGGAATCTTGCCCCCCTTTGAAACCTATTTAAAAATGGTATTTAAGGATTATAATAGTTTATAAGGTGTAAATTTTGCTGTTACGATCTCCCTGATCCGTAGCGTTTAAGTTCTTCTCAAATCTCCAAAATATTACCTCAGGTGCAGGTGCACATCTTGTGATCATCTTGTGGTTGACATACAAAAAGAACTTTCCTATATTCTAACCATCAGAAATCAAGTTCCAATCAATGTTAGGTTCGTATAACGCAAAACCGGAAAGGAGGATTAAGCATGAAAATTCTGGAACCTGGTTATATTGGTAAAGTCAAAGTTAAAAACCGTATCATTATGGCGGCAATGGGTGCCCACGGACTGCATGAGCCCGGCGGAGACTGGGGTGATCGCTATATTGCCTACTATGAAGCAAGGGCTGCCGGCGGCGTGGGCCTTATTACAACCGAGACTACGTTTGTTTCCCAGGCTTTGGAGCCCTTCACAAAAGATTTGTTTAATGTAGCCTCTGACACGCATCTGGCTTCGATGCGTCGACTGGCAGAAGCACTTCACTCCTATGAGTGCAAACTGAGCATACAGCTCACAGCTGGGTTCGGCCGCGTCGTTCCGCCTCCTGTAGTGCCCGAGGGAGTATTACCGGTTTCGGCCTCGGAAAACACCCATCATTCACCGGTTATCCCTATTAGTCCGGATGCTATGACCAGGGCTATCACTACTGAAGAAGCAGCAGCGCTTGCTCAATCTTTCGGCTACGCTGCGATGCGCTGTCGTGAAGGTGGAGCGGACTGTGTTGAGTTGCATGGCCACGAGGGATATCTTTTGGATCAATTCATGACCGGTCTCTGGAATAGGCGTGATGATCGCTACGGAGGATCCCGAGAGAAGCGACTCACCTTTGCTCGTGAAGCGATCGAAGCGATACAGCGCGATGCGGGCACTGATTTCCCCATCATTTACCGCTTTGGTATTACCCACTACCTTGAAGGCGGAAGAGAAGAAGAGGAGGGACTCTGGATTGCCCAAGAGTTAGAGAAAATGGGAGTTAGTGCACTTCATGTTGATGCCGGCTGTTATGAGACGCACTGGTGGCCGCATCCGCCGCAGTACTCACCTCCAGGCTGCATGGTGTTTCTTGCCGAAAAAGTCAAACAGGTAGTTTCATTACCGGTTATCGCAGTAGGACGTTTACACTACCCGGATGTGGCTGAAAAAGCGTTGGCGGACGGCAAGGCCGACTTTATCGCCATTGGCAGAGGGCTGCTCTCTGAGCCGGAATGGGTAAATAAGGTTCAAAGCGGAAGGACTGATGAGCTCGTTCCTTGTTTGGGCTGTCATGAGGGGTGCAAGTGGCAAATGATTGCTAGAGAACCGACCAGTTGTGCTTTGAATCCAACCTGTGGACACGAAATTGAGTGGGCGCTTACTCCCCTGAAAGAGAAACGATCTCTCCTGGTGGTGGGTGGTGGGCCGGCTGGTATTGAAGCGGCTCGTGTTGGTGCAAAACGCGGTTTTGAGGTTACCCTGTGGGAAGCCTCTGATAGATTGGGTGGCAATCTTTGGCCGGCAGCAAAGCCAGATTTCAAGCATGATATTTTAGATTATATAAATTACCTTAGAGCACTTGTCAAGCGTTTACCAATCAATACCGTGCTTAATAAAAAAGCAACTGCCGAGGATATCCAAGCCTTTGGTGCAGATTATGTCATCCTTGCTACTGGGGCAAAAATGGAGAACCCCCCATTTGATAATGGAACAGCAGGCAATGTGCTCACCGTGATCCAGGTGCTCAACGGCATGGAGCCACGAGGAGAGAGAATACTTGTCATGGGTGGGGGTGTTATTGGCTGTGAAACAGCGCTCTATCTTGCACGTCAAGGCAAGCAGGTTACCATTAGCACCAGGCGGGGAACTGAAGCACTGGCGGAAGATCTCTATGACCACAACAACCGCGATGTGCTTCTCATGATGATAAAAGCTGCTGAAATCAATGTGCGTTCAGAGACAGTTCCTGTCAGACTGGAAAACGGTAATGTCATAGTCGACCAGAATGGTGTTGAGAAGGAAATTGCAGCTGACAGTCTTGTTTTTTCAGGTCGGATGATACCGAAAAATGATCTTAATAAGTCTCTTGAAAACATCAGCACTGTTTTCAGCGTTGGTGACTGCGTGGAACCTGGCAGGATTATGGAAGCTGTGTGGGGAGGTTTTAATGCAGTAAGAGAAATTGAACAATAGCTTTCATATTCATCTTGTCCAGAAAAGATTGATGCCCTTGAATGGTCCTGCCCTGTTATAAATAATGACATTATCGTCTCTAAGACATATTCAATGATTAAAGTTAGGGCTCTTCATAACAATATTGAAATCATCAATATAACAGGGTGACCTACCATGTGAACTCATATCCCGAACCGTGGGGGGGCAGATGGTTCGCTACTATGGCTATTATAGTAATATCTCCCGTGGAAAGCGGAAAAAAAGAAGACTGGAACGATCCAGTACCATGTAATACCGAAGATAATTCCAGCTCGTCAACAGAAAGGAAAGCTTGGGTTCGGATGATTCAAAAGAGAAGGTAGAAAAAAACCCTCAGTACCAATGCTGTGGTTTTTTACTTGCAATTAGGTGGAGTTTCTCAAGTACTTATCGATAGCCTTTGCGGCATTTCGGCCAGCACCCATAGCTAAAATGACTGTGGCAGATCCTGTAACGATATCTCCACCCGCATAGACGCCTTTAAGACTGGTTGTGCCTGTTTCCTCATCAATCATAATATATCCCCATTTGTTCAGCTGCAAACCTGGAGTTGACTGGGGAAGGAGAGGATTGGCATTAGTGCCTAAAGCCATAATGACGGCATCAACCTCAATAGTAAATTCAGTGCCTTTGATAGGGATGGGGCGTCTGCGACCCGATGTATCGGGTTCACCCAATTCCATTTTGATGCATTCCATTGCCTTGACCCAACCTTTCTCATCACCAAGGATACGCACAGGATTGGTTAACAGTCTAAAGAGTGCCCCCTCTTCTTTAGCTCTCTCAATCTCCTCAATTCGGGCTGGCATCTCCTTCTCAGAGCGACGGTAAACGAGATATACCTCCTCTGCTCCTAAGCGAATGGCTGTTCTTACCGAATCCATAGCAACATTTCCCGCTCCCACTACTGCTACTCTTCTCTTTTTCTTGATGGGGGTGTCATACTGGGGGAATAGGTATGCCTTCATCAGATTAGAGCGGGTAAGGAATTCGTTGGCGGAGTAAACTCCATTTAAACCTTCTCCAGGAATATTCATAAACATGGGTCCTCCTGCCCCAATGCCGATAAAGACGGCATCGTACCCACTGTCCATAAGTTCTTGGATGGTGTATAACTTGCCAATCAGTGCATTAGTCTTGATCTCCACCCCTAGGCTTTCTACAAAATCGACCTCGGCTTGAACAATTGCCTTGGGCAGCCTGAATTCAGGAATCCCATAGACCAAAACACCTCCGGTTTTGTGTAAGGCCTCAAAGATTGTTACGCCATATCCCAGCTTGGCCAAGTCAGAGGCTACGGTGAGTCCTGCTGGACCAGAGCCAATTACCGCTACCTTTTTATTTCTGGGCTTTGGCTTAGGGGGGGCCTCTACCTTACCCTGTGCCCGTTCCCAATCTGCAACAAATCTCTCCAGCCTTCCAATGGCGATAGGCTCTCCCTTCTTTCCTACGACACATTTGGTTTCACACTGGATTTCCTGGGGGCATACCCTCCCACAGATAGCGGGCAGGCTATTGGTTTCTTTTATTTTTCTCACTGCCTCTAAAAATTTCCTTTCCGCCACCAGGTTGATAAATGCCGGGATATCTATTTCCACTGGGCAACCAGTCATACAAGAAGGTTTCTTACACTGAAGGCAGCGTTTTGCCTCTTCTACTGCTTCCTCTTCAGTGTATCCTAGAGGGACTTCTTTGAAATTTTTTATCCTTTCCTCTGCTGACTGCTCAGCCATAGGAACCCGATTAGGAATAATTTTCTTTTTCTCCTTTTTCCCTTCATCTAACATTATCTTCTCCTTCCAAACCACAGAGGGCGCAGAGATTGTATTACATATCAATCAGTAAACTGGTTTTTTTTATTTGTCCTCTCTTAAATTATTGTTTTATACTTCTTTTATCAATTCTCCATTGACATTGATCTTACAAATCAGACTCTTTTGTCATTTAAGACAGATAATTCACAGAGTTTTTTATTTAAACATATTTTTTTCCTCTGTGGTTCTTTTTTTTCATCCTTCTATTGTTGCCAAAGAGATTTTTTCTTCTTCTACATATTGGTTCAGGCGGTTTATAAGTAAATCAAAATCGACCTGATGCCCATCAAACTCGGGACCGTCTACACAACCAAACCTGGTTTCGCCCCCCACACTTACCCTGCACACGCCGCACATACCTGTGGCATCAAGCATAATGGGATTGAGGCTGACAGACCGATGGCTATTACTCGGTCGATGTGCTCGCCACTTTCAAGGATCTCTTTCAAGGGATCTGTAACTAAACCATGGCGACCTTTAGTCCCATCATCGGTGGTGATTATTAATTGGTGAGTTACTGCTTCCATCTCATCTAGGAAGGTTAAGAGACTTTCGTTACGTGCTCCCACAACACCGATAACCTCATTTCCTTTCTGATAAAGTGCCCGGGTGATGGGATAAATGACTGCAGTGCCTACACCCCCACCTACACAAATGACTTTTCCGAATTTCTCAATCTCTGTGTGCGTGCCCAGGGGCCCTACAACATCAGAGATGTATTCGTTGGTGTTAAGTGTTCCCAATAGTTTGGTACTTTTGCCCACTTCCTGAAAGACAATGGTTATGGTTCCTTTCTCGCGGTCAAAGTCATTGACGGTAAGGGGTAAACGTTCTCCTTCTTCGTTTATCCTTATTATGACAAATTGACCCGGTTGCACCTTTTTTGCAATCTCAGGGACATCTAGTTCCATCATGGTAATGGAAGGTGCCAGTTTTTTCTTATCTACTATTTTATACACGGAAGTACCTCCTTTTGAACCACAGTTCACCTCCTTAGATGTGTGCCCTTTTAATAGCAATCATTTAATGAGGTAAACCTTCAACTATAACTTTTGCTCAAGGGCTTATTATAATTATTATTAATGATCAATATACCTTTTCTTCCAGATTTATATAAAAGATCTTTAAGATCCTGGATTGATAAATACAGTTAATAAATTAACTATTTAAAAGGGGAGCTGCATATAATCTTTTGTAGAAACCACAGAGTTCTTTAAAAGATTAAGCTCTCCGCATTTAGGGCGTGGTGTAAAAAAAGGGAATTTTTAATTATAATTGGAGGAGTTCATCATTCAAATCTCTTAGAAATGAGCTCCTCATCTCCATGGACATTATGGGATATTCTGTTAAAATTTCATAATTTTTTTCTCTGAGTTCACTGTGGTTAAATTCTTTTTCTGCGGTTTCATAGTTTTCTCTCACCTATTAATTATAACAAAATTAGTAACTTAAAGTGATTAATCCCCTGGGAGCAATTGCAAAAAATAGCTTGACATGAATTTTTGCATATGATAGGAATTGAGTGAATGTTCATTCATTTTAGATTTTAATTACTATTACAAATTTTAGATTTTATCAAGTTAAAATTTCACATTTATTTTCATTTAAATGAGTGAAATAGCCGTGCTGTAGATGAATAAGAGGGCGGTTGCTAACCTTTCTTCGCAAAATCCTTACCACAATGCTTATAAAATAGCCTGTGAGGCATTAAGAAGTGCTGATATAAAAGAGAGAGCGAGGAAAAGTGGGGCGACTTTAGAGGCGGGGGAGAATGGGAATTACTTGATTAAACTCACCTTTTTAAATCATTTGTGTCAGATAAGGTTTCCCGATATCGAAATCATCTATCATGGATCGGATGAGGATGCCCCTCTTTGGAGTAAGATTTTAATCCTTCACTATCTTATCAAATCTAAGGGATACCCACTTAAAGGTGAGTGGATAAATTTTAGACAGGTCCCTGGAGGGGCAAGCTACTATCCAGCTTTTGTGAAGAGATCACAGAAGCCTCTACTTGATTTCTTCGGAAATCGATTGGATTTATTGGAAAAAGCTGCCCACGCCTTGGGTGGAAGGAAAACTTTTTATGGGGATATGGCAGTGATTATTCCCACACTTCCCAGGGTTCCCATCGTTTTGGTTTTTTGGAGTGGGGATGAAGAGTTTCAAACTGAAGCCAGCATCCTCTTTGACGTAACCATTCCTACCTATCTCCCCACTGAGGATATTGCGGTACTTTCTCAACAGACGGTGTTTAAACTGATTAAATGGGCAAGGAGCAACGCAAAGTATTAATACAAAATTAAAGAGGATAATTGTATGTTAGTTGAATATCTACCCATACTCATTTTCTTATCTTTAACCATGCTATTTGCTGGAGCAGTTATTCTCCTTTCAGCATTTTTTGGGAAAAGGGTATCAACCAGGGAAAAGTTGATGACTTATGAATGTGGTCTGGATCCAATCGGTAATGCCAGAAAGAAGTTTTCCGTCAAGTTTTTTATTATTGCCATGTTATTTATTGTATTCGATGTTGAATTAGTGTTCTTATACCCCTGGGCAATTGTCTTTAAGCAATTCAATCAATTCAAGGCGTTTGTCTTGATAGAGATGGTCGTTTTTGTTGGTATATTGTTGGTAGGCTTCATTTATGCGTGGAAGAAGGGGGCCTTGGAATGGGAATAGAAAGTTATTTAGGTGATACTATAATTACTACTACTCTTGAAAAGCTAGTGAATTGGGCTCGGAAATCATCCCTTTGGCCTGCCACCTTTGGACTGGCATGCTGCGCTCTTGAGATGATGGCTACTGCTGCTGCCAGGTATGATATTGCCAGGTTTGGTGCTGAGGTATTTAGGGCATCACCTCGCCAAGCTGATCTGATGATTGTTGCGGGAACCTTGACCAGGAAGATGGCTCCGGTAGCCAGGAGGATCTATGATCAAATGCCTAATCCCAAGTGGGTGATTGCCCTGGGTGCCTGTGCTTCATCAGGTGGTATCTTTGATTCCTATGCAGTAGTTCAGGGGGTAGATGAGATTATACCGGTTGATGTGTATGTACCTGGTTGTCCTCCACGCCCTGAGTCCCTTCTTTATGCGGTGATGCAATTGCAAAAAAAGATAGAAAAAGAATCTTTACGGGATAGGAAGAGTGGCTAAGATAGGAGACTTAGTTGAAAAGATTAAGGAGAAGTTTCCTCAGGCAATAGAGGAAGTAGTGTGTTTTAGGGATGAATACACCATAAGGGTTAAGAAAGGACATCTCCTGGAGGTTGCGCGATTACTCAAAGATGAGCCAGAGTATAGATTTACTTTCTTATCTGATCTTTGCGGTGTTGATTATATGGGAAAGGAACCTCGCTTCGATGTAGTTTATCATCTCTATTCTCTGGAGCATAAACATAGATTGCGAATGAAAGTTTCTCTAACCAGTGGTGATCTTACCATACCTTCTGTGGTCTCTGTCTGGAAGACAGCAAATTGGCATGAGAGAGAGTGCTATGATCTTTTAGGTATCCGTTTTAGTGGTCATCCTGATCTCAGGAGGATTCTTACCCCTGATGGTTTTAAAGATTATCCACTCAGAAAGGATTTTCCACTGAGGGGAAGATAAAAAAGAAGGTTCTTTCGTGAAAAAGTTGAAATGTTAGTTATGAAATCTAAAGTAATGAGTAGATGTATTAGAGCTCAAATTCGAAATCTGAAGCACGAAGCACGAAATAAATGCGAATGACCAAAATCCAAACGACAAAAAAACAAAGAGTTTTTAACATTTGAAAATTCGCATTTTGAATTTGTTTCGGATTTCGATATTCGGATTTATGATTTTAATACTCCAGGCTATTAAGGCCTTATATAATTAAACTTTCAACTTAAACATGAAAGAGGGGAAAAGAAAGGAATGCCATGGAAGTAGCATCTGAAATTAGAACCGAGACTGTCACCTTAAATATGGGACCTCAGCACCCCAGTACTCATGGGGTTTTAAGGGTGATCTTAGAGCTGGAAGGGGAGGTTATTACCAAGGCAACTCCTGTATTAGGGTATCTGCATAGGGGTATTGAAAAGATAGCTGAAAATAAGACTTATCACCAAGTTATAACCCTAACGGATCGATTGGATTATACTTCTCCTTTCATCAATAATCTTGCCTATGTTCTCACTGTGGAAAAACTTTTAAATCTGGAGGTCCCCCTAAGGGCACAGTATATCAGGGTTTTGATGGCGGAGCTCACCAGGATTCAGAGCCATCTAATATGGTTAGGGACCCATGCCTTGGATATGGGGGCAATGTCTCCCCTCTTGTATTGCTTTCGAGAGAGGGAAGAGACATTGGATATGTTTGAGATGGTTGGCGGAGCACGAATGAATCAGAGTTATTTCCGCGTAGGCGGGCTGGCAGGAGACTTTCCAGAAGGGTTTGTGGATAAGGTGAGGGAGTTTTGTAAAGTGCTTCCCTCAAGGATTGAGGGATATGAAAGGTTATTAACCAAGAATAAAATCTGGCTGAATCGAACGCAAGGTGTGGGAGTAATCTCGGCAGAAGAGGGCATTGAACTGGGACTTTCTGGTCCCTCCCTTAGGGGTAGCGGGGTAAAATGGGATCTAAGGAAGGCAAATCCTTATTCATCGTATGATCACTTTGATTTTGAGATTCCCACCGGTACCAATGGAGATGTGTATGATCGCTACCTGGTGAGGTTAGAGGAAATGCGTCAGAGTAATCGTATCATACAGCAGGTTTTGGACAAACTTCCATCAGGGGAGTGTAACGCTTACAATCCCAAGGTAGTTCCACCTCCAAAAGAAAGGGTACTAAATAATGTAGAATCTCTGATCATTCACTTTCACTTAATGACAGAAGGATTTGAAGTTCCCAAAGGTGAGGCCTATTGCAGTGTGGAATCATCCAAAGGTGAATTGGGTTTCTATATTGTGAGCGATGGGAGCAATAAGCCCTATCGGGTAAAGATCAGAACACCTTCTTTTATTAATCTGGAATCCCTCTCAACTATGGCTGAGGGAAGGATGATGGCTGATATGGTTGCTATTATTGGAAGTATTGACATTTGCTTAGGCGAGGTAGATCGTTAGTCAAGGATCTAAAGAAAAAGGGACTGAAGTTTATGACACTAGGAGAAATGAAGGACATTCTGGGTGCAGAGGTTTTAGTTGGCAGTGATAGTATGGATGTTGAGGTGAGAGATGCATTTGCAGCCGACTTGTTAAGTGATGTCTTGGCATTTGCTAAAGAGGGTACACTACTCATAACGGGAATTACTAATCCCCAGGTTATTCGCACTGCAGAGATGCTGGAACTGATTGGTATTGTATTTGTACGGGGTAAAAAACCTGATGAGGATGCTATTAAGCTTGCACAGATAAAAAAAGTTCCCCTGCTCTCAACCCGCTATATCATGTTTGAGACCTGTGGGAGGTTATTTAGGAATGGTTTGGTAGGTTGTATTGAAAGAGTGGAGGATGATAGAGCAGAGGAATGAAGAGCCCTTACTGGAACAAGAATTTACTGTAGAAGGTGGTGATTTTATTCATGCTGGTGAGGTTTCCAGCAAGATAAAGAAGATTTTGAAGGAGATCGGTACTTCTCAGGAGGTGGTAAGAAGAGCCGCTATTGCTACCTATGAAGCAGAGATGAATGTGGTTTGTTACGCAAAACGGGGAGATTTTCACTTAGCCATTACTCCGGAGCGATTAGAAATAGTTGTCCAGGATGAAGGTCAAGGTATCGAGGATATCGCTTTAGCAATGAAAGAGGGTTTTTCTACTGCATCTGAAGAGATTAGAGAAATGGGTTTTGGAGCTGGGATGGGACTGCCTAATATTAAAAAGAATGTGGATGATCTACTTATCACGTCGGTGGTAGGAGAGGGAACAAAAGTTGAAATGGTCATCCTTACCAAAGCGGTGAAGGTAAAAGATGAATGAATATTCTCATTCAATTGAGGTGGATAGTGAGAGATGTAGGGGTTCTATGCACTGTATGCGGGTGTGCCCCACAGAGGCTATTCGTATACGAGAAGGTAAGGCCCTCATTCTGGGGGATCGCTGTATTGACTGTGGTGATT
>SMTZ1_10008207_pt1 | contig 10433 bp, 9 predicted proteins | sample DeeMarSWOR136_30_FD_25667 | JGI IMG/M metagenome (IMG submission 25667) | reverse complement strand
GGGCGATATGGGCTGCCATATAATGGACCCTGCCTTTGCGGCACTTAAACTGGCGCATCCGACCAGCGTGGAGGCCAGCTCCACAAAGGTAAACAGCGAGACCACGCCGGTAGCTTCCATCATGCACTATGAATTCGGCGCCAGGGGCGACAATATGCCGCCGGTTAAACTTCACTGGTACGACGGCGGATTAAAGCCGACACGGCCGGAGGAACTGGAGCCGGGACGTAAAGTGGCCGATAACGGCACGATTTTTGTTGGTGATAAAGGCAAAATTATGTGCGGCTGTTACGGTGAGAGTCCACGACTGATACCCGAGACAAAAATGCAGGCGTACAAACAGCCGCCAAAAACAATTCCCAGAGTAGTCGGCAGTCACGAACAAAACTGGGTCGCTGCGTGTAAGGGCGGCGAGCCGGCCTGCTCTAATTTCGACTACGCCGGCCTGTTTACCGAAGTGGTTCTGCTGGGTAATGTTGCCATTCGTACAGGTGAAAAACTGATATGGGACGGACCGAATATGAAATGCACCAATGTACCACAGGCAAATGAGTATGTTCAAGCGCGGTACCGGGATGGATGGAGCTTATAACTTTTATTCGAAGGAAAAATTATTGTGGCAGAGGATGTGAATCGGCGCTGCTTTTTGAAGAGGACTGCCATGGCCTCGGCCGGTGCTGCGATTGGGCTCAGTCTTGAAGAGAAAATCCTGTTGGCACAGCAGGCAAAAGCCAAAAATAATTCTGATAGGGAGCTACCGAAAGGCAATACTAAAGGTTTGCCTATGGGCAAGATAGGCAACGTTAAAATCAGCAGATTGATTACCGGCGGCAACCTGATAGGAGGCGCGGCACACGCCAGAGATTTGATTTATGTATCTTCCTTATTAAAAAACTACTTTACCGATGAAAAGATTATGGAGACGTGGCGGCTGAGCGAAGAAAACGGCATCAATACTATGTCGGCGTGGCCGTCTCCCAAGACGCTTCGAGTTCTGAAGACCTACCGGAAAGAACGCGGCGGGCAAATACAATGGCTGGGCCACGTTAATATCCGCAGAGGACTTACGCACATAAAAACGTGTATCGATAACGGCGCCGTAGGAATATACATTGCCGGTGACGACGGCGACGGTTTTGTCCGGGCCGGCCGCTGGGATGAACTGCACAAGGCCATTTCTTTTATTAAACAAAACGGCTTGTTCGCAGGTATCGCCTGTCATCCAACAGAAGTACCTATGGCCTGTGAAAAGGCCGGACTTGAAGTTGATTTCTATATGAAAAGTCTGCACAGCGGTAATTACTGGTCGGCCACTCCTCCGGAAGAAAGAAAATATGATGTGCGCGTCGGTGACCCGAACTTTACCGATAAAGACGACACATCCGGCTACTACCACGATAACATTTGGTCGCTGACGCCGGAAAAAACCATCGAGTTTATGAAGACAGTGGAAAAACCCTGGATGGCTTTTAAGGTTCTGGCCGCCGGGGCAATACATCCGAGAGAGGGTTTCAAATATGCCTTCGAAAACGGGGCTGACTTTATCCACGTAGGGATGTTTGACTTTCAGATTATAGAGGACGTACTCATAACCAAAGAGATATTAGCAGAGAAATTGAAACGACCGCGGCCGTGGCAAGGTTAAAAGGAATTATGTATTGAAAATTTTAAGCGGGCTTCTAAAATACAGATACCCGGACTGTTAAAACTATTAAGGAGTTGGTAAAGTACAATGAGTGAGCATAACGGCAAAAAAGGAATCGACAGGCGAAGTTTTCTGCGTGGCAGTGCCGCGGTCAGTGCGTCACTGGTATTGTCGCCGATGGTGGCAGCACAGACAACGAACACTAAGAAACCGGACGATATAAACGTGGCACTGCTTGGCGCAGGTGCCCAGGGACAGGTGCTGCTGAACGCCTGCCTGAAAATACCCGGGGTTCGCTTCAAGGCGGTCTGTGATATCTGGACGGCATACAATCAGAAACGGACATCCCGGACGCTGAAGGTCTACCAACACGAAAACAATGCATACGTGGACTATCGGGAAATGCTCGATAAGGAAAAAGACCTCGATGCGGTGATAATCGCCACGCCTGACTTCTGGCACGCCGAGCATACCGTTGGCTGCCTGAAGGCCGGCCTGCACGTCTATTGCGAAAAAGAAATGTCCAATACCCTCGAAGGCGCCAGAAAGATGGTCCAGGCCGCAAATGAAACGGGCAAGCTTCTGCAGATTGGTCATCAGAGGCGCAGCAATCCCATATATATCCACTGCCTTGAGAAGCTCATAAAAGAAGTGAAGCTTCTGGGTCGGATTACCGCGGTAAACGGTCAGTGGAACCGAGCGGCCCGGCCGGACCTGGGATGGCCGAAAAAAGCTGTTATTGAGCAGGACACTCTCGAAAAATACGGCTTCGAGTCGATGCACCAGTTCAAGAACTGGCGATGGTATAAAAAGCTGGGAGGCGGGCCGATTGTCGACCTCGGTGCGCATCAGATTGATGTTTATAGCTGGTTCCTCCAGTCAAATCCGAAATCGGTTATGGCCAGCGGCGGCACCGATTACTACGATAAGAAAACACACGAATGGTATGATACCGTTATGGCTGTTTATGAGTATGAAACGGCGAAGGGTATCGTGAGGGCGTATTACCAGACCCTCACCACCAACAGTAACGGGGGCTACTATGAAACCTTTATGGGCGATGAAGGCACGTTGGCTATTTCCGAATCCGCCGGCAGATGTGGTCTTTATCGTGAACCATCCTCGCCTGACTGGGACAAGTGGGTCAAGGCCGGTTACATAAATGAGCCGTCAGAGCAGGCGAAGACCGAGACCGGTGCCGTGCTGGATGTGCGTGAAACTGAGGCGCCGCCGGAATATGAACTGCCGATAGAATTCGACGACCCGTACCATAAACCGCACCTGGAGAACTTCTTTAACGCCATACGCGGCAAAGCCAAACTTAATTGCCCTGCTGAAGTCGGTTACGAGTCAGCAGTGACGGTATTAAAGGTCAACGAAGCCGTGGAGGCCGGCTGCAAGCTGAACTTTAAGCCGGAAGAATTTAAGGTTTAGAACCGGCGCCTCCCGGTACGATATATATTATAATCGATAAAAGGACTAATCATACCTTGAGAAAAGGATTGATAATAGCAGTAGGTTTGTGTTGGCTTATATTGGTGGTGAGTGTTACTGCTGACACCGAACAGAAACTGCTCGGTGACGAAAGTGACGGTAGTCGAGCTGTTCCAGTGCACCTTATCAAGTTATTTATCAAGTTAATCGACGGCGAGAGTCAGCAAATCAGCGGTGACGACGAGCCACTTCTGCCGTTTTCGACACGTCAGACCTGCGGTCCCTGTCATAACTATAATAAAATAAGCTCCGGCTGGCATTTTAACGCCGGCGATGCGAAGGTTGCGCCGGGTCGGGCGGGACAGCCGTGGATTTTCGTCGATGCCGATACCGGCACACAAGTTCCTCTTTCGTATCGCGATTGGCCCGGCACCTTTAAGCCGAAACAGTTCGGCATAACAGATTGGCAGTTTGTTAAACTGTTCGGCAGACAAATGCCAGGCGGCGGAGTGGGAGAACTCGAAGGGCTCGAAAAGGGCGAAGAGATAATGCGAGGATTTGTCTCGGGCAAGCTGGAAACGAACTGCCTTAGCTGCCATAATGCCGACCCCGCCTACAACCAGAGCGAATATGCCGACCAGATAGAACGTGAAAATTTTCGCTGGGCGGTCACCGCGGCCTGCGGGTTTGCCTCAGTCGACGGCTTGGCAAAAAAAATGTCCGATACTTATGATTACTTGATGCCCGAGCCGTCGAACCCGGACGTCCCGACTGTCGTATATTGCGAAAATACATTCGACCACAAAAGCAAAGTGTTCTTTGACATTGTCAGGAAAGTGCCTTCCAGACGATGCTATTTCTGCCATTCCAATAAGATTATAGATGAGGCGGGCACGGAGAGATGGACCACCGACGAGGACGTGCACTTAGCTGCGGGACTGAGCTGCGTTGATTGTCACCGTCATGGTCTGGACCATAATATTGTCCGCGGATACGAAGACCAGGGCGATGCAGGCGGAACGTGTGACAGTTGTCACTTCACGTGTGAAAGCTGTCACGCAAAGGGGCGATTGGGTGCACCTGTGCCGGAACATAAAGGCATTCCGCCGGTACATTTCGACAGACTTTCCTGCACCACCTGTCATTCAGGACCTCTGCCCGGCAAAAAAAACAGCAGGGTCAAAACCGCACGAGCCCACGCACTGGGGACACTCAGTGCCGTGAAGGCCGATGATGCGCTGCCTCATATCGAAACAGTTGTTTTCGCCAAAGCCGAAGACGGCAAAATCGGTCCGCATAATCTAATCTGGCCTGCGTTCTGGGCAAGTATGGAGGGGCAGGTTGTTACGCCAATTGACATGGAAATCGTTAAGCAAACAGCCGGCAAAATCTTAGCTGTAGAAAGAACACGGTCGACAGGTTGGCAGAAATTCGATGCCGAACAAATTAAGAAAGTTTTAACATCACTTTCATCCGTTAAATCTATTAATGGCAGCCCTGTTTACATCGCAGGTGGAAAATTCTATAGCCTTGATAAAAAAGGCCAAGTCACTTCCGCCGAGCATAATGCAGCCGAGCCTTACCTTTGGCCCATTGCTCACGATGTAAGACCGACGACACAGTCGCTGGGCGCCGGTGAATGTCAGGACTGCCACTCAACAAAGGCGCCGTTCTTTTTCGGACAGGTCGCAGTTGACGGACCCGTCAACGCAGAAAAAAACGCCGACGAATACAAAAAGATGCTCGAATTTCAGCAGTTGCCTCCGTTTTACACGTGGGCATTTGCAGCGTCGTTCGTATTTCGTCCCTGGATGAAAATCATAGCCGGCGGCTCGTGTGCGATTATAGCGGCGGTTCTGCTGCTGTACGCACTTAAGGCGCTGGGCTTTATCACGAAGATACTGGTTAATAAAGACTGATAAATATGTTTCGTATAGTTACTATAATTGGTTTTGTAATTACCATTGCAGGCATTGTCTGTCATTATATAGCTTTATCAGTTGGCAAAGGACGCCGATGGCGCCCCATCGATATTCTGCGGAAGCTGGTTTTCCTTCTGACGCTGTTGTTCTTAGAGCAAAAGCTGAGCGCAATCGGTATCTTCAGGAAGCTGGTTTATCTGCTGGCGCTGCTTTGCTTTGTGGTGCTGGCGGTTACCGGATTTTTCCCGACATTGATTTTAGGCGAGCATCTTTCCGGTTACCTGCTGATGGTGCATGCCACTTTTGCACCCGTTTTTGCGGGCTGTGTGGCAGTTCTGTCCGTTATGTGGGCACACAACTGCCGATTCACCAAAAACAACCTTCAGCAGGAAGCACTAACTAAAACCACCGACTCTGCCACAGGTAGCGAAAAATGCAAAATCGGCCAAAAAATATCCTTCTGGCTGATTGTCTCTCTGACTGTGCCGCTTATTTTGTCAATCGTGGCCAGTATGTTCCCGCTTTTCGGAACCGACATTCAAAAACTGCTGCTGAATCTGCATCGTTACAGCGCACTGCTGCTGGCGATAGCTGCAATCGTACATACTTATCTGATAATCCTGACCCAAACAAGAAAATAAAAGTGTTTAAAAAACCGAAATCGGTGACATTGACAACGACGACAATCGGGATATTACAAGTGCTTTGAGCGGGGAAGAAGTACCACTTCAACTATGGCGTAATACGACCAAGGCGGGAAAAAAGTGTTCAAACGGCTGAGATAAATTTTCAAAGGCAAGACTGCTGTAAATGTCCATAATATTGGGAAGGCCGTGGGCCCCCAATGACCCACGGCCAACGAATGTTGCCTCGTATATACGCCCCCCCTTATTTAATTTCAGGATTACGTATATACATCAGCAATTGAAGAAGAAGAAGAGTACGTCCAACATGGTGCTATTTATTCATTGCTGCGCAACTGTCTGTCATCAACTTTTTGTCTTATAAGCCTGCCCACACGCCAGGCAATGTCCTTGGAAAAATCCGCACACTTATGCAATTGGTTACCAAAAGATTGTGCAAATTCGTCCGATTTTAAGGCCGAATATAAAAGGCCTTTTTCACAAGACTGAACACTGTCGCTCTCAGGTACCGGCGCCAAGCAATAAACAGCCGTTGCAAAACCGGCAAAGTAAACTATCAGGATAAATACGAGTTTGGTTCTCCCTGCCCCCATATAGAAATCTCTCCCCTCTTCTGTAGAATACTTTGAAAGGCCGCCTTCCTCCACCGGCCTCTCATATCCTCATCCTAAAATGCCTCTATATAAATACTTAATACAAAAAACCACAGATGCCAAATAGAAAATACCACAATTACGTACTTTGTTCTCAGTGTAAGAGGGTGGATGGATTTTATCGGCCGTAACAGTGAACACAAAGAGAGCATCAGTTAAACGGACGGGAAATTTTTATCCAAAATCTTCTTCAATTGCTCACAGACAACTGCCACTTCATCAGCGGTCAGATTATTATAAAACGGCAAAGCAATAGTACTCTTACAAACAGACTCAGTAACAGGGAAATCGCCCGGCTTATGTCCGAGGCTGCGGACCATAAACGGCTGCAAGTGCACCGGCGGGAAATAATTGGCCACGCCAATACCGGCATCCGTCATCTCCTGCAGGATTTGGTTTCGCTGAGCCAAAGTAAACTCATCAACAAGACGAACAACAAAAACAAACCAACTCATATCACAACCGGCCGGCTCGGCAGGAACTATCAGTCTCTCATCGTCAGCCAACATTTGTTGATACCACATCGCTACCTGCCGGCGCTTTGCCTTGATTTGGTCAATTCTTGCAAGCTGGGCAATTCCAAGCGCACAATTGATGTCACTGATTCTAAAGTTATAACCCAGGCGTTCGTGACTGAGCCAACCACCGGCCCTGCCCCTGCCCTGGTTACGAAGGGATACGCACATATCGGCCAAAGTATCGTCATCGGTCAAAATCATCCCTCCCTCCCCTGTGGTTATCTGCTTATTTGGATAAAAAGCAAAGGCACTCATTTTGCCGAATGTACCGGCCTTTTTGGCATTCAACGCCGAGCCAAGCGCCTCACAACTGTCCTCAACTACCGAGAGATTGTGCCTGGCAGCGGCTTCGCAGATGCTGTCAAAACCAGCGGGATTGCCGAAAACTTCCACCGGCATAACGGCTTTAGTACTGTCGGTAACGGCGGCTTCGATTTTAGCATCGTCGATATTCAAACTTGTCGGGTCAATATCAACAAAGACCGGTCTGGCACCGACCATCATAATGGAAGTGGCAGAAGCAATGAAAGTAAACGGTGTAGTAATGACCTCATCGCCGGGACCAATTCCTAACGCCAGGAGACATAAAAATAGGCCGCTGGTGCCACTACTGACAGCCACGGCGTGTTTTCTACCGACGTACTCAGCAAAGGCGGTCTCAAACTCTGGCAGTTTGGGGCCAAGCGAAAGATCGGGACAACGAAGAACTGCACAGACCGCCTCGATGTCCTCGGCGGTGATGTCAGGTCGAGATAAATGTATCCGCATAAAAAGCTCCTTTACTTGTGACTCGTCACTGGGGCCACGAAATAATCAATTGATTGTAACATCTGCGACCTATAAATCCAAAATATTTTCCTTCGCTTTGTCTGGGCCAGGCCGGCAAAACCAACTTTTACGCTCCAACACCGGCTGACTCTGTGAAAATCGGATGTATTTATGGGACGTGACAGCACACAGAAAACCGTTTATCTGCCGACAAGCCAAAAAGCACAGTATCTACATTAAACAGCTGGTGATTTGAGCCGAATAAAGATAAAGCGAAAAGTTTAAATACATAGTAATGGAAATCCAAAAATGGCAAAAGGTAAAAACATACTGACCACAGGCGAAGTAGCCAAAATATGTAATGTGGCTCCTCGAACGGTTTCGAAATGGTTCGACAGCGGCCAACTAAAAGGCTACCGTATACCCGGCAGTAAAGACCGCAGAATTCCCCTCAACGAACTGGTTCGTTTCATGAAAAGGCACAACATGCCAGCAACAATACTTCCCGTCGACAAAATCCGGGTGCTTGTAGTAGACAGTGACGACCATGCAGCGGAAACTTTAGCCGACCTTCTGCGAGCCAAGACAAATTATGATGTGCAGACTGTCATCAATAACTTCGAGACGGGTGTGATCGCACAGAAATTCGCACCCCATGTGCTGTTGATAAACCTCTTAGCTGAAGACATAGCGGCAATGGATATCTGCAAAAGCATCCGTGTCAATGAAGACCTGCAGACGATAAAGATTATAGCGATGGTGAACCAACTAAGCAATTCCGAATCGGCTGCACTGCTGCAAAAAGGCTTCGACGGATATGTAACAGACCGCAGTGACATCGCCGGAATTATCAGGAAAATTGAAGAGGCGATCGCGATTATCTATTAGCCAACAACAACTTATTCCCGATGGCAAACCAATAACAAAGGCCGGTCTTTGAGGCCGGCCTTTTGTGTGTAATGACCATTTTCAGTCGCTATTTTCAATCACTTTGCTTTCTTCTGTAACATCCGAGCCTGCAGCTTTACCAACTCCTCGGCAGTGACCTCCTCGGTACGTAAATCAGCAAACATTACCCTGTACCTATCGTCAGGCAACTTCCAGTGCATCAGCACGGCATTATTGTCCTCGGTGTCAATGGTGTCACCGTAATACACAACGTCTTTGCCCTGCTGAACCAGATACTCGTAAAAATTCGACATACCCGACAAGACATCACTTTTGCCGGCATCTTCACCGGCCAGACAATATTTTATCAACAACTTGCCATCTCGATATATACCATCGCTTGTCAAATTTCTCCCGCCGAGGAAGTTCGCCGACAATACCATAGTAATAATGATCACCGCCGCTGCGGCTAACTTGCTTATCCTCAAATCTATCATAATATTGACGGTATCCATCCCACCTCTGTGCGGCGCAAGTCTGTGGGGAATCTGCTGCTTTATATCCTCAGCAAGACCGGGTCTGAGCGGCTCTGCCGCCGTGGCATCTGCCAACTCATTCAGTAATTTCGGTAATTTTTCCTCTTCTTTCATTGCTCTATAACCTGCTTTCTCAAAATCTCTAATGCCCTGTTTAATCTGCTCTTGAAGGTTCCCTGCCTTACGCCTGCGGCAACAGAAGCCTCAGCGATAGTGAGGTGCTGCATATAATGTAGAACAACCACCTGCCTTAATTTTACCGGCAACTTTACAACAGCACTTCTGAGCCGGCCAAGCTGCTCTAACCGCTCAAGCTCGTCAGGATCGGGTCCGCCGCTGTCGGGCAACTCAAGATCACCAATATCGGCCGAGATGCTGCTCTTATGGCCACGCCAGTAGGTTATTGAAACATTGCCTGCAATGCGGTACAGCCAGCTATTCAACGCCCTACTGCTTCTCAACTGGCCCACATGCTGCCAGGCCTGAAGAAAAGTTTCCTGCGTGAGGTCCTCGCTGACCTGCGAACTATGGCCCAGCCTTCTCATAAATAAATATACCTGCCGATAATATGAGTCAACAAGCTCAGCCGCTGCTTCATGGTCTCCAGCCCTCAGTCGAGCTGCAAGGGAATCCTGCCTCTTTCTCAAATACTCATCCCTTCTGCCAGGGTCTCTGCGGCCATTAATAAGACGCGCAAAACCGGCCTACTGTTCCGTTAATTTTACATTTTTTTCCACTTTTTTTATATATTTACCAAAAATATAGTATATCTTAAATCCGATTTTCTTGCAATATTAAAGGCGATATGGTTAATTGGTGAGCGGTTAACCAATGGGGAGGGCGAAAATGATGCGCCCGTAGCTCAATCAGACAGAGTCGCGGACTTCGAAACTAAAACGCTGCTTGTAAGTGCTGTATTAGCAAAGAGTTAAAGTGCGTTTTTAGGCCAAAAAAGCGGATTACAACTCAGTAACAACTCAACAAATAAATAACATACGGATTTTGAAAGTGTTTTACTACTGGCAACTGACACTTTCACTGACACCGATTGACGAGTGCCGACTCATGGCTTCCGAGTTCCCCTACAATTTGGGTACTTTACGCAGGATCAAAACTCACCAAACTTACCTGTTTTCGGCTGCATAGGTCCTTTGCATTTAGGACACACAAGTGCAGACGATTTAGCCGTGGTAGGTGTTCCGATGTTTTCCTACTTCACCTCAAATCGTCCGGTTCGTGTTCGATAGGCACACCAGTCACAAACATCCGGCTGAGGCGAGGGTAAAGACCGATCAAGTAAACTAATTACCTCACCGAGAAACGTCATGAAAACCTCATCGTTGCGTTCGATTTCCACCCATTTTAGTTGCCCTTCCAGAACCTGTCTGTCTGCCGTCAACTGCTGGCACACGTCTGGAGTAAATT
>SMTZ1_10017269_pt1 | contig 10434 bp, 3 predicted proteins | sample DeeMarSWOR136_30_FD_25667 | JGI IMG/M metagenome (IMG submission 25667) | reverse complement strand
TGGATTTCGGATGTTAACGAAGAGTCCCGGATTTACGGCCATCGCTCTGATCACGCTGGCGATCGGTATTGGGGCGAATACGATCATGTTCAGCGTAGTAAATGCACTGGTCTTTCGGCCGGTACAGGTCAAGGAATCCGAGAAGCTCGTATGCTGCAAGATCCGTAACTTCGGGCTCGGAATGATGCCCTATTCCGCTTATCAAACGATACGTGACGACAGTCCGGTATTCAGCAATCTGATGGTCCAGGACGATGGCTTGGGATATGTCACCTTAGCACATGAGGAAACGGCCGGGCAAGTCTGTCGGATGTTCGTTTCAGCCAACTACTTCTCCTTCCTGGGTGTTAAGCCCGCATTTGGACGGGGCTTTCTGCCTGAGGAGGAACGTCAGGACGCGCCCTCTGTTACAGTCCTGAGCTACCGCGCCTGGCAGCGGCTGGGCGCCGATCCGGAGATGGTGGGTCAACACGTACGCGTTAACAGCGTATCTTGTGAGGTCATTGGTGTAGCGCCGGAGGGATTCACCGGCGTCACGCACCTCGGTCCGGACCTTTGGCTGCCTCTGGGGAACTTTCTGCGCGTGGTTCGCCTGTCTCGGGGAGTGAACAGGCCTGGCAAAGAAACGAGTGACTGGGGTTATCCTGGCGTCGTACCAGTGGGACGACTCAAGCCCGGTCTGAGTATGTCGGCTGCCCAAGCGCAGTTGCAAGCACTATCCCCTCGACTCAAGGAGAAATATCCGAGACAATTGAAAGCGAATTGTTCGCTCTACCTCCACCATCCGCCCAAATTCGCCATCATCAATGACGACAGAGAGGGGGCCGCGATGTCCGGCTTCAGTCTGATCCTGATGGGAGTCTCTGCGGCCGTCCTGCTCATCGCGTGTCTTAACCTGGCGGGCATGATGATCGTTCAGGGGGCCAGGCGCCACCGCGAGATCGCCGTTCGTTTGGCTCTCGGTGGAAGCCGTATTCTAATCATACGGCAGTTGCTCATTGAATCGCTGCTGTTAGCCCTGCTGGGAGGAGCCTTCGGCCTTCTGCTGGCCTTCTGTAGCACGAGGGCTCTAAATACCTGGATAGCAGCTCTGCAAGGGCCTCATGATATCGGGGCCGCATTAAGAGTTGGCATAAACATGCCTGTACTGGCAGTTACCCTGGGTTTCTGCCTGATTGCCACTATTCTCTTCGGCCTCAGGCCGGCTCTGGGACTGTCTCGCCGTGATATCGTTAGCGAGCTGAAAGAATCAGGTAGCGTTACGCTTCTGTCATTCAAAAGGAAACGGGGCCGTTTGTCCATGCTTTGCCAGATCGCGCTGGCTGTCGTGCTCGTAATGGGGGCAGCACTGTTTACACGCGGTGCGGTGAAAGCCCTTCGACCCAATTCCGATTTTAGCTTTAACGGCAAGCTGCTCGTCAAGCTCGATACGTTCTCCGCAGGTTATGACATTGCGCGCAGCCAACAAGTGTATGAAACTCTCGTCGAACGTTTGCGGTCGTTTCCGGGAATACGGACGGTCAGCCTGTCCGCTTCATTTCCCTTCGCCGAAGGCGGCCATATTGGTTATGGCGGAATCGTCCGTGAATACGTACCGGGCATCGAAAACGAAAGGGATCGTGAACGTGGAGGGCCTCCGCGTCTGGTTAAAGGTGGCCCTGAGGTGCACCCAGTCGGAGCCGATTACTTCGAGGCGCTGGGAATGCCTCTATTTCAAGGCCGGCCCTTGAACCGTCTCGATAGTGTACCTGATGCGGAAAAGGTCGTGATCATTGACGAACAAATCGCTCGTCGACTCCGGCCGAACGGTAACGCCCTCGGGTGTCTGATTACATTTGGTTGGGAGACGTCACCCTACCGTGTGGTAGGGATCGTACCGACTTTGCGAATTGCCACTGACAGTGATGTTCCGTCCCCCCAAATCTATTTACCGATTTCGAGCGACAGTCGGCCTACCTTCATTCATATTCGCGCCGCAGAGACCCTGCCTGAAAATGAGGTCGCCCTCCAGGAAAAGATTCGCACAGTCATTCGAGAGATAGATACTCAGTTACCAATCCTGTTACTGAAAAGTCTGGCGGACTGTTACTATGATAATCCTTCCGTTTGGATGGCGACAATAGGTGCAAAGCTGGCAGCCATCTTCGGGGCGATGGCACTGTTTCTGGCATCGCTGGGGATCTACGCGGTCAAGGGCTACATGGTGGCTTCGCGCACTCGGGATATCGGCATTCGCAAGGCCCTTGGCGCTACGCACCGTGACATCATGGGCATGGTCATCCGGGAAGGAATGGCACTGACAGTGATAGGATTGATCGTTGGATTGTTTCTGGCCTTTGCCGCAGGGCGTCTGATTGGTAGCCTGCTCTACGGCATCCGGCCCGTCGATCCGATTAGTATCATCGTGACCGTGGTCTTGCTCGGCGCCGCTTCGTTGTTGGCCAGTTACATCCCGGCTCGGCGTGCGGCAAAGGTCGATCCGATGGAGGCGCTGAGGTACGAGTGATTAGGAAAGAGTACAGAAGACAGAACACCAAAGGGATGAGAAATGAAAACGATATGGTACGACATTCGTTATGGGCTTCGCCAGTTGCGTAGGAGCCCCGGTTTCACGGCGGTTGCGGTGCTTTCTCTGGCCCTGGGCATCGGAGCGAATACGGCGATTTTTAGCGTCGTCAACGCGGTGCTTCTGCGGCCGCTACCTTTCCGAGATCCAGAGCGCATCGTGCAACTGAGTACGTACCGTCCAAAAGACGGAAAGACATGGCGCAGCAACACTCTCTCAGATTTCGCAGAGATTCGAAAGCGTAACCGTGTGTTTGACCAATTTATCGCCGTGAAGCCTGCGTGGTTTGTGGATATCGATGGAGACGAACCTCGCTACGTCCGCGGCGCGGGCGTACCCGCGGAGTTCTTTCCAATGCTGGGTATCTCGCCGATCTTGGGCAGGGGCTTCCATCCGGAGGAAGAGCAACCGGGGAAAGATCAAGTTGTTATTCTGAGCCATCCGTATTGGAGCCAGTGCTATGGGGCTGATCCGAATATTGTCGGGCAGACAATCACCTTCAAGGAAGGAACATATGTTGTTATCGGTGTCATGCCACCTAATTTCCGGTTCTTGGAGCACAGAGATGTGTGGAAACCACTGGCGCTGACGGCCGAGCAAGCACAAAGCCGATTCAACTACTTCAATGCGAGGATAGTCGGCCGTCTCAAATCCGGGATCACATTGGAGCAGGCTGAAGCCGAATTGAACGTCATTAGCAGCCAACTGAGCGAAGCCCATGAACGTCGTTCGGAAAGGGATTTCCGGCTGACAGTCCTCCGTGATCATCTGGTCGCTGATGTCCGATTCTCGCTCTGGATGCTCTTTGGCACCCTGGGTTTTGTGTTGCTCATCGCCTGTGCCAACGTCGCCAACATGCTTTTAGCGCGGTCCGCTAGCCGGGAACGAGAAATAGCAATCCGTGCCGCTCTGGGGGCAGGACGCTCGCGTTTGGTGCGCCAATGTGTGACCGAAAGCCTTATGCTCTCTCTTGTCGGGGGCCTTGCCGCTTTGCTTCTGGCTTTTGCGCTTCTTGATGTGATGAGGGCTTTTCTTCCCTCTGATATGCCTCGTGTCTCGGAGATCCGGATCGATGGCTGGGTACTCGGTTTCACGCTTATAGTTTCTCTGGTAACGGGTACATTGATCGGTCTTGCTCCGGCGCTGCGTTTTGCTGAAATGAGAATGGGCAAGACCCTCAGAGAGGGTCGTCTCAGCCTCGGTAGCGGATGTCGTCGCCATGCTCTGCAAAAAGGGCTACTGATCTGCGAAGTTGCCCTGTGTTTAATGTTGTTAGATGGCGCGGGTCTGATGATCAAGAGTCTGAGGCGCCTGACGAACGTGAACTTAGGTTTTGATCCCAGAGACGTGTTGAGTGTGGAGGTATCCTGGAGAGGATCCATCTACGAACAGCCGAAGCCGTATTTCCGCGAACTCATGGAGCAGGTCCCGAAGTTGCCCGGTGTCCGCATGGCAGCCATCGGCAGCCTGCCGCTTCTTGGCAGTAGCGTGGGCAACACCTTCAACATAGCGGGACGGGATGTCTCTGTGGACGGACAAGAACCTAGCGCTGACTTCATTACGATCAGCAAAGACTATTTCGTCACATTGCGGATTCCTCTGCTGGCCGGGAGTGTATTCAGCGACGAAGATTATGGCGATGGACGTTACGTGGCGCTCGTCAATCAGACGTTTGCCCGGCGCTATTTCCCCGACGATTCCGCCGTGGGCCAGATCCTTACCTATGGCGGTAAGTCGTGCCGCATCGTGGGAGTCGTTGGCGATGTGCGTCCCAAAGGCTTTCGCAGTGACGTCATGCCCACTATCTACTCTCCGTATCTGTATTCCGGCTGGGGAAGCTCGGGCACTTATTTGATAGTTCGTGCACAAGGCGCCCCGGAAACATTATCCGCAATGATTCGCCAGGAACTCCTCCGGCTTAGTCCCCGCCTTCCGGTCAGGAGCATGAGAACGATAGAAGAGATGCTGGCCCTTGGAATAGCTCCGATGCGCTTCAACACCAAATTGCTCAGCCTCTTCGCCGCGCTGGCCCTTATCCTGGGCGCAGTTGGCATCTACGGTCTGCTGCAATACAGCACGACACGACAAACGCACGATATCGGCATCCGCATGGCCTTGGGCGCCGAGCAGACGGACGTTCGGTGGATGGTATTGCGCCGCGGGTTGAAACTCACACTGGTCGGTATCGCCGTCGGCATCGCCGGGGCCGTGGCCCTGACGCGCGTGCTGTCAAGTCTCCTATACGATGTGACGCCGACCGACCCAGTAACACTGGCGTGCGTATCGATCGCCCTGACCGGCATAGCCCTACTGGCCGGCTATATCCCGGCCCGCCGGGCGGCAAAGATCGATCCCATGGAAGCTCTGAGATACGAGTGAAAAAAGCAGCATACAGAACACAGAAGACAGAATACAGAAGGAATCATAAATGAAGACCATATGGCATGACATACGATACGGCGTTCGGATGCTTCTCAAGAAACCCGGATTTACGGCTGTGATCATTTTGACGCTCGCTTTGGGCATTGGAGCCAACACAACCATCTTTAGCTTTCTGGATCGCGCCATATTGCGACCGCTGCCTGTGAAGAACCCGGGACAACTGGTCAAGCTGGAATATCAATATCAATATCAACATGGCAATCATTCCGGTGTGGATAAGGATAATAGTTTCACTTATCCAATGTATGTGAGCTACCGTGATCAATCTGAGGTGTTTTCCGGACTGATAGCTTATACACCATTTGGCAAGATGTCTGATCTGTCAGATGTGCGTGTGGGTAATTCCGTCAAGCGCGTCGCATCATTGGCTGTCTCTAGCAACTATTTTTCTGTTCTCGGTATTCAACCGGTGATTGGGCGTTTCTTTCTTCCGGAGGAGGAAAGAGGGCATGGTGCCCAGTCTGTTGCCGTGATTAGTCATGGGCTTTGGTGTCGTTTATTCGACAGTGATCCGGCAGCTCTGGGTAAAACCATTTCTATCAGTAACCATATACTCACGGTCGTTGGTGTAACACCACCTGAGTTCACGGGAACCGTGGCGGCGATGAATCCCGGAGTATATGTTACCCTTGGTACGTTACGGCACCTGGGCAATGTCGTGTGGGACAATCCCGGTAATTTTTCACTGTTTGTGTTCGGACGTCTTAAACCGGGAATGAGTCACGCCCAAGCCGAGGCCAAGCTCCTTGTTCTGACAGAGCAGATCAATCTAATGGATTCTGGTAGAACCGCCTATACGAGTTTTATGATCAAGGATGGAAGCCGGGGTACAAATCTCGTTGCTCATGAAGATTATTATTGGCTGGTCGTCGTTTTGTTTCAGGCGCCCACGATGCTGATCCTTTTGGTTGCCTGTGCCAATGTGGCGAATATATTGCTGGCCCGAGGGATGATGCGTCAGAGAGAAATCGCCATTCGCCGGGCCATGGGAGCTCATCGTCGTGACATCATACGACAGTTGCTGGTGGAATGTTCACTTATGGCGCTCTTGAGTGGTGTCTGCGGCGCCCTCTTAGCTCATTGGTTGACATTCACACTTCGCTCGGCCCTGCCATTCATCCGACAATTAGGATTACCGGTAGGTGTCGATGGGCGCGTTCTTTGTCTGACATTGCTGGGATCGTTGGGTACCGTGTTTCTTTTTGGCCTTGTGCCGGCTTTGCAGGTATCACGCCCTAACGTGATAAACGTTTTGAAGGATAGCATCGGAAAGGGCACTCTATTTTCCCGACGCTTTAACTTGCGGAACATTCTGGTGGTTTTCCAGGTGGCTTTTTCCGTGATTGTATTATCGTTTGGTGTATTGTGCTTGTTGAGTTTGCGCGCGCTTCGAGTTGCAAATCCGGGTTACGATCACAAAAGAGTGTTAGCCGTATCCATTCATCTTGAAGACAATTCACCCGTTAACATCGACTTTAGACAACTGTTCATGCATTTGCAGGAGCGAGTGTCATCTTTTCCGTATGTAAAGGCCGTCAGCCTTGCATCGGGTGTCCCGTTGACGGCAATAGGGAGGAATAAAACGAATGCGGGATATATTGAAGATTTTCAGATGCCCGCAGATGGGACGCAACCGCAATGGGCGTTTACGAGGGTTGGCCCAGGGTACTTTCGGACGCTGGGTGTTCCTTTGTTGCGGGGACGGGACTTTACACCGCAAGATGGCCCGGGGACGTCCAGGGTAATGATTATTAATGAACTAATGGCGGAGCGTTTTTGGCCGGGTCAGAACCCGATCGGCAAGCACGTGAATGTCGGGGGTGGGCCGCGGGAAGTAGTTGGCGTGGTCAAGGCGGTCAAGTTCCGTAACCTTCGTGCAAAACCTGAACCATTGTCGTTCTGGCCCCTCGCACAGGAAGTGCATTCAAATCTCCAGCGAACGCCCGCCGACAAATGGGACCTGCTCATCCGTATCGAGGGCGAGCAGGCGAGCAGCAGTCACTGGTGTCCTTATTAAGGGGGGAATTAGAGTCTGCGGGTCTGACGCCGGCAACGTATAAGATAGGTACCCTTGCTGAGCGTGCTAGTGAATTGCACACGGGGCAACGTGTCATCGCCGCCCTCTTGGGTGTAATTGGCGCAGTGGGACTCTTGTTTGTGGCGACCGGGATTGCCGGTGTTATGGCTTTCGAGGTTAGTCAGCGGACCCGGGAGATCGGCATACGCATGGCATTGGGGGCCCATTGGAAGGATGTGCTGCGATTCGTGTTGCGCAAAGGAGTCATCCTAACGGGTATTGGCTTGGGGCTTGGCCTGGGACTGAGTTGTGTCCCTTGTTATATCTTAACCCGCTTAGTGCCGGAATTCCGTTTTGTTGATGAGTACGCCCTCTACGGCGTGCACATGTGGGATCCGTTGACTTACTTCTGTGTCATACTGCTTGTGTCGTTCGTCATGCTCGCGGCCTGCTACATCCCGGCCCGCCGGGCGGCAAAGATCGATCCGATGGAAGCACTCAGATACGAGTGATTCAATGAGAGTACAAAAAACAGAATTCGGAAGGACAGACAAATGAAAACCATATGGCACGACGTGCGTTATGGGCTTCGTCAGTTGCGCAGGAGCCCCGGTTTCACGGCGGTGGCGGTGCTGTCACTGGCCCTGGGGATTGGGGTGAATACGGCGATCTTCAGTATGATCAACGGCATCCTGTACAAGTCTTTGCCGGTCCGCAATCCGCACGAGTTGCGTGTGATCAACTGGACATTTTGGGTAGTTCATAATCCGGATAAGATGCGCCAACTTGGAGCGGCATACTCGTGGCTCACTAAGCCTGGCGAGCACTCCAACGGATCCTTCCCGCATTTCGCCTATCTGGATTTCGCCAGGCAGACACAGGGTTTCTCCGATCTTTTTGCCTTTTCCAACGGTGAGCATCGCGTGACGATCAATGCCGACGGTGTTCCGACTTCGGCCAATGCGGGGATGGTGTCGGGCAACTTCTTCAGGGGCTATGGCGCACGGGTTCTCATTGGAAGACCAATCACACCCGAGGATGACCGCCCTGACGCTCCGCCGGTGGCCGTCCTGACCTATCGGCTTTGGCGTCGCGTCTTTGGTCTCGATCCTCACGTCATTGGCCGGACTCTCATGGTAGGCAAAACAGGTTTCACTGTCATTGGCGTACTGCCTCGTCGTTATGTCGGTCCCATGGCCGGTGAAACGCGAACCGATTTCTATGTGCCCCTGGCGGCTCAGCGGCAACTTCTGCCCGGTGAGAGGTGGTTGGATTCAGATAACGCATGGTGGGTTCAAATGATGGGGCGGCTGGCTCCCGGGGCCGATGAGGCTCAGATCCAGGCATCATTGGAGCTTCTGTTCAGTCATGTTGTTCGTCGCTCCGGAGCGGAGATTGACCGGCCCGGGATCTTGTTGGAGAAAGGTCATCAAGGGGTGCAGAGTCACCATAGAATACCGGCAGACCTCTGCTGGTTCGTGCTGATCGTGGTGAGTCTGGTCCTGCTGATCGCCTGCATGAATCTGGCGGGCCTGCTTCTGGCTCGGGGGGTGGCCCGTCAACATGAGATGGCCGTGCGGGCGGCGATGGGCGCCGGGCGGTGGCGTCTCATACGTCAGTCACTCACCGAGAGCATGATCCTGTCACTGGGAGGGGTTTGTCTCGGATTGCTGTTCTCCGTATGGATAAGAGAGGCAGTGAGCGGTTTTATCTTCGATCCGTCAAGCAATCAAAACTTCAACCTACCGATTGATGCGAACCTCCTACAGATTGATGCGATCGTTTTGATGTTTGCGCTGGCCGTTGGCGTGGCCGCCGCCTTATTGTCCGGTCTTTTTCCGGCATTGCGTGCCGGCAACACCGACCCGTCGGCAGGGCTCAAAGAAAGCGGGAGCCGCGGCGCTCCCCGGCTCCGGCTGCCGAAGGTGTTGGTCACGGCGCAGGTGGGACTATCCGTCCTTTTTGTCGTGATCGGCGGACTCTTGTGTCGAACCCTGATCAATCTCTATCGAATGGATCCGGGATTTGACACGGAGAACCTCTTGTTGGTTCCAATCGGTCCCGGCAAGTCCCTGTCCCCCCCGCGAGATAAGCAACGCTTCTTTGATTCCGTGCGTCAGAAGATTGCAGGAATCCCCGGCGTCCGGTCCGTCGCCCTCTCAAATGCGACATTGACGGGTGGATCAGGATGGATATCTACCATATCGATCCCCAGCCGTCCCGATGAAAGGCCGCGCAAGTTATTTACACTGAGCGTGAGTGAGGGATACTTTGCGACCATGGGGATCAACCTGCTGAATGGGCGCGACTTCCGCGTAACGGATACAGAAGACTCCGAGCGTGTCGTCATCGTCAATGAGGGATTCGGACGTTTGTGTTTCCCGGAAAAGAATCCCCTGGGCCAGTTCATTATGATTGATGGTGAACAACATAGAATTGTGGGTCTGTGCAGTAACCACAAATATTGCGGCTTGCGCCAAAGCATTTCAGCGACTCTTTATAGATCTCATAGTCAATTCGAGCTGTCCAGTATGATCTGCATGATACGCAGTGTGCTTCCCCCTTTGTCTCTGGTCCCTGCCGTGCGCAAGGCCGTGGCCGATCTCGACCGGAACCTGCCGCTGGAGGGGATCACGACGCAGAAACTCGCTATCAAGGCGTCTCTTCGTCTGGAACGCCTCATGACATCGCTTTTTGGCAGTATTGCCCTCCTGGCCCTGGCGCTGTCCTGCATCGGCCTGTATGGGATCATGGCCTACAATGTCGCACGACGAACCGGTGAAATGGGCATTCGCAAGGCTTTGGGCGCCCGTCCCTGGGACGTGGCCCGGCCGATCCTCCGAGAGGCCTTAACGCTCGCGGCCATCGGCGTAGCCATCGGCTTGCCTGTCGCACTGGCCCTGGTCGGCTTAATGCGGGCTGCTTTATATGGCATTGAACCTCATGATCCTGTCACGGTGATCGGGACCATCGGGATTATGCTCACGGTCGCGGCCTTGGCCGCCTGGATCCCTGCCCGTCGGGCGGCGAAGATCGATCCGATGGAGGCGCTGAGATACGAGTGATTAGGAAAGAGTATAGAAGGCAGAAAACGAAAGGGTGGGCTTCGCCAGTTGCGTAAAAGCCCCGGTTTTGCTGCGGTCGCGGTGTTGTCACTGGCTCTGGGTATTGGAGTGAATACGGCGATCTTCAGTCTGATCAACGGTATCCTGTACAAGACTTTACCCGTACGCAATCCGCACGAGCTGCGTGTGATTAACTGGACATGCGATGGAATTCATAATCCGCTTGAGATGCGTATTCAAGGATTATACGGACTCACTAAGCCTGGTAAGCACTCCCACGGTTCCTTCCCGTATTTCGCCTATCTGGATTTCGTCAGGCAGACACAGGGTTTCTCCGATCTTTT